>Ga0207814_100999_pt1 | contig 11079 bp, 7 predicted proteins | sample TtaePargueraPR_7_FD_187755 | JGI IMG/M metagenome (GOLD analysis project Ga0207814, IMG submission 187755) | Aerobic enrichment media microbial communities from Bioluminiscent Bay, La Parguera, Puerto Rico - Tt and P1 (2) (SPAdes) | ecosystem: Environmental > Aquatic > Marine > Unclassified ... | reverse complement strand
CTTCGGTTCCGCGAGCGGAGGTGCGGGATTCGGCTTCGGCGGTGGCCCCGGCGGAAACGGCGCGCTCGGCGGCATTCGGCCCGGAATCGGCAACTTCCCGGGACGACCCCCGGGGTTCGCCGGCACCGTCGCGGACGGCAGTGCCGGGACGGTCGACCTCTCCAACGGGCAGTTCTGCTTCCGCCACGGGGACTTCATCATCGACGGCCTGATGCCGATCGGGATCCAGCGGGTCTACCGCTCGCTCTTCGGCCTGGTCGGGGCCTTCGGACGGGGTTGTTCGCTGAACGTCGAGTATTGCCTCCAGGAGCAGAACGACTTCGTGGTCGACCTGGTCGATCCGGAAGGTCGAACGCTCCGCTTCTCCAAGGGCCCGGGCGACGCGTTCGTCAACCGCACCACGCCCGCCTTGCTCGGGTCGGTCCTCACCAAGGACGGCGGCGGTCTCTACACGCTGACCTTCCGCGAGGGCACGGTCTACCACTTCGATGCCAACGACTGCCTGGTTTCGATCGACAACCGCTTCGGGGACCGGATCACCCTCGAGCGGGATGCCGCCGGCAACCTCGTCGGGATCATCGGGCCCCGCGGACGAAGGATCTCGCTCGGCTACGCGCAGATCGGGGGGCGCTCGGTGGTCACCTCCGTCACCGATCCGATCGGCCGACGCTTTCTCTACCGCTATCAGGTCTTCGGCGGCGAACCCAGCCTCGTCGAGGTGGTCAATCCCGTGGGCGGCTCGATCAAGTACCGGGTCACCAGTGTCGGGTTCCTGCCGACGGTCACCTCGGTCACCAGCCCGGCCGGCCGACGCGTGGTCCTCAACCAGTTCGACAGCGAGGGGCGGGTTCGTCGGCAGACGAGGGCCGACGGGCAGGCCTACGACTTCAGCTACGTGGTCAACGGTGGTTCGGTGTCCCAGGGGACGGTCAGCGGGCCCGGGGGAACCGGCTCCTGTCGCTTCAATTCGGTGGGTGCCCCGATCCGGCGGCAGGGACCCGATGGCCAGTCGGAGATCCTGGGCAGGGAATCGGGCACCAACCTCGTGACCTCGGTGACCGACGCCGCCGGGCGTGTCACCCGCTTCACCTACGACGAGGCCGGCAATCCCACCGGGCTCGAGAACCCCGACGGCAGCACCAGCACCGTGGTGTACGATGCCGACCACCGCGTCGAGCGGGTGGCCGAGAATGGAAGCCACGAGACCGAGTTCACCTACGACGGCGCCGGGCGGGTCACCCGGGTGACCGACTCGGAAAGCGGGGAGACAACGGTCGACTACCACCCGGACGGGCTGGTCCGAAGCGTCACCAACCCGGACAACCGAAGCATCACCATCGACTACGACGACTATGGCAAGCCCTGCGAACTCACCGACCCGATGGGCAACCGCTTGCGCTACGAGTACGATGCGGTGTCGCGACTCGTGGCGGTGGTCGATGACCGGGGCCAGAGCGTCCGGCTGACCTATGACGACCTCGACCGGCCGATCCGGATCACCGACGGGGATGGCGCCGCGATCCAGCTGGCCTACGACGCCGACAGCCGCCTGACACGCCTGATCGGCCCGAACGGCAACGTGACCCGCTACGCCTACGATGAACTCGGGGGGCTGGTCCGCTTGGAGAATTCGGCCGGCGAGGTGCTGTCGATCGAGTATGACGCCGCGGGCAACGTGGTGTCCCGGACCAACCGCCTCGGGCAGGTCTCGCAACTTCAGTACGACTCGAACGGACGCGCGGTGGGGGTCGCCTACCCGGACGGCTGCACCACGCGGTTCCGCTACGACGCGTCCGGAAACCTGATCGAGGCGACGGAGTGCGATGCCGAGGGGGTGCGGACGACGGTGGCGCTCGCCTACGATGCCTCGGGCCGGGTCATCCGGCAGGTCGGACCCTTCGGCCGCGTCGAGTACGGCTACGACGCCTATGGGCGACGACAGACCACGAGGCTCGACGGCGGGGCGCCGGTCACCTGCGGCTACGACAGCCTTTCCCGCCTGGTGAGCCTCGAACGCGGCACCGAGACGCTGTCATTCGCCTACGACGCCCTCGGACGCCTGACCCGCTGCGACTGGCCGAACGGCGTGAGCAGCCACCGCGGCTACAACGACTCCCACCAAGTGACCGAGGTCCGGCACGAGGACGGGGCGCAGCTGGCCTTCAGCCACCTGACCTTCGACTACGACGGGGCCGGGAACCGCATCGGGAGCACCCGCTCCGACGGCCGGCCGCTGCAACGGACGTCGCTCGACCAGCAATTCGGTCTGGTCAACCGGCTGACCGAGTCGGGGTCGGAGAGCTTCGAATACGACGCGCAGGGCCGGTTGGTCCGGCGGGTCACGCCCGGCGGCGAAACCACCTACGGATGGGATTTCCGGAACCGCCTGGTGTCGATCGACGACGGGACGACGATCACCAAGTACCGCTACGACGCGTTCGGTCGCCGGGTGTGCAAGCTCGTCGGCGCTCATCGTGTCTGCTATGTCTACGACGGGTTCAACCTGCTGCGCGAGATCGACGAGGGGGAGGGGAAGGTCTACGACTATCTTGGCGGACCGTCGATCGACTCGGTGTTCTGCCGGGTCGAGGAGGGCAGCGGGGCGCTCGAGTGCCTTCACCGCGACGCGCTTGGCAGCGTGATCGCGGTGACGAACGGCACCGGGCAGGTGACGACCCGCTACCACTACGACCCCTACGGCTGGCCCGAGATCAGCGGGCCGAGCAGCAATCCGCTGATGTTCGCCGGTCGCGAGTTCGATCCGGAGTCGATGCTGTACTTCATGCGGGCCCGCTGCTACGACCCCCGTGCCGGGAGGTTCCTCAGCGAGGATCCCCTCGGGTTCCTCGGCGGTGATGCGAACCTCTACCGCTACGCCCTGAACCATCCCGTCGGACTGACGGATCCGACGGGTCAGTCGGTGGGTGCCGCGGCCAATGCGGTGGTCTACGGCGCCGGCGCCTACGGAGCCGCCCAGACCTACGGCCAGCGCGGCGCCGCCGCCGCTGCCGCCGACTTCGGCGCCTCGTTCATCAACTTCCCGACCGCCTTTCGGCCTTCCGACGTGATGGAGCTTGCTGACATCCTCGAGAAGGACCTCGCCCCCGCGCTCTGCTACCAGAGGAAGATGCTCGACAAGCTCAACAAGCTCCGGGCGCTGGAGGGCAAGAAGGTCGAGCCCCTCGACCCCTTCCGGTCCCTCAAGGATCTTCTCGGCTTCTAGACGATGCCCCCGCAGCCCATGAGCATCCGCAGCCATACCCGGCACTCCCGCCCGCGACACCGCGCATGGCTGCGGTTCGCCGCCGCCGCGGCGCTGTGCCTGAGGCTCGCCGCGCAGACACCGGTGGCCGCCGAGTACACCTACGATGCCAACAATCAGCTGGTTCGGGCCACCGACTCGGAGGGAAACGTGGTGACCTACGAGTACGACTTCGGCGGCAACCTCACCGGGATCCTGCGGTCGACCACCGCCGACCTCGGCCCGCCCTCGGTCAGCTCCGACCCGGCCACGATCAATGCCGACGAGACCATCGCGCTGAGGATCGACGGCGGCAACCTGCTGCTGGCGGAGATCGCCGTGGCGAATCCCTCGATCCGCGTCGACCGCTTCCGCGCCAACGACAGTCACGTGCTGGTCCACCTGGAGCTGCCGGCCGACGCGACCGTCGGTCCGACGCAGCTGACGCTGACCACCCCCCTGGGAGCGGCCACCTACGACCTCAACGTTCTCGGGCCGCGTCCGGTGATCCTCTCCGCGTTTCCGCGGGTGGGCGGATCGACCGGCGGCACGAGCGTCCGCCTGACGGGCAGGAACCTGACGCCGGACACCGGGGTGTGGTTCGGCACCCAGCCGGTCGCCCCGACGTTCGAGAACGACGGCTTGCTGGTGGTCGAGAGTCCTCCCGGCGAGGCGGGCCAGTCGGTGGACATCACGGCCGTCAACGGCAACGGGACGACGGTTCTGGTCGGCGGCTTCGGCTACAGCTTTCCCTTCGCCGTGCCCGGCGCCATCGGGGTGGCGAACACCACCCCGCCCGGCTCGCTGCGCGTGAGCCTGCTTGAGCCCGCGGTGGAGCTGACCACGGTGACGATCGTCAGCGACGATCCCTCGCTCGTCGCGGTCCAGGAATCGTTGTCGTTCCAGCCGGGCGAAAGGGTCAAGACGGTCCCGGTGCAGGGCATCGCCAACGGCGTCACGCGGATCGTGACCGCGCTGGGTTCGGCGGGTTTGAGCACCGCGGTCTTCGTCACCGATCCCTACGAGGGGCCGATCGCCCTCCACGCCCGACCGGTCGGTGCCTGTCCGCTCGAGGGGGCCTTGGGCCCGCCGGTCGGGGTGGTCTGCGTGCCACGGCGGCTGCCCAACGCGGTCCTTGCTTCGGGCCAGTCGCGCAGTTTCGTCGTGCCGCTTCCGGCCCCGGTCGGCCCCGGTGGCCTGACCCTGACCCTCGTGGTGGAGTCTCCCCAGGTCGTCGGTGCGCCTGACGAGATCGTCCTGTCGGAGGGGGCGACGGAGGTCGAGTTCACGCTCGAGGCGCTCGCCTCGGGAAACTCCCACCTGTCGATCCGCGGCGAGGGCGTGGAGCTGCGGGTCGGCGTGTTCGTCGACGTCCTGCCGCTTGCCGACGGTCCCTTCGCGGCCGCGCCGGTCGGGATCTACGCCACGCCGGTCGGATCGACCTCCGCTCGTCCGGTGGGGGCGTATGCGACCCCCGTCGACGAGACGAGGGCGCCACCGGTCGGAGCCGAGGTCGATGCGCCCTAGCCGCGATGGAGTCCAGCCACGCCAATCACCAACCCCAAACCGAATCGAACGATGAGAACGACAAGCCCCCCCAAGCCAAGCAGGACCCTCCGGTGGCTTTCCCTGACGGCAATCCTGAGCGGGCCGCTTTCCGCCTTCGAGAGCGGAAGCACCGGAGCGAATGGTGCCTTTCCGCCCGGCGCGGTTCCGCCCGGCACCGTCGGCATGGTGCTGGACCTGCGCAATGGCGTCCTGACCTACCAGCCGGGCGGCGAGACGGCGGCGATCCCGAACACCCCTGCCGGCGGCTTTGCCGACGGAACCTTGAACTTCACGTCGATGGAAGTCCCGGCAGGCGTCGAGTTGGCGTTCATCAGCCACGCCTCGAACCCGCCCGTCTGCATCCTGGCCCAGAGCACGATCACCATTGCCGGCACGCTGAACGTCAGCGGCGAGAACGGCCAGGACGGCGGCGTCGGCGGTAGCTCCGGCGGCGGGAAAGGGGGTCCCGGGGGCTTCAAGGGAGGCAACGGGGAGTTGACTGAGATCGGTCGCTCCGGGGCGGGCCTCGGTCCGGGATACGGTGCCGGCGGAGGTGCGGGCGGCGTCAGCTCGGGCGACGGCGGATCCTACGCCACGCTCGGTCAGCGGGGGACCACCGGAATCCGGGGAGACCTCTACGGTCAGGCGGCGCTGCTCCCGATCCTGGGCGGATCGGGTGGCGGGGGCGGTCGCGGCACCTCCACCGGCAGTGTCGCCGGGGGCGGCGGAGGCGGCGGCGGGGCGGCCAAGCTGGCCGCCGACGAGAAGGTCATCGTGACCGGCGAGATCCGTGCCCGCGGTGGCAATGGCGGCCACGGCGGCGGAGGCGGGGGCAGTGGTGGGGCGGTGCGGGTCATCTCCGACGAGATCTCCGGCCCGGGAACCATCAACGCCGGGGCGGGATCCGGCGGGACGGGCATCGGGGGGATCGTCAATCCCGGGGGCGTGGGGGGACTCGGCCGGATCCGGCTCGAGCGGATCGTCGACACCTTCACCGGCCCGTTGGTCGGGTTGGCGTCCGAGGGGGCGCCGGGGATCGTCGTCCTTCCCAATCCTCCGGAGCTGCGCTTCACCTCGGTCGCGGGGGAGGCCGTCGCCGCGAATCCCGGAGGGGTGTTCGGCGCGGTCGACATCGTGATCGACCAGCCGGGCACCATCACGATCGAGCTGGCGGCCTCCCGGGTGCCGGTCGGGACCACGGTGGCGGTGGGGGCCAAGCCCGAGATCGTCGACGAGGTGATCGCTCCGGTCGACAGCTCGGCGCTCGCCGGCACCTTCGAGAGCTCGACCGCCAGCGTCGACCTCACCTTCCCGCAGCCGGGCCTCTACTTCCTGGAGGCGACGGTGAACTTCACGCTTCCCTGAACCGCGATGAAGGATCTGGCGACACGGTGCGGAGCGTGGCTGGTCGGCTGGCTGGCGATCCTGGGAGCGATTGCCGGGGCGCAGACCACGATCGAGGTGGTCAGCCCGACCTCGAGGGCGGGGTTCACCGTCCCGGTTCCGATCCGGCTCGATGCGAACCAGGGGGCGGTCGGCCTGCAGTTTGACCTGAGCTACGACTCCCAGAAGCTGTCGATCGGCGAGCCCACTTCCGGGCTCGGGGATCTTGTCGTCTCGTCGCGCCGACTTGCCCCCGGCCTGCGGCGGGTCCTGATCCGCTCCGGCGATCTGTCGGTGCTGCCCGACGCGATCCTGATCGAATTGCCGGCGACGGTTCCTCCCGGAGTGACCGACGACTCGGTGTCGCTCACGCTCGATGCCGCGGTTGCGTCCGACGGGCAGGCGGTCGCGGTGGCTCCGGTCACCCTGCTCTCGGGGGCCGTCTTCCTCGAGGACGGCGTGCCGGTGTTCATCGAGGTGGTCCAGGTCGATCCCGATGGCACCGCCTACCTGTCCTTCACGGGGGTGAGCGGCAAGCAGGTCGCGCTCGAGTTCTCGGACAGCCTTGGGATGTGGCAGCAGCTGGGGGTGTTCGAGCTCGAGGAGGGCGAGATCGTCGAGGTCGTCGACCCCGAGGGTCTCCGGGACCACGCGTTCTACCGGGCCCGCGTCCTTGTCCCGTGAAGAGCTTTGCGTCGGCGGTCCGGCCCCGCCCACCGCAGCCCGGCGTCCCGCGAGCTACCCCTTCTTTCTCGGCTCCCGCCGCGGGGCCTCGACCAGCAGCTTCGACGTCGCCAGGTCGCCGGGCGCCACCGCCGGCTCGTCGAGGGGCAGCTTGTCCATGCCTCCGTAGCGCTTCTCGATGATCGCCTGCACGCTGGGCGCCTCGAGATTGTATTCGCGGAAGGGGCGGGGCTTGCAGAGCTCGACGCCGGCCGCCTTGTAGAGCTTCCAGACCAGCTCGGAGCAGTAGAGTTCCCGGTCGTTCCAGGCGAAGCGCAGGTCGTAGTCCTTGCCGGCCTGCCGGCTCGCCCACTCACGCGCCCGGGCCAGGCCGGCGTCGTCGACGGGACGCTTCAGCCGTCGCGCGTGGAATGTGCCCGGCGCACTGCGCTCGATCCATTCCTGCAGGGGTGTCGTGCGCACCGGCTGCACCGCCTCGAGGACGACCAGGCGTCCCTCGAACTCGGCGACCACCCCGCAGTGGGTGAAGCGGGAGCCGGTGGCGTCGCGGACCGCCCGGCCCTGCGGGCCGCCGGTGTCCTGGAACACGATGTCACCCTCCCTCAGCTCGTAGGGGTTGGAGGCCGGCGGCCGCTTCGCCAGCGAACCGGCGAAAAGCGGGGCGAGGAGCAGAAAAAATGAAAAAAGCACCCGGAGCATGACCGATTGTAGAAAGACGCACCCCGGCCCGCCACTGGATTCTTCGCTTGGGGCCGTCGGGGCGAATGCCTAGCTTTTCCCAAGTTCATGCAGCCGAAGACGCCGATCGACTACACGATCCTCAGCGCCCGAGTCAGCCTCGGGCTCTGGTTCTTCGTGCTCGGCGGACTGAAGGTCCACGGCGGCATTCCCGCGTTCTCGCGCAACGTCGAGTCCTACAAGGTCCTCCAGGACCCTTGGAACATGCCCGTCGCCTACCTGGTGCCCTGGCTGGAGATCGTCGCGGGGCTCTGCCTGATGACCGGCTGGCTGCTGCGGGGGGCGTCGCGGATCGCCCTCGGGCTGACCCTGGTCTTCATCTTCGTCAGCGGCCAGGCCTGGGTGCTCGACCTGTCCGGGGACTGCGGATGTTTCGGGGGATGGTTCACCCTCAATCACTTCCAGAAGATGCTCTTGCTGGTGGTGCAGCTGGGAGTGGTGGCCTTCGTGATCGCCACCGAGAGCCGGCAGAAGCGGGCCGGGGTGTTCCGGACCTCGCAGATGAGGCTCCCGGGCTGATCGATGCGCGACTCTCGGGTTGCCCGACGGGGGGTCCCGATTCAGAGTCCGGACATGCGATACGCCGAACGCCTGCAGCAACGGATCGAATCGACGGGATCGAGGCTGTGCGTGGGAATCGACCCCCGGCCCGGGGCGGACGGAGTCGAGGCGGTCCCGGAATTTCTCAAGCGCCTCGTCGACGGCACCTGGGAACACGCCGCGGCGTTCAAGCCGAACATGGCCTACTTCGAGGCGATGGGCCTGCGCGGGATCGAGATCCTCGAGCAGTTGCTCGGCGAGATGCCCGGCGAGGTGCCGGTGATCCTCGACGCCAAGCGCAGCGACATCGGTGAGACCCAGAAATACTACGCGCATAGTTATTTCAGTCACTGGAAGGTCGACGCGGTGACGCTCAATCCCTTCCTCGGCTACGACTCGCTCGAGCCCTTCCTCGACTGGGAGGGCAGGGGAGTCTACCTGCTCGCGGTGACCTCGAACGCGGGTTCCTCCGACTTCCAGCGCCAGCGGCTCGCCGACGGTCGCTCGGTCTTCGAGTTGGTCACCGCGCTGGGCGGGCGGGCGACGGGGAAGGCCACCGACGTCGGCTACGTCGTCGGCCTGACCAACGCCTCCGAGGTGCTGGAGAAGATCCCCGACGCGCCGCTGCTGGTGCCCGGCCTGGGTGCGCAGGGCGGCGACCTGGCGGACCTGGCCGCGGCGGGGCGCTCGGCGCCGGATGTCATCAATGTCTCGCGCGGGATCTCCTACGTCGACGACGGCCGGAGCTTCGGCGAGCGGGCCCGCGACTGGGCGGCGAGGATTTCCGAGGCCTACGCGGCCTCCGCGGGAGCCTGAGGGGAGGGGACGATGCTACCGCCCGGGAAACCGCCGAAACGCGCAAGCGCCCATTATTCGGGGCTGCTGCCGCAGAAGGGCTGGCCGCAGAGGAACTACAAGTTCTTCCGTCACCGCATCGTGCCCGGGATGTTCCGCCGGCCGGACGGCTCGGTGCAGGCGCCGGTCCTGATCCCGCCGGACGACGGTTCGGTGCGGGTGACCTGGATCGGCCATGCGGCCTTCTTCCTGCAGTTCGCGGGTCACTCGCTGATGATCGATCCCAACTGGGCGAACTGGCACGGCATCGTCCGCCGCCAGCGGCGTCCCGGCCTGCCGATCGAGACCATCCCCGAGCTCGACCTGGTGCTGGTGACCCACGCCCACTTCGATCACCTCCACAAGCCGAGCCTCAAGATCCTGCAGTCGCGCGACGGCATCGTGGTGCCGCGGGGCAGCGGGAAGCTGGTCAGCAAGCTGGGCTTTCCCGCGGTGCACGAGGTCAAGGTCTGGGACCGGCTCGAGTTCGACGAGCTCCACATCATCCACACGCCGAGCCACCACTGGGGCGCCCGCTACCTCCACGACACCCACCGCGACTATGGCGGCTACCTGATCGAGGCCGGCGGCAAGAGCGTGTTCCACTGCGGCGACAGCGCCTGGTTCGGGGGCTTCAGCGAGATCGGCCGGCGGCTGCCGGACATCGACGTCGCGCTGATGCCGATCGGCGCGTACGAGGCCCCGAGCGGTCGTGACGTGCACATGAACCCCGAGGAGGCGGTCCGCGCCTTCGCCGAGATCGGGGCCAAGGTGCTGATCCCGATGCACCATGACACCTTTCCGCTCGGCAACGAGGCGCCGGGTGAAGCCGTGGACCGCCTGCTGCAGGAGGCCGACCGCCTCGGTCTCAGCGAGAAGGTGCTGATCCCCGAGGAAGGCGTCGGGATCGAGTGGTGAATCCGACACGGATTGGGACTTGTGCTGGCGGTCGCCGCCCCGAGGCTCGTGGGATGCAGCGATTCCCGGTCTCTGGTGGCGTCGTTCTCGTGCTGGCCTCGCTGTGGGCCCTGAACCCGGCCGCATCCGCCAAGGTGACACTTGCGGGTGAGCCGGAGCGGCGTCCCGCCAAGCCGGCCGATGCCGGATCCGGGGAGTGGGTCGAGGTCCCGCGGAGGCCCCTGCCGATCGTGGCCGGCAGCGGAGCCGCCTTCGAGGATCATCCCTGGGTGGCGGCGCTGGTGGCGACCGGTGGGGACCTCTATCTCGACAACTTCTGCGGCGCGACCGTGGTGCATCCGTGGTGGGTGGTCACCGCGGCGCACTGCGTGGCTGGCGCCCGCCCCGGGGACTTCGAGGTCGTGGTCGGCACCGCGGACCTCGCGGACGCCGGCGCAGCCCAGCGGCTGGCGGTGTCGGAAGTGATCGTCCATCCCGACTTCAACGAGATCAGTTTCGACTCGGACATCGCCCTGCTCCGGCTGGCCTCGCCGGCCAACTCGGCCACGCCCGTGCCGCTGATCGACGACCCCGCCCTCGACGCCCCGGGGACCGTGGCCACCGTCGCCGGCTGGGGCGACACCGACGGCCAGTCGAGCTTCCCCGAACTGCTCCAGGAACTGGACCAGCCGATCGTTTCATTGGCGACCGCGAACGCGACGGCGATCTTCGCCGGCACCCTGACCGACAACATGCTGCCGGCCGGCGAGGCGGCCGGAGGAAGCGGCATCTGCTTCGGAGACAGCGGCGGGCCGCTGACGGTCTCGTCCCCAGTCGGCGGCGGGCGGATGCTGGCGGGCGTGATCAGCTTCGGTGCCGGGGACTGTGGCGACCCCGAGGCCTACGGGATCCAGACGCGGGTGTTCGCTTTCCGGGACTTCCTGATCGAGCATTTCTGGCCGAACTACGCGGCGTACGAGCGGTCCACCGGGAGGACCGGCGAATGGCGCGACCCCGACGGGGACGGGCGGACCCACTGGGACGAGTTCGCGCTGCCGGGGCCCCGGGTCGTCGCCGAACGCCGGAGCGGGGACACCCTGGTGTCCTTCCTCAGGCCGGCCGCGGCGGGGGAGGTCGGCTATGCGCTCGAGCGCTCCGCCACCCTGGCAGGGGCGTGGAGCGAGATCGCGATCGACAAGAACCTCGAGTCGACC
>Ga0207814_100996_pt1 | contig 11104 bp, 11 predicted proteins | sample TtaePargueraPR_7_FD_187755 | JGI IMG/M metagenome (GOLD analysis project Ga0207814, IMG submission 187755) | Aerobic enrichment media microbial communities from Bioluminiscent Bay, La Parguera, Puerto Rico - Tt and P1 (2) (SPAdes) | ecosystem: Environmental > Aquatic > Marine > Unclassified ... | reverse complement strand
TGCCCAGGCCGCGGGTGCCGGTCCGAAGACCGGCGCTCCCCCCTTGCCCGTCGGCCTCCCTTCCCCGAGGCTCCCGCCATGACCCCCCCGCTGCCCGGCGAGACCGACTTCTCCCAGCAGCGGCGCACCTTCCGGCTCGAGCTGCTGCGCTCGGTCCCGCAGGGATTCGTCGAGACCGCCGGCACCACCTACGCGGTGTTCGTCGCGATCCGGATCTTCCAGCTGCCCTCGTGGATGAAGGGGGCGATCCTCGCCTCGAGCAGCGTCGGCCTGCTGCTCAGCCTGTTCGTCGTCCAGCTGATCCGCCGCCGCGGCTGGGCGGTCAACCGGGTGGCGGCGACCGGCTGGTGCGCGTCGGCCGCCTGCTTCGCGCTGGCGGCGCTCTCGCCCGACGCCCCCCACCGCTACTTCGCCGGCGTCTGCCTGGCCTTCGTGTGCATGTTCCTCGCGGCGCCGCTGATGGCGCAGATCTACCGCAAGCACTACCCCGACGACCGTCGTGGCCGGCTGTTCTCGCTGGCGGCCATGTCGCGCGCCTCGTTCGCCGCGGTGGCCGGCTGGGCCGCCGGGCTGTGGATCGAGCGGCAGGGTTTCACCCCGCTGTTCCTCTGCTATGCCGCGGGCACGCTGCTGATGGCCCTCTGCGTCTATGCGATGGCACCGGTCCGGCTGCGGCTGTCGAACCGCATCCGCTGGTTCGACGCCTTCCGCCACGTCGGCGAGAACGCCCCGTTCCGCAAGCTGCTGGTGGTGTGGATGCTGCTCGGCCTCGGCAACCTCACCGGCTGGGCGCTGTTCGTCGAGTTCATCAGCAACCCGCGCTACGGCTTCGGCTACGACGCCGGCCGTAGCGGACTGGTCACGAGCACCATCCCGATGCTCGCCTTCATCGCCTGCGTGGTCCCGTGGGGATGGATCTTCGACCGCCTCCCCTTCTACCGGGTGCGGATGCTGGTGAACCTGTTCTTCCTCGCCGGAATCCTCGTCTACTACCTCGGCGGGAGCTTCACCACGCTGTGCATCGGCATCGGCCTCCACGGCATCGCCCGCTCGGGCGGGAACATCCTGTGGACGCTGTGGACGACCCGCTTCGCCCCGGCCGACCGGGTGATGGAGTACCAGAGCGTGCACAGCTTCCTGACCGGCCTGCGGGGCGTGTTCGCGCCGCTGCTCGCCTTCTTCGCCGCCGAGTCCCTCGGCCCGTCGACCGTGGCGCTGGTATCCGGCGTCCTGCTGGTCGCGGGCACCCTGATGATCGTCCCGGAGATCGTCGACGAGTACCGCAACGGCCGCGCCGCCCCACCGTGAACCGGGGCGGATTGTCTCGACGCCCCGCGGCACCGCCGGCTGAATCCCCCTCGGCTCCCTTCCCATGAAACCCCTCGCCCGCCTGATGCTACCCGCCGCCTCCGCGTGGCTGGGTGCCTGCGCCGCCGTCGAGCCGGACGGCGCCCGCGTTGCCGACGCGCGGGTCACCGAGGCCAGCGGAATCGCGGCTTCGCCGGGTCGCCCGGAGCTGCTGTGGATGCTCAACGACAGCGGCGGCGCGCCGGAGCTCCACCTGATCGAACCCACGGGAGCGGCGCGCGGGACGCTCCGCGTCGAAGGGGTGCGCAACGTCGACTGGGAGGACCTGGCGTCGTTCCGCTGGAGGGGCCGCGCCTGGCTGCTGGTCGGCGACATCGGCGACAACGCCGCCATCCGCAAGACCGTGCGCCTCCACCTGGTCGCCGAGCCGCCGCTGCCGGAGACCGGCCGCCTGATGGCAACCGTCCGTCCGGAGTGGACCCTGGAGTTCCGCTACCAGGACGGACCGCGGGACTGCGAGGGCCTGGCGGTCGACGTCGCGCAGGAGTCCATCCTGCTCCTCAGCAAGCGCGACCGCCCGCCGCGGCTCTACCGCCTGCCGCTCGCGTCCCCGGCCGACGGGGTGGCGGTCGCGACCTTGCTGGGCGAGGCGGTGTCGCCCGCCCCGCCGCCCGGCGCGTGGCCCCATCCCTTCGGCCACCAGCCGACCGCCCTGGACATCGCACCCGACGGCCGCAGCGCGGCACTGGCCACCTACCTCGGCGCCTACCGCATCGACCGTGCCCCGCACGAGTCCTGGGCGGAGGCCTTCGCCCGCGAACCCCGGCTCCTCGCCCGGCACGGGCTCGCCCAGGCGGAGGCCCTCGCCTTCCGCCGCGACGGCCGGTCCGTGGTGCTGAGCTCGGAGGGCGCGCATCCGCCGCTGGTGGTGCTGCCGGCCGCCCCCACCCCGTCGCCGTGAAGCTTCCCGCCGCCATCCTCCTGGCCACGCTCGCCGCCGCCGCGCCCGCGGCGGCGGAGCGCTTCGAGTTCCACCGGCCGCTGATGGGCACGCGGTTCACGATCCTCTGCGACACCGACGACGGGAAACGAGCGGCCGCCGCGGCCGAGGCGGCCTTCGCCGAGGCGGAGGCGATCAACCAGGTGGCGTCCGATTACATCGCGGACAGCGAGTTGCTGTCGCTGTCCACGGCACCCGTCGGCGAGCCGGTGGCGGTCTCGGGGCGCCTGTTCCCGATCCTCGAGGCCGCCCGCGGGATCGCCGAGCAGACCGGCGGCGCGTACGACCCGACGCTCGGGCCGCTCACCAAGCTGTGGCGCGCCACCCGCCGCAGCGGCCGGCTTCCGGACGCCGCCACCCTCGCCACGGCCAGGGAGTCCTGCGGCTGGCGGCACTTCACGCTCGACCCCGGGCGACGCACCATCACGCTGGCGAAGCCGGGAATGCGCTTCGACCTCGGCGGGATCGCGAAGGGCTACGCCGCCGACCGGATGCTCGGAGTGATGGCCAAGCACGGCATCTCCCGTACTTGCATCGTCGCCGGCGGCGACGTCCGCGCCGGGGAGCCGCCGGCCGGACGCGCTGCGTGGACGGTCGGCATCCGGACCTTCGACGAGGCGAAGCCCGAGGAGGCGCGACCGCTGGTCCGGGGCGCGATCTCGACCTCCGGCGACCTCCACCAGTCGGTCGAGATCGGCGGCAGGCGCTACTCGCACATCCTCGACCCGGCGACCGGTCTCGGGATGACCGAGCGGGTGGCGGTCAGCGTGACCGCCCCCAGCGCGACCCTCAGCGACGCGCTCGCCACCGCCGCCTGCGTGGCGGGCCCGGACCGGGCCGAGGCCGTGGCGAGGAAGGCCGGCGCCACCGAGGTGCGGGTGCGCACGCCGTAGCGGGGAACCCACGAACCGCGGGAGGCGCCCCTTCCCCCCGCTCAGTCCTTCGCCCGTCGTTTCAGGCCCTCCATGACCTGCTCGGCCAGCGCCCCGAGCCGGCCGCGCCACAGGCCGGCGATCGTGAGCTCCGGGAAGCCCTTGAGTTCCATCGAGCGCACCCCCTTCGGCGGGCGCATGCCGGGGGCGCGGACGCTGAGGCCGACGCCGAAGCCGCGGGCGACGTAGGCGTGGACCAGCTCGAGCGAGTTCACCTCGATCCGCGACGGCCACCGCAGGCGCTTGCGGGTCAGGCCCTTCTCGAACAGCCGGGCCATCGCGCTTTCCGCCGGCGGCCGGATCAGCGGCGCCCGGCCGGCGAGGTCGCCGAGCGCGAGCTTCGAGCGGGCCAGCTCCGGGGGCAGGAGCAGCTCCAGGGGCATCGAGATCAGCTCCTCGGAGCGGGTCCCGACCGGCGGACGGCCCTCGAGCTCCGCCACCGCCAGGTCGACCTCCTCGCGCTCGAGCATCCCGTAGATCTGGCGGCTGTCGGAGTCGACCAGCGTCAGCTCGAGGTCGGGCTGCGTCTTGCGGATCCCTGCCAGCACCGCCGGCAGGTGCTCGCGGATGACCGTGGCGGGCGCCGCGAGCCGGAGGTGCTTCGAGGCCTTGCCGGCGATGCGCGCCGCAACCTCGGGAAGCCCGCCGAAGAACGGGGCGACGAAGTCGAACAGCTCCCGGCCCGCCGCCGTGAGCTGGAAGGGGCGACGCTGGAACAGCCGGACGCCGAGCTCCGCCTCGAGCTGCGAGACCTGCCCGCTGATCGCCGGCTGCTGGATGCCGTAGGGCATCGACCGCGCCGCCGCGGTGATCCCGCCGGCACTCGCCACGTGGTAGAACAACTCGAGATGATGGAGGTTCGGCAGCGGCTGGGGCATGAAACACCTCAGCGATTCACCGCCAGCATCACAAGCACGATCACGGCGATCACGATCACCACCACCAGCGCCACCTTCCACGGGCTGACCGGGAACTTGGCATAGGTCTGGCCGGTCACCGCATTCATCGCCCCCTGGTACTTCTTCCCCCGGTACTGGTAGGCCAGGATCCAGATCGGGCAGAGGACGTGCTTGAAGGTCTTGCGGGAGTACTCCGGATAGATCCTCAGGTCGCGGTAGGTGTCGCCGGGAATCTCCCGCGCGCACATCTCGCGGAGCAGCCCCTCCATCACCCCGAACCCGGACCGGGCGGCGTGCAGCAGGGGAACCTGGTACTGCTCGACCTCCCATCCCGACACGAAGCGGGTCTCGTAGGGCACCAGCTCCTTGGTCGGGAAGGGCTCGAGCCGGGTCAGGATCGAGGGATCGAGGCCGGTCGAGCCGGCGATCAGGACGTCGTCGAACCAGGTCGACACGTGCCCGCGCGCCGGCCGCCAGCGGGTCCGCCGCTCGCGGACGGTGCGGGTGTTGCCGTTGGCATCGCGCACCGTACGAGTCACATAGTAGTAGGTCCCGCTCTGCGCGGTCCACGGGCACTCGGCGGCGGCGTCGAAGGTCCAGTAGGGCAGGTAGACCCCGTGGATGCGGTCGACGAGGTTGCGGCGCTTGAGGTCGTTCGGGGCGAACCACTTCGAGGCGAGGTAGGCCTTGAGGGAGTGGTAGGCCTTCTCCTTCGACTGGACCGCCGGCAGCAGCGACTCCGGCTGCAGCGGGCTCTCGATGTCCTCGTAGGCCAGGAGCTCGGGCGAGCCGCAGAAGTCGCAGCGCTGGGCCACCGTCGAGGCGTCGCGCACCAGCACGGCGTGGCAATGGGTGCACTGGACCTTGCGCTTCGAGGTGTCGACCGTGGTCGCCCGGTGCCCGAGCTCGGCGATCATCGCGTCGAGGTCGTGCTCCTTGATCGAGCCCGGGGGCGGGGGCGGCGCGACCCGCTCGAACTCGGTGCCGCAGTACGGGCAGACGAGCTTGCGCTTCCCGGGGTCCCACTCGCCCTTGCCGCCGCACTCCGGGCAGACGTGGCGCTCGAGCGAGCGGACCTCCGCCGCCGCGCCCCGCAGGTCGGGGATCGGCGGCGGCACCCGGTGCTTGCCGACGACGATCGGCGAGTCGTCGCCGGAACCGTCGTCCAGGGGCGGTGGCTCGGGACTCATGGAAGTGGCGCGGGGGACGGAGGCACCGTCGTCAGCCCGCCAGGAAGGCATCGAGCGCCTCGCGCGTGACCCGGAACGCGGAGCCGATCTTCCGCGCCTGCAGGTTGCCGGCCTCGATCTCGCTCATCACGTCGGCCTCGGTCACGCCGAGCATGCGGGCGACCGTCGCCGGGTCGAGCACCTCGGGTCCGCCCGGCACGGTGACCGGCGCGGTGGCCTGGGCGGAGGGTCCGGCGGGGGCCGCGGCCGCCTGGCCGGGCAGGGGCGGCGGCGTGCCGCCGGCGAGGTTCGACTGCTTCATCATCTCCTGCGCCATCGCGAAGCCGATCGCCATTTCCGAGGCCATGCCCGCGGCGCCGGCGCCGCTGCCGTCGGCCATGCCCTGGCCCATCTGGTACTTCACGTAGTCGTTGAGGTTGCCGATGGCCGACATCGCGGCGCGCTTGTCGATCGCCTCCTCGACCTCCGGCGGGACGCTGACGTTCTCGACGATGAACGAGGCGATCTCGATGCCGTACTTGGCCGACATCGCGGGGTTGATCAGCGGCAGCAGCGCGTCGCCGAGCTCGGTGTAGCGGGTGGCGACGTCGAGCACCGGCACGTGGGCGGTGGCCAGCGCGTCGGAGAACACGCTGACGATCCGCGAGCGCATCGCGTCCGCGAACTCGTCGACCCGGAAGTCGTGGTCGGAGCCGGCGACCTCCTTGAGGAAGGTCTGCACGTTGACCACCTTGAAGTCGTAGGTGCCGAAGGCCCGGGCGCGGACGATGCCGAAGTCCGGGTCGCGCAGCATGATGGGGTTCGAGGTGCCCCACTTGTTGCCGGTGAAGAGCCGGGTGTTGATGTAGTAGACGTCGGCCTTGAAGGGCGACTGGAACCCGTACTTCCAGCCCTTGAGGCGGGTGAGGACCGGGATGTTGTCGGTCGTCAGCGTGTGCTTCCCGGGCCCGAAGGTGTCGCCGAACTGGCCGAGATAGACGAACTGGGCGGTCTGGCTCTCGCGGACGACGAGCTGGGCGCCGTTCTTGATCGCCTTGTCATCATCCGGGAAGCGCCAGGCGATGGTGTCCCGCGAGTCGTCCTGCCACTCGATGATCTCGAGCAGCTCCCCCTTGATGAAGTCCATGAGTCCCATGATGAGTCGAGTTGAGGTTCCCTTGCAGGTTTGGCGGTCGCGGCGCCGGAGGCAATGAGAAAGCGGCGTCGGAATCGGAACCGGACGACGGAATCGGCGCTTGGCCGCCGGACGGCGACCCCCGATGCTCCCGGCCGTGCCTCCCGTCTGGCATCAATACTTCGTCTTCGGCCTGACCCTCGCGATCTTCGGCGGCTTCCTCTGGGGGAAGCGGTCGATCGAGCTGATCGCGCTCGGCGGGGCCGGCCTGCTGCTGCTCGCCGGCGTGGTCGATCGCGACGACCTGCTCCGGGCCTTCGCCAACCCGGCGCCGGTCACCATCGGCGCGCTGTTCATCATCAGCGCGGCGCTCGAGCGCACCGGGCAGATCGCCCGGCTCGGCCGGCTCTTCAACGCGGTGGCCAGGAACAGCGAGCGCCGGGCGCTGGCGGCCCTGCTGGCGGTGTGCATCGTCTGCTCGGCCTTCGTCAACAACACCCCGCTGGTGGTCATCCTGCTGCCGGTGATCCTCGGCTTCTGCCGCGACAGCGGCGCCAAGCCGTCGCGTCTGCTGCTGCCGATGTCCTACGCCTGCATCCTCGGCGGCACCTGCTCGATGGCCGGCACCTCGACCAACATCCTGGTCGACGGCATCGCCCGGGAGTCCGGGATCGAGCCCTTCCACCTGTTCGCGATCGCGCCGCTCGGGATCATCTATGCGGTCGTCGGCAGCGCCTACCTGTGGCTGCTGGGGCCCAAGCTGCTGCCGGCGCGCGACACCTTGGCGACGCTGCTCGACGCGGCCCGCGGGCGGGAGTTCCTGATCCAGGCGGCGGTGCCGGCGGACTCCTCGCTGATCGGCAAGACGGTGGTCGAGGCCCTGCAGGGCCGTTCCCGCCGCCTCAAGGTGATCGAGGTCCGGCGTCGGGGCCGGGTGCTGGAGGCCTCGCTCGACACGATCCAGCTGGTGGAGGGCGACCGCCTGCTGATCCGCACCGGCACCAAGGGGGTGGCCGAGCTGCACCGTTCCGAGGGCGTCAACGTCGGCCTCGGCGAGAGCGACCTGGCCCCGATGGAGCAGCGGGAGGCGGTGCTGCTCGAGGGGATGATCGGTCCCAACTCGCCGCTGGCCGGCCGGACGCTCGCCGAGCTGGCGTTCCGGCAGCGCTTCGGCGCGCTGATCCTGGCGATCCACCGCGAGGGCCAGAACATCACCCGCGACTTCGAGACCCTGCGGCTCGATTTCGGCGACACGCTGCTGGTGGAGGGCGCGCGCGAGGGGATCGAGCGGCTCAAGGCGGAGCGCGACTTCATCACCCTCTCCGAGCCGCGCCCGGAGTCCTTCAACCAGCGGAAGGCGCCCTACGCGCTGGCCGGAATCGGCCTGTTCGTCTTCCTCGCGGCCTTCAACTTCTCCTGGGTCGGCCTTCCCTGGGTGGACTTCGACACGCTCTCCGCCGCGTTCCTCGCCGCGCTGTTCGTCCTGCTCACCGGCTGCCTGCGTCCGCGCGAGGCCTACGAGGCGGTCGACTGGAAGATCCTGCTGCTGATCATCGGCATGCTGGTGCTCGGCACCGCGATGGACAAGACCCACGCGGCGAGCACCATCGCCACCCTCGTTGCCAACTGGCTCGAGCCGCTCGGTCCGTGGGGCATCCTCTGCGGCATCTACCTGCTGGCCAGCATCATGACCGAGATGGTCTCGAACAACGCCGTCGCGGTGGTGCTGGCACCGATCGCCCTGCGCATCGCCGAGGCGGTCGAGGTTTCGCCGACCCCCTTCCTGATCGCGGTGATGTTCGGTGCCAGCGCGTCCTTCGCCACGCCGATCGGCTACCAGACGAACACCTACGTGTTCGGCGCCGGCGGCTACCTGTTCAAGGACTTCGTCAAGGTGGGCCTGCCGCTGAACCTGATCCTGTGGGTGGTCGCCTCGATCACGATCCCGCTGATCTGGCCGTTCTAGGCGGTCCCGCTCAGATCTCGAGCATGTGGGTCACATGGGTGGCGGTCAGCTCGCCCATCGTGGTGCAGCCGCGGTAGACGTCGTCGTGGTGGTACTTCGCCAGGTCCGCGGCCAGCCGGCTGACGTGGTCGCGCGGCGCCAGCTCCTCGCGGCGCATCACGCCGAGCAGCGCCTTGAGCCGCCCGCTCTCGACCTTCGCCCGCCGCGCCATCTGGGCGTGCTCCTCGGCCACGTACTGCTGGATCGTCCGCCGGTTGAGGGTGTCGAAGGCGACCTTGGTCACCGCGCGGTTCGAGTCGAAGCGGTAGGCGAGGTAGGTCTTGCCGGCGCCCTCGTAGCTCTGCTGGTCGAAGTCGATCGGCCGCACCCGGTACTGCACCTCCTCGAAGTCCGGGGTGATGTCGACCACGTAGTTCACGCTGCGCATGTCGCCGAGCAGGCGGATGAAGCAGCGCTCGTTGAACTTGGTGAACTCCTTGGCGATCCGCACCTTGTTGAGCTCCGGCCGCGGCAGGTGGTCGCGCAGGAAGACGTCGCCCGGCACCCCGGCGATGTGCTCCTCGATCAGCGTGTTGCCGTTGACCAGGTAGTTGATCCGGTTGGGCGAGAGGATGTGCTCGAGCTCGAGACCGTAGATCCGCGACGCGTCGGCGTGCTTCACGTAGAAGTAGTCCGAGTTGTCGTTGTAGAGGTTGGTGATGCGGATGCGGAAGGGCCGGGAGTTCCCGAACTCGCCGAAGTCGACGCGGTCGACCGTGAGGTGCTCGTGGTGGTCGCTCTCGCCCCCGATCTTCAGCTCGGCGTAGATCTTGGTCAGCTGGGGCCGCAGCTCGCGCATCAGGCCCGGATCGTAGAAGACGGTCAGCCACAGCGTCTCCTTGCCCCGCGGGTCCTCGTAGGGAATCGAGCCCGCGAAGCGTGTCAGGTCCTCGTAGACCAGGGGGATGTCGCGCAGCCGGTCGAAGTGATACAGATACTGCCGCAGCGGCGCCGAGACCGGGTACTTGTTCTTGCGCCGCGAGATCATCGGCATGGCCGGAGGGTGGCAGCTGGCCCGCGGAAAGGCCAGCCTCCGTTAGGGTGGGCCGCCCCCTCTCCTATCCCAGCAGCGTGCCTCGCGTGAACAGCGGGACGACCGGGATGCCGCGGGACTCGATCGCCTGGCGCCCGCCTTCCTCGCGGTCGACCAGGACCAGCGCGAAGACCACCTTGCCGCCCTCCCGCTCGATCGCGTCGATCGCCTTGAGCGTCGAGCCGCCGGTGGTGATGACGTCGTCGACGACGACCACCGCGTCCCCCTCCTTGAAGTTGCCCTCGATCTGCTTGCCGCGGCCGTGGCCCTTGGGCTCCTTGCGCACCGTGAAGACGGGCAGGGCCTCCTCCGGGTGAAGACGGGCCGAGGTCATGCCGACCGCCAGCGACACCGGGTCCGCCCCCAGGGTCATCCCGCCGATCGCGTCGATCCGGAGGCCCTCGGCGCGGATCTTCCCGCGCACCGCGGCCCAGCCGAGTTCGCCGACGAGGTTGGCGCCGAAGGGGTCGAGCGTGGTGACGCGGCAGTCGATGTAGAGGTCGCTCTGCTTGCCGGAGGCCAGCGTGAAGGTGCCGGTGCGGACGGACTTCTCGAGCAGGATCGACTTGAGGGCGGCGGCGGGGTCGGACATGGCCGACAGCCTAGCGGTCGGCCGGCCGCTGGAAAGTGGCATTTCCCGGCGGCCGGGTGTCGGCGGTCCCCCATCGCTCGCATCGGACCCACGGGGGTGCGTCCGCATCGCGGCAACGAAAAAGCCGCCGACCCTTGCGGGACGGCGGCTTCGGAAAGTCGGGAGCTGCCTCAGTTGGCGGCGGCCTCGGCCGGCTGGACGTTCACGCGGCGGCCGTTGCGGTCGAAGTAGACGGTGCCCTCGATGCCGGCGTGGATCGTGTAGTCCTTGCCCATGAAGACGTTCTTGCCCGGGTGCCACTTGGTGCCCCGCTGGCGCAGGATGATGTTGCCCGGGATGACGACCTCGCCACCGAACTTCTTCACGCCAAGGCGCTTGGAGCGCGAGTCGCGGCCGTTCTTGACGGAACCTTGTCCTTTCTTGTGAGCCATGTCTGGAGAGGGGTCGGGGGTTAGGCGATCGAGTCGATCTGGATCTGGGTCAGCGCGCGGCGGTAGCCCTTGGTCTTGTGGAAGCCCTTGCGGCGCTTGAACTTGAAGGCGATGCCCTTCGGACCGCGGAAGTTGCGCAGCACCGTGGCGGTCACCGCGGCACCGTCGACGACCGGCGAACCGACCTTGATGTCGGCGCCCTCGCCGATGACGAGCGGGGCGAACTCGAGCACCGTGCCCTCGTCGAGGTTGAGGTTCTCGACGTCGATCTTGTCGCCTTGCTGGACGCGGTACTGTTTGCCGCCGGTTTTGATCACTGCGTAGGCCATGGCCGTGGTGGAAAAGGGTTGGGCCCGCGGCTCCGCGGGCGGGCGGGGAGGACAGCACAGGGCTCCGACAGCGGCAAGGGAATTTTTTGAAATCGACGGCGCCGGCAAATTCGGGTTTCTGCCGGTCCGTGGAGCGAATCGTCGCGGATGAACAGGCCATGGAAGCCCTCGGCCGGGAGATCGCCGGCGGCCTGGCGCCGGGTGGCGTGCTGGCGCTGGTCGGTGGCCTCGGGGCCGGCAAGACCCGACTGACCCAGGGACTCGCGGCGGG
>Ga0207814_100994_pt1 | contig 11119 bp, 10 predicted proteins | sample TtaePargueraPR_7_FD_187755 | JGI IMG/M metagenome (GOLD analysis project Ga0207814, IMG submission 187755) | Aerobic enrichment media microbial communities from Bioluminiscent Bay, La Parguera, Puerto Rico - Tt and P1 (2) (SPAdes) | ecosystem: Environmental > Aquatic > Marine > Unclassified ... | reverse complement strand
GCGGCGGGCTGCCGCCGCATCTCATGGTCGCCAATGGCGTCGCAATCGTCCCCGAGGGACGGCGGCTTTTTGCGGGAATGTCCGTCGAGGACAATCTGCGCGTCGCCATCGATCACAAGGCAGGCGGCACCGACACCTGGACGCTCGACCGGATCTACAAGCTGTTTCCGATCCTCAAGGACAAGCGCCGCGATCCGGTGCAGAGCCTGTCCGGCGGGCAGCAGCAGATGGTCTCCATCGGCCGCGCCCTGCTCAACGAACCCAAAGTCCTCCTTTGCGACGAGATTTCGCTCGGCCTCGCGCCGAAGGTCATCGGCGAAATCTACGAAGCCATTCCCTCGATCTCGGCCGCCGGCACGGCGATCGTTCTCGTCGAGCAGGATGTCGGCCTCGCGAAGAAGGCGTCTGACCGATTGTATTGCATGCTGGAGGGCAAAGTGACCTTGACGGGCAATTCCGCCGACGTTTCCCGCGAGGAGATTTCGGCGGCCTATTTCGGAGCCGGCCATGCAGTGGCTTGACGGGCTTATCCAGGGCATTTTGCTCGGCGGTCTCTACGCCCAGTATGCGCTCGGCATGGCGCTCATGTTCGGCGTGATGCGCATCGTCAACATCTCGCATGGCGACCTGATGATCCTTCTCGCGCTGATCGGCGTGTCGATCGTCGCCTCGCTCAATGTCGGCCCCTTCGTGCTGCTCATCATGATCGTGCCGATCGCCGCCGCGATCGGCTATGTGCTGCAGCGCGCAGTGCTGAACCGGGTCGTCAGCCAGGACCCGCTGCCGTCGATCATCGCGACCTTCGGGCTCTCCATCGCTTTGCAGAACGCCATGCTCCAGCTCTGGTCGGCGGACACTCGCTCCATTCCGGGCGGCGGCATCGAGCAGGCGTCGTGGCAGATCGGCCCGATCTTCATCGGCGTCCTGCCGGTGATCGTCCTCGTCGTCGCGACGGTCCTGACCGGCGGGCTCGACGCCCTGTTGCGCTTCACCCGGTTCGGCCGCGCCCTGCGCGCCTCCGCCGCGGATGTCGAGGCAGCGGCGCTGACCGGCATCAATCCGAAATCGGTCTATGCCCTGGCGACGGCGCTGTCGGTGGGCATCCTCGGTTTCGCCGCGGTCTTCCAGGGACTTCGGTCGACGGTCGCCCCGTCGGATGGCCCGGCTCAGTTGATCTACGCCTTCGAGGCGGTGATCATCGGCGGCATGGGCTCCATCTGGGGCGCGTTTCTCGGCTCGATGGTGCTCGGCATCAGCCAGGCCATCGGCTTCCGGATCAATCCGGGCTTCGGAATCCTCGCCGGCCATCTCGTCTTCCTGTCGGTCCTGATCGTTCGGCCGCAAGGCATCTTCGGGAGGTCGTGAGATGACAGGGTTCGACACAACCGTCCACGCGAAGGTCCGCGTCCAGACCAAGTCCGGCATCGCCGCCATGATCATCGGCATCGCCCTGCTGGTGGCGCTCGTCGCCATGCCGTGGTGGGCGAGCCAGGGTACGATCCGCTCCGTCGTTGAACTGTGCTGCTACATCGCCATCGCGCAGATGTGGAACTTGCTGGCGGGCTATGGCGGTCTCGTTTCCGTCGGCCAGCAGGCCTTCAGCGGCATTGCCGCCTATGCGATGTTCGCGATGGCGCAGAATCTCGGGATCAATCCGTTCTTCGCCGTGCCCCTGTGCCTGATCGCGCCGGTCATTCTCGCCGTGCCGACCTACGGCCTGCTGCACCGGCTCGACGGTCCTTATTTCGCGATCGGCACATGGGTCGTTGCCGAAGTGATGCGCCTGCTGACGTCGAATGTCAGCTACGTCAATGCCGGCGCCGGGATGAGCCTGCGGGTCATGACCCAGTACAACGCCCATGAACGGGCGATCGGGATCACGCTTCTCTGCGCGCTGATGCTGCTGATCACGGTCGGCGGAACCTACTGGCTGCTCAGATCCAGATACGGCCTCGCGCTGACCGCGATGCGCGACAACCCCGTCTCGGCGGCCAGCCAGGGCGTCAATGTCTCGCGCCTGCGCTTCCTGCTTTTCATCGCCGGCGCGGCGGGAACCGGTCTTGCGGGCGCGATCTATTTCATGGCGCAGCTCAGGATCACGCCCGAAGCGGCCTACGGCCCGCAATGGGCGACGGTGGCGATCTTCATCGTCATGATCGGCGGGCTCGGAAGCATCGAAGGCGTCTTGCTCGGCTCCATCGTCTACTTCTTCGCCGACCGCTGGTTCGGCGAATATGGCGCCACCTATCTGGTCGTGCTCGGCATCCTGACCCTGATGGTGGCGCTGTTTGCGCGCAACGGCCTGTGGGGCCTGTTGACCAAGGTGGTCGACGCTCCGTGGTTTCCCACGCGGCGGACGCTCGTTTCGGGAGGAGGTCAATGAAGGCTGCACTGTTTGATACGGTCGGACGGCCGCTGCGGGTCGACACGATCGGCGATCCGCAGCCGCAGGCCGACGAGGTTGTCCTGAAGGTCGCGGCCTGCGGGATCTGCGGAAGCGACCTCCACATGACGGAAGACCCGAAGACATTCGGGATCGGGCAGGGCGTCGTGCTCGGCCATGAATTCGCCGGCGAGATCGTGTCGCTCGGCGCGGACGTCACCGGCTTCGCCATCGGCGACCGCGTCGCGGTCGCGCCGATGCGCGGATGCGGCCATTGCGACCGCTGCCGGGCGGGCGATCCGGCCTGGTGTTCCGAGATGCAGCTGATCGGCGGCGGCTATGCGGAACTGACCGCCGTCGCGGCGCGGCAATGCGTGAAACTGCCGGAAAACCTGCCGCTTTCCGAAGGCGCTCTGGCGGAGCCGACATCGATCGGTCTGCATAGCGTCATGCGCTCCGGCCTCAAGCCCGGCGAAAAGGTGCTCATTCTCGGCGCCGGCCCGATCGGATTGCTGGTTGCCCTTTGGGCGCGCCGGATGGGCGCGTCCCATGTGGTCGTGGCCGATATCAACGACTATCAGCGCGAGAGGGCGCAGTCCGTCGGAGCCACCGGCTTCGCGATTTCCGGCCCGGGCCTGGCGGCCGAATTCGAGAAACAGGCGGGCGCCGCGCCCGACATCGTCTTCGAATGCGTCGGCAAGAAGGGTCTCATCGATTTCGCCTGCGACCTGGTGCGCGTTCAGGGCAAGGTCGTCGGCGTCGGCCTGTGCGTCGGCGGCGACGAATGGGACCCGTTCGCCGTGCTGAACAAGGAGATCACCATCGTGATGGCGGCCTTCTTCAACATGGCCGAGTTCGCGATGGCGATCGACGCGCTGGCGACGTTCGAGACCTTCCGCCCGCAGGCGCTGATCACCGACACGATCGGCCTCGGCCATGTGCCCGAAACCTTCGAGGCGCTGCGCAACCGCACGACCCAGTGCAAGGTGCTGATCGACGTCGCGGCCTGAAGCCACTCTCGACGATTTCGCAATCCAACAAAAAACCGCCCGGAAGATCGTCTTTCCGGGCGGTTCTTTTGTCGGTGCGGGACAGGCCGTTTAGACGAACATTTCCTGGTTGATCGGAATGCCGTTTTCCTCGCAATATTTCGTGTAGTGATCGATGAACCAGAAAACGTCGGCGGTGAAGTCGAACTTGCCGTTGTCGTCGTAGAACTCGATCGGGCCGTTGATCCAGAACAGCGCCTTCATCCCGTCCGGATCGTCCGAATAGAGCGTGTGCGCCGCGCCCGGCAATTCGTAGACGAAATCGCCGGGACGGGCGACCCAGTCATACTCGTAATAGGCCCAGGATCCTTCCAGCGTGATCGCCGAGACGACGCCGCGATGCTTGTGCGTGCCGATGCGTCCGCCGCCCTTCACCCAGAGGATGTTGGCGACCGAATTCGTGCGGACATCGAAGCAGAAATGCTTGATCGACGCCGCATCTCCGAACGGCACCCAGGGGTTGGCCTTGTCGTCTCCGGGAATGTGTGCGCCCTCCTTCGCGAAACGGCGTATCGCCGCCTCGTAGGCTTCCTCGGGCAATTTGGTTATGCTGCTGATTTCGTTCATGTTCCTCCCTCGCGATTGTGGCTGCGCGAATGCTTTTCAGTATCGCAAAACAGGGCCTGTCATTCAATGAAAACAGCCGGATTTTCTTGTCTTTTTGGCCTCGTCCCGCGCGTTTGTCGCAAGCCGCTTCGGCGCGCAGGCCTGCTATGTCCGCGGCAGTCGCCGGAGGGCTCTTGGCGGCGTTTTCCGGAGAGGATTAGGATGTGCTCTCCGGGTCCTGCATTGCAACGCGCATCTCGCTCGGCGCGATGCCGAAGCGTCGGCGGAAGCTCTTGGAGAAATGCGAAGGACAGGAATAGCCGCAATTATAGGCCAGCTCCGTCAGCGCGATCCTCTCTCCGCCCGAAGCTCCCGAAATCACCCGGTGAGCGCGGTCCAGCCGCTCGTTCTGGATGAGTTTGCGAACTGTCAGGTCCTGAACCGCCAGGATCCGGTTCAGCTGGCGCGAGCTCATGCCGATTTCATCGGCGACGGTTTCCGTGTCGAGGCCGGTATCGTCCATCCGCGAGCGGATCAGGTTTCGCACGCGCTGGATGATGCCGAGATGATAGGAGGAGATGTCGGTCGCGCCGAAGACGTGGTCATGCACCATTTCCAGCGCCGACCAGATATTGTTGACCAGCAGTGGTTGCGGCGCGAGATATTTGCGCGCGCGAACCTCCGAGAACGTGTTGCGCATCGCCCTGCCGATGGCGATTCCGTTGCCGTTGTTTCCGTCGATCTTCAGCGCGTCGCGCAGGTCCCATTTCGGGAAACGCTTGCGGAACTCGGCTCCCGGCACGTCGAAGAGAACCTGCCGGGCATCGGTGGGAAACCCATGCATGTAGGGCGTGGTCGTATCGTAGAGAACGATGTCCCCTGCATTCAGCAGGTCGATGCGATCGCGCCGGTTCACGAAGACATTGCCCTTCATGATGATCGTGAAAAAGACGGAATCCTTTTGGTCCCGGCGTACCATTTCCGACGATCGGCAGATCACGTGAGGCTTTCCGGCGATGTCGAAAATCGAGAAACTGCCGAAATCATAGTGGTCGAATTTCGCCTCGAAGCCGTTTTCCTCGGTTGTCGAGCAGGTCAGCCCGACCACGCTACTGGAGCAGCGTTCCTCCCAGAAATCGATGCGATCGGATTTCGCGACACTCCTGGTGTCGAATGAATTGATCAAACCCATATCCGCGATCCTCCCTATCGCATTCAATCGGTCGCGGAAGGATGCACCATTATCGTTCCAGCTCCAAGTGCCGTGACGAAATCTGCCCGAAAAATAAGGGTTTTAGCGGTCTAAACGGTCAGATATCCGCCATCTATGGGCAGGGTGACGCCGGTAATGTAGCGGGCCAGCGGCGAGGCGAGGAAAACGATCGGGTCGGCCACTTCGTCGGCCTGGCCCCAGCGGCCCATCGGAATGCGCGCCTTGATCGGTGCGGCCACCGGAATGTCGGAGAAAAGGCCTCTGCTGAGCGGCGTTTCGATCCATCCCGGCGCCACCGCATTTACGCGGATGCCCTCCGGCGCATATTCGATCGCCAGCGATTTCGTCAGTTGAACCATCCCGCCCTTGCTGGCGCTGTAGGCAGGACGGTCCGCCGCGCCGAAGGTGGAATACATCGAGGCGATGTTTATGATCGAGCCGCCGCTTTGCGCCAAGAGAGGCCGCGCTGCCTGGCTGGCACGGAACGCCGCGGCGAGATTGATGTCGAGAACCTCGTCGAATGAAGCCTCGCTCCATTCGTCGCGGTCGCGGCTGACGCCGGCGCAATTGACCAGCACATTGAGCTGGCCGAGACCGGTGATCGACGCGGCGAGCGCCTTGCGGTCGCGCACATCCATCTCCGTGCAGGTGACGTTTTCGTGCACCGGCGCTTCCGGTCCGCCGGCATTCAGCCCCAGGGAGAAGACCCGGGCGCCGAGCTGCGCGAAGGCCAAAGCGGTCGCGCCGCCGATGCCCGACGTTCCGCCGGTAATGGCGATGGTCCTGCCTTCGAATGAATCGGGTTTCAAAGTCATGGCGCGTCCAATCGGATAAGGGCCGCAAGGTTTTGCCCTGCGGCCCCTCATCGTCCTTAGCGGAAGAGCTTCTCGATATAGTCGGCGCCGATCCCGACCTCGTCATAGTGCTTCTTGCACATGTCGATATACATGTGGACGTCGAAATAGCCGTCCGGTTCGCCGTTCTCGTCGAGCCAGATCAGCGGGCCGGTCACCTTGAAATGCACCTTCATCGGGTCCGGGTGTTCATAGGCCACCAGCGTGTGCCCTTCGCCCGGCGTCTCGTAGATGAAGTCGCCGGCGGTCGCGACCCAGTCATGCTCCAGGTAACCCCACTTGCCCGAAATCGTGTAGGCGAAGACCTCGTGCGGATGGTAGTGGCGGTTGACCAGGCCCGGTCCCTTGGCCATCAGCACGTCGCACCACATGTTGCGCTGCGGCGATATCCAGATCGGCTTCGTGAAGACCGTCTCGGACAGGGGGACGTAGTAGCGCTCGTCGTCATCGGCGATATTCGGCAGATAGACCTCGGGCAAGGCGTCGGGCTGGAACACCTTCTCGATCGGTTTGATGCCGCGCCAAAACTCGTTCTGTGCTTCCTCAGCCATAGCCATCTCAACTCCTCCTTTGATAGACTGTGCGGTGCGCGCAGGCACCGGCCGAGGGTCGATCATAGGCAAAATGGCGGCTTTTGGGATTGTCCCGACAGGACGGAACGCCCGTCAAAACCGGACGCACGCCAATGTGCAAGGCCGCGTTCCCTGTCGGTTCGCGCCCTTGCGATTGTGGAGAAAATGCCCGCCGCGCATGCCTTGGCGCACGCGACAGGTGAAGGCCTAGCCGTTCAGCGCTTCCTTTCCGGTGATGAAGCGCGCACCGCGTTCTGCGATCATCATGGTCGGCGCGTTGGTGTTTCCGGAAACGAGGCGCGGCATCACCGACGCGTCGCAGACGCGCAGCCCCTGGACGCCCCTGACGCGCAGTTCGTTGTCGACGACCGCCATCCTGTCGGTATCCGGACCCATCTTGGCCGTGCCGACCGGGTGAAACACCGTTTTCGCGGTCTGGCGAACGAAGTCCCGCAGCGCGTCGTCGTCCTTCTCGACACCGGGCTCCGGCAGGGCGCGCCGCTTGACCAGTTTCGCAAGTGACGGGGCCTCGAGGATCTCGATCCCCTTCTTCACGCCGCGCACCAGCACTTCGAGGTCCTCCGGGTCGGAAAACGACCCGGCGTCGAACAGGGCCGGATCCTTCGAATTGGCCGAGCGCAGCTTGACCGTGCCGCGGGAGCGCGGCCGCAGGAAGCAGGGCCCGATGGCGATGCCGTGTTCCTCGATCGGCGGACGGTCGGCCCAGCCCACCATGAACGGAAGCACGTGGAACTGGATATCCGGAAGACCGGCATCCGAGACATCGGCAAAGCCGCCGCATTCGACGACGTTGGAGGCAAGAATGCCGGTTTTCGTCGCGAGATACTGCAGCATGTGGAAGGCGGCTTTCAGGCCCTTGTCCTCGCGATAGATCGAAATCGGATCGCGGGTGACGCCCTGAACGGTGGATTCGAGATGGTCCTGGTAGTTCTCGCCGACGCCCGGCAGATCCGAGACCACGTCGATCCCGTGGCCCTTGAGATGTTCGGCGTCGCCGACGCCGGACAGCTGCAGGAGCCGCGGCGTCTCGATGCCGCCGGCACACAGCACGACCTCGCCGGCCGCCTTGTATTTTGTGCCGTTTTCCAGCTCCACGCCGACCGCCCGCGTCCCCTCGAACAGGATACGCGCCACCCGCGTTTCCGTCAGGATCTTCAGGTTGGATCGGCCTTCCGCCGGACGCAGGAAGGCTTCCGCCGCCGACCAGCGTTTTCCGTTATGCGTCGTGGTCTGGTAGAAGCCGGCGCCTTCCTGGACGCGCCCGTTGAAATCGGGGTTGTAGGGAAGGCCGGTCTCCTGCGCTGCCCGCACGAAGGCCCGGCTCAGCGGGTGATGGAACCCCGTTTCCGACACGTGCAGTTCGCCGTCCGTGCCGTGGAATTCGCCGGCGTGCTCCATGTTGTTTTCGAGGTCGCGGAAGACCGGCAGCACGTCCGAATAGGCCCATCCGCGGTTTCCGTCCTGCGCCCAGCCGTCATAGTCCTGTGACTGGCCGCGAATGTAGATCATCGCGTTGACCGACGAGCCGCCGCCGATGACATTGCCCTGGATCACGATCGAGGGTCGGCCATTGACCTTGTCCGACGGCTCGCCGACATAGGCGACGACGTCCTTGCCCTGTTCGATCACCTTGAAGAAGGTCGCCGGGATCTTGATCCAGCGATTGTCGTCGCGGCGGCCGCTTTCGATCAGCAGGACGCGCGAGGCGCCGTCCTCCGAAAGCCGGTTTGCCATCACGCAGCCGGAGGAGCCGCCCCCGACCACGATATAGTCGAACTGTTCCATGCCGCTCCCCTCAGCTGTAGACGACCTGGATGTCGGTATATTCCGCGAGTCCTTCCTCGCCGAACTCGACACCCAGACCGGAGGATTTCACGCCGCCGAAGGGAGCATTCGGCTGGATCGCCCCGTGCTTGTTGATCCACACCGAACCGCATTGCATCCGGCGCGCGATCTCTTTCGCCTTCGCGATATCCTTCGACCAGACCGACCCGCCGAGGCCGTTTTCGCTGTCATTGGCCAGCGCGATGACCTCGTCGATATCGGAATATTTGATGATCGGCAGCGCCGGGCCGAACTGTTCCTCGGCGACGAGCGGGTCGTCATGCGAGAGATCGGCGATGATCGTCGGCGGGAAATAAAGGCCTTCGCCCGGCTCGCCGCCCAGCAGCACGCGGCCTTTCGTCTTGGCGTCGTCGACGAGGCGTTTCACCTTGTCGAACTGCATCCGGTTGGAAACCGGCCCGAGCACCGAGCTCTCGTCCTGGCCGTCCCCGACGGGGATATTGCGCGCATAATCCGCCAGCGCGCTGCAGACGTCCTCATAGACATCTTCGTGAACATAGAGGCGCTTCATGGCGGCGCAGGTCTGGCCGTTGTTGATGAAGCCGCCCCAGAACAGCCCTTCGGCGATCTGCTTGGGATCGACATCCGGCAACACGATGCCGGCGTCATTGCCGCCCAGTTCCAGCGTCAGCCGCTTCATGGTTTCCGCGGCGCTCATCATCACCTTCTTGCCGGTGGCGATCGATCCGGTGAAGACCATCTTGCGGATGTCGGGATGCGCCGCCATCGCCGCTCCGATATTGTGCGTTTCGTCATCCGATGCGATCGCGTTGACGACGCCCGCGGGCAGCACCTCGTTCATGATCTCGACGAGGCGAAGCGTGGACAGCGGCGTATGCGGCGAGGGTTTGATGACGACCGTGTTGCCGGTCCGCACGGCCGGCAGGATGTGCCAGACGGCGATCATCACAGGCCAGTTCCACGGCGTGATCGACCCGACGACGCCGACCGGATTGCGATGCAGCTCGATCCGGCCCTCATTGTTGTCCTGCAGTACCTTCATAGGCAGCGACAGCCCGGCGGTGTAGCCGGCCCAGGCCTGCGCGCCGCCCAGTTCGAAACGCGATCCGAGCCCGTTCAGCGGTTTGCCCTGTTCCATGGTCAGCAGCAGCGCCAGTTCCTCGGCATGCTCGCCGATCTTCGCGGCGACGGCCTCGCAGGCGGCGGCCAGTTCGGCGTCCGTTGTCTTCGACCATGTCTCGAAAGCGGCTTTCGCCGCCGCGACGGCCTTGTCCAGGTCGTCGGGGGTCGCGTTCGGCGCGGTGCCGACCACGTCTCCGGTGGATGGATTGGTGACGTCGAAGCTGGCGGCGGCATCCGTGCGGCTGCCATTGATGATCATTCCCATGTCCGACATGGGCTCCTCCCTGTATGAATTTCCTCCATCCTCACAGCTATCAGGTCGGCACGCCACTGTTCTTGGTGTTTTGCGACGGCATGCTTGGACTGGGGCGACAAGGGCACGCCCGCCGCCACGTGAGGTCCGCGAGGGCCGTGCCGCGCAATCGGAGTTGAAAACTTGCGGCGGCGCGTCACAATGGGCGCCATGCTGACCCACGTGCCCCCCGGCGAGATCGCCGTCGAACAGTTCCAGTCGCGCCTCCGTGAGGTCTGCGGCCTGTTCCGGGCTGAGCCGCGCAAGGGGCAGGACACGGTCAATGGCTGCATCCTCGTCGAGGAGCGGGCCGGTATCGAGATGGCCCACATCGCCAAGGACCTGCAGAAGGTCGGGCGCTCGTCGGAGGACTGCCGGCGCGACGACGGGGAGCATTTCTTCCTGGTCATCCAGGAGGAGGGCAGGGCGCTGATGGCGCAGCAGGATACGGCGCGGATGATGCATCCGGGCGACATGATCCTGATCGACAGCGCGGGGCCCTCCGAATTCACCTTCTTCGGGAATTTCGGCCGGCAGGTTTCGGTTCACCTGCCGCGCACCGAGATGCGGGCGCGCTTCGGCGAGAACATCCGCAGCGGACTGTTCCTGTCGCGCAACGACTACACGGCTCTCGCGATCACGTCGGTCCTCGCCAAGGCGCTGTCGTCGGACAGCTCGCCGCAACAGAACGGCTACCTCAAGGAAACCATGTTCGGCCTTCTCGGCGTCATGCTGCACGAACGCGAGGGGCGCGACCGGATGATCCAGATCGAGGCCGACATGGGCGGCGCGCAGCTCCTGAAACAGGGAATGGCCTATGTCGACGCGCAATTCGACCGTTGCGACCTGACGATCAGGGAGATCGCGTCGGATTTGCGCGTCTCCGTGCGCCAGTTGCAACGCGCCTTCTCGCTGATGGGCACGTCGCCCACCGACTATCTGGCGCAGAAACGCCTCGAACGGGCCTGCCAGATGCTTCTCGAACGCCGGCACGGCCGCAACGATCTGCTCGTTTCCACGATCGCCTATGCCTGCGGCTTCAGCGACATCTCCAATTTCAACCGCCAGTTCCGCCGCGCCTTCGGTTGCGCCCCGGGCGGCTACGGACGGTAACGGGCGTGTCGACGCGCCGGGCCTACTGAAACGCGCCTAGCGCCGCGCCGCTCCGAGGCGGCCGCTGTGAAGCAAGACGGCTGCCGTCTGGTCCAACGGCAGCCGCCACGGCCCCGGCAAGCATCTGGCCGCCGGTGACCGCGCGTCG
>Ga0207814_100991_pt1 | contig 11139 bp, 10 predicted proteins | sample TtaePargueraPR_7_FD_187755 | JGI IMG/M metagenome (GOLD analysis project Ga0207814, IMG submission 187755) | Aerobic enrichment media microbial communities from Bioluminiscent Bay, La Parguera, Puerto Rico - Tt and P1 (2) (SPAdes) | ecosystem: Environmental > Aquatic > Marine > Unclassified ... | reverse complement strand
GAGCCGGCCGGAAAGGCGAGAGAAAGTGGCCGGGGTCTCTCCGCCCACATCTCCACCGCTCGTCACCCCCACTTCGCCGCCCCGGGTCACTCCCCCAGAGTCGGGGACGTAAGAGACTTCTACTCCCCGATTTTTTAGACGGCTCCGGAGAGTTCGCTCCACTGGTTTGCCACGCCTGCATGCGCAGCGCGTGCCCGTTCCCAACCCTATCCAAAACCAGAAACAAAGGATCGAAACCATGAACCAGATGTCTCCTATTGCTGCCGAAGCGCCGCTGATCGACCCGGATTGGCTGCTTGCCGACCCCCATGCCAGGTTCGCAGAATTGCGCGGGCAACATAGGGTCATCAGGATCAACGAGCGAAGCTACTATGTCCTTCGCGCCGCAGACGTCGTGCCGCTTCTCAAGGACGATCGGACCGTCCAGGTCGAGGGGAGGGATTATGTCGCGCTCCACCGGATTCCCGATGGCGCAATGGCCCGGTTCCTGCGCGATGTCCTCCTCTTTGCCAATGGGCAGGATCATCGGGCGAAGCGCGGTCCCTTTGCCCGTACGTTTTCGCACCAGGCAATTCGCGCATCGCGTGATGGTATACGGGCGGTGGCGCGCAATATCGTCGCCGAACTGCCGCGGGGCGAGAGCTTCGACTTTGTCGAGCGCATGGCCGCACGGGTGCCGGCAGAGATGATCGCCTCGATCATCGGCTTGCCGGTCTCCGAGGCGTCCTGGTTTGCACCTCGCATCTACGACATGGCGAGTGCGGTTGGGCCGATCTATCCGATCGCCGATCACGACCGGGTCGAAACGGCAGCCAGCGAGGCCTACGCCTATGTCGAGGAGCACATGTCGGCCCGGTTGGCTGCACCCAAGGACGATCTCCTGTCTCGGCTGGTCGCCGATTGGCAGCAGACGCAGGACCTGGAATTCGGCTGCCTTGTGAACCAGGTTCTCGCGATCATGCTGGGCGGCAGCGACACAACCCGTGCGGCCTTTGCCATCACCGTGTCCCTGCTGCGCCAGCGCCCGGACGACTGGGCTGCATTGCAGGCCGATCGATCGCTTGTTCCCGGCGCGATTTCCGAAAGCATGCGCTTCGAACCGTCAGTCGCGAACGTTCCTCGCTTCACCATTGAGGCGCTGCAGATCGGTGACGTGATGGTTCCCGCCGGCGTCCTGCTGCAACTCAGCACCATGTCCGCGATGCGTGACCCGGAGCTCTACAGCAGTCCCGACGATTTCGTGATGCGCCGGACCGACCATCCCCGCCTTCACCTCGTCTTCGGTCAGGGCCCGCACCGTTGCATTGGCGAGATGCTGGCCAGGCTCGAGATGGAGGAGAGCCTCAACGCTCTTCTGGACGCGGCACCGGGGATCAGAATTGAAATCGCCGCCCGCATGATCGGGTTCGGCGGTATCCGGCGGATCACGCCGATGATGGTTCGCATTCCGTAGGATGTCCATCGGCTCATAGCTGACCGCCCGGTATCGGGCAGGGTGCTTCGGCCAACCCTGAAAAGAGGCCCGGCCTCGGGAAGCGGATCCGTGAGATCCGCTTCCAGCGCACGCAGTCGCTTGTTGTCGTCGGTTCGACACACAATCCGGCAAGCGACTTTTACCCAGTTTTACAAACCCTTTACCGCCGTTAGCGCTCGGATCGCTAAAGACTGGATCATTGTACCAGTCCAGGAGTTGATAATGTTCCATGCCCTTCGAAATGCTCATGGAAAAAGAAAGCCGAATTGCCGTTCCGACGCTCATGCAGATGCTTTTGCGGCTGGCAGGCGGCGAACGGCAAGAATACGGGACGTGGCGTTCTGCGCCGCGTGGGCAATCATTCCATTCGCTGCGAGCGGCGCGGAGACCCATGCCGCTGACACGATTTCCGTCGCTCCTGATGCCCAGAGGTTCGGTGACGTTGGCGAAACGCCGAGTGATTGGCGCGTCACGCTTGGCGGCGGCGTTATCTACATGCCTGAGTATGAGGGTTCGGACGAGTTCAAAGCAGCCCCGTTTCCGCTCGTTTCAATATCTTTCCGGGATAGCATTCACATCGACCCGTCCGGTGCCGTGGTCGACCTTTACAAGTGGAACGGGTTCCGGGCTTCTGTGAAAGGCGGTTATGAACTCGGGCGACAGGAAGATGATTCCGATCATCTTCGGGGGTTGGGCGATATCGACACTGGCGGCGTCGTAGGAGGCTTGATCAGCTATGAAAGAGGCCCATTCGAAGTCTATGCCGAATTGGACAAGACCATTGGCGGAAGCGAAGGTTTGATCGCGAAAACAGGCATCGAAGTCTCCCACAGGTATCGACGATTTGTCTTTTCCGGAGATGTCTCCGCCACATGGGCCGACGAAAAACACATGCAGGCCTATTTCGGCGTAACACCTGCCCAGGCGGCGAATTCGGAACTGCCGGAGTATGAGGCAAGTGCGGGTATTAAGCGGTTCGACGTAAGCGCTTCCGTGACGCACATGCTTACTGAAAAACTCTTCCTGACCGGATCGGTAGGGGCAGGGGTGCTGTTGGAAGGCGCGAAGGAAAGCCCGATCGTCAGAGACGAGATTCAGCCTTTCGGAATGCTCGGACTGGGTTATCGGTTTTGATCAGGGGCTGCGAAGACGCTGGCCGAGGAGAGGGGACGTGACGCAAGCCTCTGCGGCCGCTCGAAGTCGGCGCCGCGAAGGCCCGCTTTTCGCTTTCCTCGGGTCTTGCGACCTTGGGCAGAAACATCAGTGGCTCTGTCGGCCTTTACGCGTCGGCTTGAACCGGTTTTCGCGGCTTCGCCCACAATTCCGCGGAGCCGTCGGCTGCAAACGCAGCGCCATCACGAAGGAACGCGGCGATCTTGCTCTCGGGGAATCCGAGCAATTCCAGCAGGGTTTGCGTGTGTTCGCCGAGCCGGGGAGGCGGAGTGTCCTTCTCCGCCGTTTCGACGCAGGAAGCGACCGGGAAGTCCGGAGAATCGAACTGATAGCCGCCGAACGGGAATCCGGTGTATTTGCCGGGTTCCCGTGCCTGTGGAACGCCGAGGACCCGATCGGAAGAAAGGACTTCGGTGTGGCCGACGCCTTTCGCGGAAAGATCGGCCGCGATTTCATCGTATTCGAGCTCTGCCACCGCGCTCATCACAAGCTGTTCCACCGCCGGACGCTGTTTTCGGCGTTGGCGTAACGTCGCAAGATCGGGATCGAATGGGAGTTCCAGCGCTTCGCAGAAACGTTTCCAGTGATCGTCCGTCAGCATCACCAAGTAGATCCATCGATTGTCGCTGGTCTTGTAGGCGCCGTAACCGGGCATGCTGAATTCCGGCGAAGGCTCGGTTTCCGGTGTTCCCATCAGCTGCGACTTGAGCTGGACGCCGACCAGATCGCGTGCGGCGACATGTAGCCCGGTCTCGTAAAGACCCAATTCGATGTTCCGCCGCTCGGGCGATCCAGTCGGATCCACAAGGGCCGACAGCACGCCCATCACCGCATAACAGCCGGCAAACTGATCATGATAGGAGGGTCCGAGGCGGGATGGTCTGCCGTCGATACGGTTGGAGTACATCACGCCTGTCGCGGCTTCCGCGATCGGGTTGGAGGCGACCTCCTCGGCAAGCGGACCTGATCCATAGCCCTTGATATGGCAGAAGATTATGTCCGGATTGATCGCGGAACACGCGTCGTATGTGACGTTGAGGCGCCGGGCCGCCCCCGGAGACAGGTTGTGAAGGATGATATCGGCGTTTTCCACCAGCCTTCGGAATATCTCCTGTCCCTCGTCAGACCGGAGGTCGAGACACATGCTCTTCTTGCCGCGATTGTAGGCAATGTAGGTTCCACTCGGTCCGCCGCGGACGAGCTTACGGGTCGTTTCGCCGGCCGGGGGCTCTATCTTGATGATCTCTGCTCCAAGCTGATTGAGAATATGTGTCGCGAATGGTGCCGCGATCATGCTGCCCAACTCGAGAACCGTCTTGCCGGCGAGTACCCCTGCGACCATGTGCTTTCCTCCGCGATAATTGATGGCAGCCCCGTTAAAAAGGCATTGCGGACCCTGAATAATGCACAATATATTATTTATCAATATGGAATGCGCGAGGGGCGTGTACGGGTCAGCCGCAGTCGGGGTGTATCGAGTCGCCTGGAGGAGCTTGCGTACTGCTCGATCGGGGTTTTCGCACCGGCCACAGGCCGTGGCATAGGACCAGAATTGAAGGGTTCTGCATACTTTCGTGAGGTGTTGGGTGGAAATTGAGGGTGCGTTACCTGTTTTGCCGCGTATGGCGCCTTGCTATTGCCGGATCTTGTCGGGTGGCGCGCGGGCGCGTGGCGGTCTGTTCGGAAAATAAATTATAATGCATAATGCATTTAATATTGACTGCAGCGCTTCGCTTCCATACGCTCCGCGAGCATTCGGTCCGTACTCAAGGGAGGAGAGAACATGAAACCGGAATATCGCAAAGCCTTCGTGGCGGCGACTGCTTTGGCCCTGTCGCTCGGATTTGGAGCTGTGGCCAGCGCGCAGGACGCCGGCATCGATGAAGAGAACAAGGTGGTGACGATCGGGGCGTTCACGCCGGTGACGGGACCGGTACCGTTCTATGCAATCCTTACGCACGCAGCGGAATCATTTTATCGCCATCTCAACGAGAATGGCGGTATCGACGGATGGACGGTCAAATACGTCACGCGTGATGACGGATACGATCCGGCTCGAAGCGTCGCCGTCACGCGCCAGCTTGTCGATGACGAAGGCATCTTCGCGTTGTCGGGCGCGGTCGGAACCGCAACCAATGTCGCGGTTATCCCGTATGCGAAGGAAGTCGGACTTCCCATGGTCGGTCCCATCGGGGGTGCGAGCGCCTTTTTCGTCGAGCCGAATGTCTTTCCGATCCTGCCTGATTATGGATGGTCGGCGGCGTCGAACGTGGATTACGCCGTCCATGATCTGGGTTTGAAGAAGATCGCCCTGTTATGGGAAAACGACGAGCTCGGTAAATCGGCCAAGCGCGGCTTCGATGCCTACATGACACATCTCGGCCTGGAGCCTGCGGAGTCGGTTTCCTTCGACGTGAAGACTACGAGCTTCAGCCCCCACATTCGCCGTGTGGCGAATTCGGGTGCCGAAGCAGTCATTCTCTTCGGTTCCAACGCCAACCTTGCCGCGGCGCTGAAAGCAGCCGACCTTCAGGGGCTCGATACCGAATGGTTCGCTCCGTTCTTCACCGCTGACCCTTCAACCTTCAAGCTGGCGGGCGACCTTCTCAACGGCGTGCATTTCTCCTCGTTCCTTTTGCCGGTAACCAGCGACGAACCTGGCGTTGCCGCCTATCGTGACTCCGTCAAGGAATTTTATCCGGACGATCCGGTCGGTGTGTTCGGTCTCAATGGATGGAGCAACGCCGCGATCTTTGCCGCCGGTTTCAAGGCGCTACTCGATAGCGGAAAGCCTCTCACGCGAGAAAACCTTTTGGCTGCGCTCGAGAGCCTCGACGGTGCGACTGCCGGTGGAGCCCAAGGGGTTTCGTTCAAGCCCGGCGACCACCGCGGCACGCGCAAGGAGGGCATTATTCAGGCGAAAGACGGACAATTCGTCCTCGTCCGCGAATTTAAGCCATATCCCTCGGTCGTTTTTGACGCTGCAGCCGAGTAAGCTCTGAAACCAATTGTTCCCGGCAAAGCCTGCCGGGAATGCTTTGATCTACAGGGAGGAAATTTGAATGGCCAGTATACCGGTCAGCGGTCCGGCGCGGCTAGACGGTCAGATCGCTCTTGTCACGGGTGCAGCAGGCGGAATTGGCAGAGCCACCGCGATCGCTTTTGCAGAGGCCGGCGCCACCGTCATCGCGACGGATATTGTCGATAACCACGATTTCGGTTCCCTATCGATCTCATATCGCCGTTACGATGTAACTTCCCGCGAAGAGACCAGTTCTATCGTCGCCGGCATACTGGCCGAGCATGGACGCATCGACATCCTGGTATTGTGCGCCGGCACAATATCGCACCGGTCGTTGACGGAATCCACCGATGACGAATGGCGTTCAATCCTGGATGTCAATCTCATGGGCGTTGTCAATCCGGTGCGCGAGATCTTTCCGGTCATGGGAAAACAGGGCTACGGCAAGATGGTGGCGCTTGGTTCGATCGCCGCGAAGATCGGCGGTGTCGCCTCCGGCCCTTCCTATGTGTCCGCGAAGTCGGCGGTCCACGGCCTGATGAAGTGGGTTGCAAAGGCCGGGGCGTCGCAAGGTATCTACGCCAGCATCGTCGCGCCTGGTCCGGTCGAGACGCCGATGTGGGAAACCGTCACGCAAAGGGCCGCGCCGTCACCGAACGGCAACGTCCCGCTTGGCCGGTTCGGTCAGCCCGAGGATATCGCCCAATCCATTCTCTTTCTGTGCTCGCCGGCTTCGAACTGGATCACCGGAACCGTTCTCGATGTGAACGGCGGCATGCTGATGGACTGATACGATGAGCGATACGGATACAATTGGATTCATCGGACTTGGTGTCATGGGCGGGCCGATGTGCCGCAATGTGGCCCTGAAACATCCCGGGCAGGTCAAGGCCTTCGATTTGAGCGCGGATGCTCTTGCGGCCCTGTCCGACACCAAAGCCGAAGCGATGACGTCGATCGACGCTCTTGCCGCCGAAGCCGACGTGATCTTTCTGTCGCTTCCCGGTGGGCCGCAAGTCGAGAAGGTCGCCAGCGTCATTGCCGATCATGCGCGAGAAGGTACTGTCGTGGTGGATCTTTCCACCACCCCGGTCGCCGTCGCGCGCGAAGTCGCGAACATGTTTGCCGGAAGGGGATTGCGTTTTGCAGATGCGCCGGTTGCCAGAACCCGCGAGGCCGCGCAGCGCGGCGAGCTGAGCATAATGGTCGGCGCGCCCGACGAGTTGTTCGACCGGATTGCTCCCCTGCTCGCGTATGTTGCGACCGATATCACCCACGGCGGCGACGTTGGCGCCGGGCAGGTATTGAAGCTGGTCAACAATATGCTCGTCTTCGCCAATACGGTTGCACTGGCCGAGATGATGGTGCTGGGCGAGAAGGCTGGCGTCGAAGCCGAGACTTTGCTGGAAGCCGTTTCGAAGGGTTCGGGAGACAGTTTCGTCCTGCGCAATCACGGCCGCAAGGCGATGCTGCCACGTGAGTTTCCCGACAAGGCGTTCTCGCCTGAATATGCGCTGAAAGACATCAGCTATGTATTCGAACTCGCAGAGGAAACCGGTCTGTCGCTCAGCGCTGCCGATACTGCGCGCCGTTATTATGAGGCGGCGATCAGGCATGGGCTGGGCAGCCGGTATTTTCCCTGCGTTATCAAGGTCGTGGAAGATAACGCCATGGCAGGGGACAAGACATGAGCGGGTTTGTCGAGGCCTGCTTGAGCCTGGCTCGCGATCTGTTTCCGCTGATCTGGTCGGGAGTGATCATTGGATGCCTCTATGCGCTCGGCGCGCTCGGGCTGGTGATGATCTACAAGTCCTCGAAGGTCGTGAATTTCTCGCACGGCAATGTTGCCGGCTTTGCGGCCTTTCTGGTCTATGGTTTTTCCAGCGGCGTTCTGCTGGAGCTCTCCTGGGGATCTGCGGTCCTCCTGGCGATCATCTCGGTGATCATCATCGCCTTCATGACCTACGCGATCATATCGCCACTGGTCTTTTCTTCGGATCTGACGGCCACGATCGGCACCCTTGGCATCGGTTTGATCGCACAGGGCGCAACCCTGCTGATTTTCGGCGCCGATATTGTCAGCCTGGACCTGCCGGTCCCGCGTTTCAGCATGTCTGTGTTGGGTCTGCGAATGACCGGATACGACCTTACCGTGCTTTCCGTCGCCATCGTGACGATCGGGGCGCTGTTCTTCGTGATCGACTACACCAAGCTCGGCATCGCCTTTCGCGCGATTTCGCAGAACCCGTTTGCAGCGGAAGTTTGCGGCCTGAACCTTCGTTCGATCCATTTCTTCGCCTGGATCGTGGCTGCGGTACTGGGCGTGGTGGGAGCGTTGCTCATCGTGCCGACGACCTTTCTGAGCGTGACCACGGTCGCGACCTTCATGCTTCAGGCCTTTGCTGCTGCCGTCATCGGCGGCTTTGCGAGCCTGCCCGGCAGTCTGGTCGGAGGCCTCCTGATCGGAATCCTGATGAACCTCTTCACCTTCTATGTCTCGCCGGAATTCAGCAGCACTTTCCTTCTTGGCGTCATCCTGCTCGCCCTAAACCTGTTTCCGAGCGGAATCCTGGAGAAAGTGGGAGGAAGCCGTGTCTGACAGTGGCCTTTCCCTCACCGCCTCCCGCCCGGTTTCCGGCGGCATGAATCTTCTTGCGTCCGGCTCCGCAACGACATGGGCCACAATCGTGGTGCTAGTGCTGCTGCCGCTCATCCTCAGCGGCTCATGGACATTCAGCCTGGCCGTATGTTTCGCGAACAGTATCGGCGTTCTCTCCGTCAGTGTGCTGTTGCGATACGGTGGAGAGGTCTCGATCGGACACGGATTCTTTGCCGCTATCGGCGCCTATTCTGTCGGGATCCTGGAAACGCGCTACGGACTGTCGCTCTATTTCAGCCTGCCGGTCGCTCTCGCTCTCGGCGTGTTGCTCGGTGTGGCCTTCGCCTGGCCGTCGCGGAACCTCTCGGGCATCCATCTCGCCGTGACGACCATGGCGTTGGCGCTCGCGGTGCCCGAACTCATCAACAATGCAGACCATCTGACCGGCGGTTACGAGGGGCTCTATGTCTCGCACCCTGTCGTGCCGGGCGTGAAGATGTCCTATCAACGCTATTACGTCGCCTTGCTCGCCCTCATCGCCGTGACCTATGCGGTTGCGCGCTTGCGCCATTCGAGGCAGGGGATGGCGCTCCTGCTGGCAAAGTCGCACCCGGCGGCGGCGGATGCCTTCGGCACGCGACGCGTCTGGGCTCGCATCAGCGTCATGGGGATCAGCGGCGGCATTGCCGCATTGTGCGGCTCGATGCTGGCCTTCGCCGGCTCGACGGTATCGCCTAGCGGCTACACGCTGTGGACCTCGATCTTTCTACTCGTCGGCTCGGTCGTCAGTTTCTATGGGCTCAGCTTGCTGCGCGCGCTGATCGGCGGCGCCTTCCTGACACTGGTGCCGCAGTTTCTCTCCGCATCGGGGGCCTGGATCCCGGTATTATACGGCATCGCTTTGCTGAGCATGATCCTGATCGGCCACTACCTGCCGAAACTTCGGGAAGGAATCCTCGGACGCCACGGAGGACGGAAGTGATGGATCCACAGACGACATCGCTTGTCGGGCAAGGGATTTCGCTGTCCTTCGGCGGCATCAAGGTGCTCCAGGAACTGGATGTGGAGTTCCGCGCCGGCGAGATCACCGGGCTGATCGGTCCGAACGGCGCCGGCAAGACAAGCCTCTTCAACTGCCTGACGGGAGCCTATGCGCCCCAGGACGGCTCCATATCCTTTTCGGGCCAGCGGCTGGACGGGCTTCCACCCTCCATACGCGCCGGCAAAGGCGTGGTTCGCAGCTTTCAGCACGTGGCGCTATGCCCCGATCTGACCGTGATAGAGAACGTCATGCTTGGTGTTGCCCGCAACTATTACTCCGGCTGGCACCATGCGTTTCTCCCACTGCCGAAGGGCAACAGGGAACGTGCCGAGATGCGGGTCTCGGCCGAAGGCGCGCTTGCGAATTTCGGGCTGACCGAAATGGCCGAGAAGATGCCCGGCGAATTGCCGCCCGGCATGCAGCGGCTGGTGGAAATTGCCCGCGCGATCGTCGGACGTCCCTCGGTCCTGTTGCTCGACGAACCGGCGGCCGGCCTCAACAATTCCGAGACACGCGACCTGATGCGGACGCTGCAGAAGCTTACGGCGGCCGATCTCGTGATGGTCGTGGTCGAGCATGACATGGATCTCGTCATGACGATCTGCGACCGGATCTATGTTCTGAATTTCGGCGAGTTCGTGGCCTGCGGCACGCCCGAGGAGGTTCGCAACGATCCGGAAGTCGTGCGAATTTATCTGGGTACCGACGATGACTGATCTGCTTGAGGTCCGAAACCTGTCCGTCGTCTACGGCGCGAGAGCCCAGGCGGTGGAGGATGTATCCTTTTCCGTCGGCGAGGGCGCGGTCGTTGCGCTGCTCGGGGCGAACGGGGCCGGCAAGACATCGATCATGAAGGCTATTTCCGGCCTGATTTCGGCACAGGGTGAAATCGTCTTCGACGGCGCGCCGGTCCAGTCCATTCCGACCAGGCAGCGCGTCCAAAAGGGCATCATCTACGTGCCGGAGGGACGCGAGATCGTCGGCGATCTGACCGTGCGAGAGAACCTCGTGCTCGGAGGATATCAGCTTTCCGGCAACCAACGGCGATCACAAATCGCCATGGTGCTCGATCTGTTTCCGGAAATCGCGAACAAGGCCGACCGTTCGGCATGGCGCCTGAGTGGCGGCGAACAGCAGATGCTGGCGATCGGCCGCGGCCTCATGGCGGAGCCGCGCCTGCTGCTGCTCGACGAACCTTCGCTCGGTCTGGCGCCGATGCTGGTGCGCCGCGTGTTCGACCGCCTCGAGACGATCCGGCGGGAGACGCAGCTCGCCATCGTCCTCGTCGAACAGAACCTCGCGATGACCATGCGGCTTTGCGACGAGGTGCATTTCCTTCGTGGCGGCCGGATCGTCGGCCGGCGCAGCGCCGAGGAGTTGAAGGACGGATCTGCCCGGCAAGAGGCCATCGATGCCTATCTCGGGGCGGCATCGGCGGCTTGACGGAACAAAGGGAGGGACATTTGTCGAGCGAACCGACAACATACAGGATCTACGGCATCCGGCACGCGATCAACGAGACGCGGACCCGCGGCAACAACTTCATCCTGGAAGCCCGGCCGGACGAGCCCCTGACGCTCGATTTCTATTGCTGGGTCCTGGTGGGAGACGAGCGTGTCATCGTGATCGACACCGCGATGGATCCCGCGAAGGGCGCCAAGCACGGGCACACACACCTGTTCAGTCCCGTCGATGCATTGCGCGAACTCGGCATCGATGCGGAAACGGTGGAAACCGTCATCCTCACGCATGCTCATTACGACCATCTTGGCTTCGTCAACGCTTTCCCGAAGGCTCGCTTCCACATGCAAGCCGAGGAAATGGACTAT
>Ga0207814_100987_pt1 | contig 11157 bp, 9 predicted proteins | sample TtaePargueraPR_7_FD_187755 | JGI IMG/M metagenome (GOLD analysis project Ga0207814, IMG submission 187755) | Aerobic enrichment media microbial communities from Bioluminiscent Bay, La Parguera, Puerto Rico - Tt and P1 (2) (SPAdes) | ecosystem: Environmental > Aquatic > Marine > Unclassified ... | reverse complement strand
ACCGATTTCCGTTCCTAAATTTATCGAAACCATTAAGTCGTATCTTGGCGACGCTTGAACGGAACAGGATAGCGTCCAATGACCGCGCGCATACTGGTAGTTGATGACATCGAGGCGAACCGCGACCTGCTCGAGACTCGGCTGACCGCGGAATATTTCAACGTTGTCACGGCCAGCGACGGGCAGGATGCACTGAATATCTGCGCCGAAACGCCGATCGATCTCGTCCTGCTCGACATCATGATGCCGGGCATCGACGGTTTCGAGGTCTGCGAGCGACTGAAGGCGAATGCCGCCACCTGCCATATCCCGGTCGTCATCGTCACCGCGCTCGACGAGATGGCCGACCGCGTGCGCGGCCTGCAGGCCGGCGCGGACGATTTCCTGACCAAGCCGGTCGACGAGATGCAGCTGCTCGCGCGCGTCCGGAGCCTGCTGCGGCTGAAGATGCTGACCGACGAATTGCGCCTGCGCGCCGTGACCGCTCGCGATATCGGTCTGGATAGCTTGCTGAGCGACAAGGGCGACGAAAGCCGCACCAGGCCGAAGGTCCTCGTCGTCGACGAGCGTACCTCGTCCTTCGAGCGCCTTATCAAGCCCTTGCGCAAGAATTTCGAGATCGTTCACGCGGGGGAGCCGCAATCCGCAGTCATGACAGCCGCAGAGGGCGATTTCGACTGCGTCTTCGTCGCCGCGCGTTTCACTGAATTCGACGCGCTGCGTATCTGTTCGCAATTGCGCTCGCTCGACCGCACGCGTTTCGTGCCCATCATCCTGGTGGCGGAAACCGACGACGACGATCTCGTCAAACGCGGCCTCGAACTTGGCGTCAACGACTATATCGTCCGCCCGGTCGATCCCAATGAACTGACCGCTCGGCTTCGCACCCAGGTTCGCCGCAAGCGCTATCATGACAGCCTGCGCGACAATGTTGCTGCTTCGATCGAACTCGCCGTTACCGACGGCCTGACGGGGCTGCACAACCGCCGCTATCTCGATACGCATCTGGAAACGCTGGTCGCCCGTGCGCTCAATCGTGGCAAGGAACTGTCGCTGCTGATCACCGACATCGACCGGTTCAAGGACGTCAACGACACGCATGGACACGATGCCGGCGACGATGTGCTGCGCGAATTCGCGCGGCGGCTGCGCATCAATGTGCGCGGCATGGATCTCGCCTGCCGCTATGGCGGCGAGGAGTTCGTCATTGTCATGCCAGACACGCCGCCGCATGTCGCCGCCGAGGTCGCCGAGCGGCTGCGCGCCCAGATCGAATCGGACGGCTTTTCCATCGAGAACGGCGCGCGGTCCATCGAGGTAACCGTCAGCGTCGGCGTCACCAGCCTGATCCAGTCCGAGGCCGAGAACGCCAAGGCGCTGCTCAAGCGCGCCGACGAGGCGCTCTACGAGGCCAAGCAGACCGGACGTAATCGCGTCGTCTCCAAGGCCGCCTGAGCGCAATCAGCCAACAAAAAAACCGCCGGTCTTGCGAGCGGCGGTTCCCGATAGGCGAGGAAAGCGCGATCCTACTTGATCTTCGCTTCCTTGAACTCGACGTGCTTCTTGGCAATCGGGTCGTATTTGGTCTTCACCATTTTCTCGGTGAAGGTACGGCTGTTCTTCTTGGTGACGTAGAAGAAGCCGGTATCTGCCGTGGACAGCAGTTTGATCTTGATCGTCGTGGCCTTTGCCATGGTCTTACCTGTCTTTTTCTGAGGGCGAGCCGAAACGGATCACTGGAAAAGACCGCCGGCGAATTTGCGCGGAACTTATGGATTGCGCGCCAAAAGTCAAGCGTCTCCAACAGCGATCAGTCGCGGGTCAGAACGTAGCGGCGATTTTCCGCGCGGATAAAGGGTACGGGCAGGTTGCGGTCGAGCCCCGGGTCCTCGCGAAGCCGTTCCTTGAGAAGTTCCAGAATGGTTTCGGTGATGGTCGGGACCTTGACGCCGCCCAGCGCATCGATGCCGATCCACCGGACCTCGTCCAGTTCCTCCTCCGGATTGGCGATGAGGTCGTCCGGATTGGTGACATGCTCCGCATCGGCTGCGAAAAATCGCGTGTCGAAGCGGCGGACGCGGCCAGGCGGCGTAATCGCGCGCGCGACGAATCGGATCGCCGACAGGTCGGGTACAACGCCCTTGTCGGCAAAGGCCCGCCAGGCCGGTGAACGGGTAGCCGATTGAGCGGACCCGGCCGTACCGATCAGAAGGCCTGTCTCTTCCTGTGTTTCGCGGATCGCGGACATCACCAGGGCCTCGGCGCGCCGAGCCGTGCCGTTCCTGCCCATGCCCCTGATCAGCCTTTCGGTGTCGCCGGGGTGCAGGGTGCCTGTGCGTGGCGCTGTCAGGTCTGAGCGTTCGGTGCGTCCGCCCGGAAACACATACATGCCCGGCATGAACGCGAGCTGCTCGTTGCGCTTTCCCATGAGCACCCGCGGGACGGAGCCGCTGTTGTCGAGCAGGATCAGCGTCGCGGCATCGCGAGGCCGCCGATAGGGGGCGGGTCCGTGAGGCTTGTGGTGCTGCGCCAGCTTCTCAAGCATGGACGCGCAGTCAGGCATCCAGTTCCGGATGGCTTTCCGGCATATCGTCCTCGCCGCCGAAACCATGCATGTAGTTGGCCCACTGGAAACCGATAACCGCGCCTTTCAGCGGCTGCATCAGCACAAATGACATGATCAGCATGATGGGAACCCAGATCGCCAGGTGGAACCAGCCCGACATGTCGGACAGCGCCTCGGCCATGGTGAAACCTCCGACGCCGATATGGCCGACGATGAAGATGTTCAAATAGGCCGGGAAATCATCGGCGCGCTGGTGGCTCAGATCCTCGCCGCACACCGCGCAGGCCTCGACCGGCTTGACGAAGGACGCAAACAGCTTGCCTTCGCCGCAATGCGGGCAGCGCCCGGCAAAACCGCGTTTCATCGCCTGCACGACCGGGCGTTTCGGGCGCATCGCCTCGTCGCCGTTGAAGATCATCGTTTCCGTCATCGTCTGCGTCCCGATTTCTGACCGCCCTTGTGCGGCCGGCCTCTGCCCGGTCCCGGCCCGCCGCGTTTCCCGCGCGAGGCCGCCCGTGCGCCTTTTTTCGCCTTATGAAACGATTTCGACGACGTGCCAAGCTTGCGCGGCTCGCTGACCATCTCGAAGCGCATCGATCCGGCGAGCGGCAACACCTCGACGATCTTGACCGTCACGGGGTCGCCGAGCCGGTAGCCCTGGCCCGATCGCTCGCCGACCATGGCGTGCAGCGCCTCGTCATAATGGAAGTACTCGTCGCCGAGAGTCGAAGCGGGAACAAAGCCGTCCGCGCCATAAGCGGGTAGCGAGACGAAGATACCGGCCGACGCGATGCCGGCCACCCGTCCGTCGAAGACCTCGCCGATATTATCCGCCAGATGCAGCGCGATCAGCCGGTCCACCGTGTCGCGCTCCGCACCGACCGCGCGACGTTCTGCCGCGGAAATCTGGCTGGCGATTTCGCTCAGCTGGTCTTCCGTCACATCCGGCAAGCCGTCCGTGCCATCGCCGAGCCCGAGCGCACGGATCAAGGCGCGATGCACGATCAGGTCGGCATAGCGGCGGATCGGCGAGGTGAAATGCGCGTAACGCAGCAGGTTTAGGCCGAAATGGCCGTAATTCTCCGGCGTGTATTCGGCTTGCGCCTGGCTGCGCAGGACCACTTCGTTGACGAGCGCGGCGTGATCCGTGTGCTTGACGGCGTCGAGAATGACGTTGAAGGCGGCCGGGCGAAGCTGCGCGCCGCGCGCCAGAGAGATGTCCAATGTCTTGAGGAAGTCGCGCAGCGCCTCTTCCTTGGCGAGCGAGGGCGCGTCATGGACGCGGTAGACGAGTAGCTGCCGCTTGCCTTCCAGCGTCTCGGCCGCGGCGACGTTCGCCTGGATCATGCATTCCTCGATCAGCTTGTGGGCGTCGAGGCGGGTGGGGACGATGACGCGGTCGACCATGCCTTCGGCATTGAGCACGATCTTGCGCTCCGGCAGGTCGAGTTCCAGCGGCGCGCGCGCCATGCGGCCCTTGTGCAGGCAGCGATAGGCTTCCCAGAGCGGCTTCAGGATCGGCTCGAGCAGCGGCTCGGTCTGGTCGTCGGGCGCGCCGTCGATCGCCGCTTGCGCCTGCTGGTATGACAGCTTTGCCGCCGACCGCATGGTGATGCGGTGGAAGGTGTGGCTGCGCTTCTTCCCGTCGGCGCCGAATATCATCCGCACGGCAAGGGCAGGGCGGTCCTCGCCCTCGCGCAGGGAACAAAGATCGTTGGAGATGCGCTCAGGCAGCATCGGCACCACGCGGTCCGGGAAATAGACCGAGTTGCCGCGCTTCAGCGCCTCGCGATCGAGGGCCGAGCCCGGCCGGACGTAGTAGGCGACATCGGCGATGGCGACGGTGAGGATATGGCCGCCGGGATTTCCGACATCCGGATCCGGCTCGGCATGCACCGCGTCATCGTGATCCTTGGCGTCGGGCGGATCGATGGTCACAAGCGGCAGCTTGCGCCAGTCCTCGCGCTTGCCGCCCTGTTGGACAGGCTTTGCCGCCTTGGCTTCCTCCATCACGATATCGGGAAAGACATGCGGGATGTCGTTGGCGTGGATTGCGATCATCGAGACCGCTTTTTCCGACGCAAACGAACCGATCCGCTGTGTCACCGAGGCGCGCTGGAGGCCATAGCGACCAGAGCGCGTCACCTCCACTTCTACCAGATCGCCGACACCGGCATCGCCGAGCTGGTCTTTCTCGATGATCAGTTCCGACTGCTTGCGCTCGACCGGTTCGAGCCGGTAGCCGCCATCGTCCATGCGGCGGATGACGCCGAGGATCGCGGCACGGCGCTTTTCCAGCTTCTTGATGACGCGGGCGACATGGGGTTCTCCATCCTCGCGCGGCGGCGAGATGCGCGCCAGCACACGGTCGCCGACGCCGGCTGCTGGCGAGCGTTGTTTCGCGTTGCGCGGCATGCGGATCGAGATCAGCGGCGGTTCGCCTTGTTCATCGTCCCATTCGAGCGGGCGGGCCAGTAGGCCGCCGTCGCGGTCGCGTCCGGTCACTGTCAGCACCATGACCTGCGGCAGCGCGCCGGCCGTTACGAGGCGCTTGCCGCGCCGCTGGAAGACGCCGTCCTCCTCGAGTTCCTTGAACAGGTGCTTCAGCGCGACCCGGTCCTCGCCCTTCAGATTGAAGGCCTTGGCAACATCGCGCTTGGTCGCCCGGTCCGGATTGTCCCGGATGAAGGCGATGACGTCGTCGCGGGTGGGCAGATGCGCGGAACGCTCTCTCGGCTGCGGCTTGGGATCGCCCTTGCGCCTAGCCATTTTCGTCCGAAGCGGCTTTCTTCGCCGGAGCCTTCTTCTTGGCCGGGGCTTTCTTGGCCGCAGTCTTTTTCGCTGCGGTCTTCTTGGCCGCCGGTTTCTTCGCCTTGGCGCCGCCGACCTTCTTGCCGGACTTTTCCGCCTTCTCGGTGATCAGTTTCACGGCGTCTTCCAGCGTCACCGACATCGGGTCTGTGTTCTTGGGCAGCGTCGCGTTGATCTTGCCGTGATTGACATAGGGGCCGTAGCGGCCGTCGCGCACCGTGATCGGTCCGCCGACTTCCGGATACTCGCCAAGTTCCTTCAGCGCGGCCGGCGCGGAGCGGCGGCCCGGGCCCTTGGCCATCTTCTCGGCCAGCACGGTGACGGCGCGGTTGAGGCCGATGGAGAAAACGTCTTCGATCGATTCGAGGTTGGCATAGGTGCCGTCATGCAGCACGAACGGCCCATAGCGGCCGAGACCGGCGGAGATCATCTTGCCGGATTCCGGGTGCTGGCCGACATCGCGCGGCAGGTTGAGCAGGGCCAGCGCCTTTTCATGGTCGATATCTTCGACCTTCCAGCCCTTCGGCAGGCTGGAGCGCTTGGCTTCCTTGCCTTCGCCGCGCTGGACATAGGGGCCGAAACGACCCGAGCGCAGCGTAATTTCCTCGTCCGTGTACGGATCCTTGCCAAGCAGTTTCGGTCCGTCCGCGAGTTCCGCCTCGTCGCCCTTCGGGCCTTCCTCGCCGAGTTGGCGGGTGAAATTGCATTCCGGATAGTTGGAACATCCGACGAAGGAACCGAACTTGCCGAGCTTCAGCGACAATTTGCCGTTGCCGCATTTCGGGCAGATGCGCGGATCCGAACCGTCCTCGCGGGCGGGGAAGACCAGCGGCTCGAGCTGCTCGTTCAGCGCATCTAGCACGTCGGTGATGCGCAACTCCTTGGTTTCCTCGACATGGGCCGAGAATTCGCGCCAGAAGTCGCGCAGCACGTCCTTCCAGTTTAGCTTGCCGGCCGAGATCTCGTCGAGCTTTTCCTCCAGCGAGGCCGTGAAGTCGTATTCCACGTAGCGCTCGAAGAAATCCTCCAGGAAGGCGGTGACCAGCCGTCCCTTCGCCTCGGGTATCAGTTTCTTGCCGTCCAGCTTGACATATTCGCGGTCGCGCAGGGTCGTCAGCGTCGCGGAATAGGTCGACGGACGACCAATGCCGAGTTCTTCCATGCGCTTGATCAGCGAGGCCTCGGAGAAGCGCGGCGGCGGCTCGGTAAAGTGCTGCGTCGCCTCGATCTTCTCGCGCGACGGCTTTTCGCCGTTGCGCATTTCCGGCAGACGGTTGGAATCGTCCTCGTCGTCCGTATCCGTCTTCATGTCGTCGCGGTGCTCGGTATAGGCCGCGATGAAGCCGTCGAATTTCACCACCGAGCCGGTAGCCCGCAGCGTGGCGGTCTTGCCGCCATCCGTGGCGACGATCTCGACCGTGGTTCGTTCCAGTTCGGCCGACGCCATCTGGCTGGCGATGCCGCGTTTCCAGATCAGGTCGTAGAGTTTCAGCTGGTCGCCGTCGAGCGCAGAGCGCACCGAGGCCGGGTTGCGCATGAAGTCGGTCGGACGGATCGCTTCGTGGGCTTCCTGCGCGTTCTTTGCCTTGGTCGAATAGAGCCTCGCCTGGTCCGGCACATAGTTCGCGCCAAACTCCTTGCCGATGGCATCGCGCGCGGCGGTGATGGCTTCCGGCGCCATTTGCACGCCGTCGGTACGCATATAGGTGATCAGGCCGACGGTCTCGCCGCCGACATCGATGCCTTCATAGAGGCGTTGCGCCACCTGCATGGTGCGCGCCGGTGCGAAGCCGAGCTTGGCGGAGGCCGCCTGCTGCAGCGTCGAGGTAGTAAACGGCGGGGCCGGGTGGCGCTTCTGCGGCTTGGCTTCCAGCGACTCGACCGCAAACGACGCCGATTCCAGCATCGCCTTGATCGTGCCGGCCTGATCGCCATTGCCGATATCCATCTTGGTGACGCGCTTGCCGTCGAAACCGGTCAGGCGCGCGACGAAGGGCTGGCCGCCTTCTGTCTTCAGATGCGCGGCGATCTGCCAGTATTCCTCCGGCTTGAAGCGCTCGATTTCTGCCTCGCGGTCGCAGACGAGACGCAGCGCGACAGATTGCACGCGGCCCGCGGAGCGGGCGCCGGGCAGCTTGCGCCACAACACCGGCGACAGCGTGAAGCCGACGAGATAATCGAGTGCGCGGCGCGCCAGGTAGGCGTCGACCAGCGGCGTGTCGATGTCGCGCGGATTGGCCATCGCCTCGGTGACGGCCTTCTTGGTGATCGCGTTGAAGACGACGCGGCGAACCGGCTTGTCCTTGATCGCCTTCTTCTTGTTGAGGACTTCCAGCACGTGCCAGGAAATCGCCTCGCCCTCGCGGTCCGGGTCGGTCGCGAGGATTAGCGAGTCGGCCGATTTCATCGCGGTTGCGATATCGTTCAGCCGTTTGTTGGACGCCGTGTCGACGCTCCAGGACATCTCGAAATCCTCGTCGGGACGCACGGAACCGTCCTTGGCCGGCAGGTCTCGCACATGGCCGAAAGAGGCCAGAACCTTGTACCCGGAACCGAGATATTTGTTGATTGTTTTGGCCTTTGCAGGCGATTCTACGACGACGACATCCATTATGATCGGCAGGCAATAAGAGGAAAATTCAAGCGCCGGTCGACCGGCGGTGTTCTCGCAAATGGCTGTCTCGCGCGATTTGGTCAAGGGGGCAGCGCGTGAATCGGAGGTACTCGCCTCAAATGCCCGCAATGGTTGAATCGGCTGTTATTGCAATCTGAAATAGCAATGCTAAGCTCGCGCAACCGGTTTTCGGCGGAGCGAATCTTCCGCGAAAATCGCTTTGGCGGATCGTTGGTGACCGCTACCTGCATCGGGAATTCACAGGGGAAGCCGGGTGGCCGAAGTCCGTCGGGAAGATCGGGAACGCATCGAATACATCTCGGCCATGCTGGTCGAACTCTTGCGGATGACGGATGCCCGCCGCTTTCCCGTGCTGAGCTATTTCATCGAGATGGCCTGTCTCGAGGCGCGTAACATACAGGATAATGACGAGGCCTCAGACGACCGCGGGAAGAAGCGAGACGCGGTTGCCTGAGTGACGCTCGATCCGGCCGGCAAGGTCGAGTTCCAGAATGGACAGGAAGACCTTTGCCGGCGCGATGCCGGTATGGGCGATGATGTCGTCCACATCGACCGGCGAGGGACCGAGCAGCGAAACGATCTGCGCGCGCTGGTCGTCGTCGGGAGGAAGCGACAGCGTTTCCTCCGGCTCGAACAGCGGCATCTGCCCCTTCGGGCCGCTCCCCGCCCGTTGGTCCAGCGGCGCCAGCGCCGAGATCACGTCGTCGGCCGAGGTCGTGACGATCGCACCGTTCTTCAACAAGCTGTTGGTGCCCTCCGATCGTGGATCGAGGGGCGACCCCGGTACCGCGAAAACCAGCCGGCCGAGTTCATTGGCAAGGCGGGCCGAGATCAGCGAGCCGGAGCGCATCGCAGCCTCCACCACAACGAGGCCGAGCGACAAGGCCGCGATGATGCGATTGCGGCGCGGGAAGTCGCGCGCCCTCGGTTCCCAGCCGAACGGCATTTCGGTGATGGATGCGCCGGTGCCGCTCTCGATCGCGGCGAGCAGTTCGGCGTTCTCCGGCGGGTAGACCCGGTCGATCCCGCCCGCCAGGACCCCGACCGTGCCGCTGTCGAGCGCCGCTTCATGGGCCGCCCGGTCGATACCGCGCGCGAGGCCGGAGATGACGACGTAACCCGCTTCGCCCAGGCCGCGCGCCAGCTGATGTGTCAGCCTGATGCCGCTCATCGATGCGTTACGGGCGCCGACGACGGCCGCGCCGTTGCGCGCGAAGACTTGCGGATCGCCCTTGATCGTGACCAGCGGCGGCGCCTGTTCCGTCAGGCGCAGCATCGGCGGGTAGTCCGGTTCGCCGAGACCGACGAGGCGCGCGCCGTGTCCCGCGATCGCGTCCAGTTCGCGCTCGGCGTCGTCCTTGTCGGCAATACGCACGGATTTCAGGTTGCCGCCGCGCGCCGCGAGTTCCGGCAGCATCTCCAGCGCCAGTTCCGCCGAGCCGCAATGGGCGATGAGGTCGCGGAAGGTGGCCGGGCCGACATTGTCTGAGCGGTAGAGCCTGAGCCAGGCGAGGCGCTGCTTTTCGGAGAGCACGAAGCGGGCCGGCTTTTTGGCCTGTTTGCCCGCCTCGGTCATCGGGTCAGCCCTTGGATCCGATCTTGCTCTCCGTGCCGGAGAGCAGGCGCGAGATGTTCTGGCGATGCTTCCAGAAGACGAGGACCGTCAGGACGACATAGAGCAGGCCGAGCTTGGGCAATCCCACGAAGAAGATGGCGATGGTCGTCACCACGCTGGCGGCAAGCGCGGCGAGCGACGAGTAGCGCAAGATCACTGCCATCGCGATCCAGACGACCGCGAAAGGCAGCAGCACATGCCAGGAATAGCCGAGCGAGATACCGGCGAATGTGGCGATGCCCTTGCCGCCCTTGAAGCGCAGCCAGACTGGGTAGAGGTGCCCGAGGAATGCGCCGAGCCCCGCCAGGATCGCCGCGTCCAGCCCGAGGAAGTGATTTGCGAGCGCGACCGGCACAGTGCCTTTCAGGCCGTCGAGCAGGACGGTCAGCGCGGCCAGCTTCTTGTTGCCGGTCCGCAGCACATTGGTCGCGCCGATATTGCCGGAGCCGATCTTGCGCACGTCGCCGAGCCCGGCCATCTGCGTCAGCAGCAGCCCGTAGGGCACGGATCCGGAAAGATAGCCGATGACGAGCGACAGAACGAGCGCGACCGGCGATGTGTCGGCGAAATCCATGTCAGGCTCCCCCCGGCTTGAGTCTTCGCGCCGCTTTTATGCGCCGTAAACCGGGTTGCCTGCAACCACCGTCTGCTTGACCCGGCCGGTAAACCGCGCCTCGTCGAAGGCGGTGTTCTTCGACTTCGAATGCAGCGTCTCGGCGTCGAGCACCCAGGGGAATTCGAGATCGAGCACCGCGAAATCCGCGGGCGCGCCCGGCGCCAGCGTACCTGCCTCGATGCCGAGCAGTTTCGCGGGAGCCGTCGACATCGCCTCGATCAGGCGGGACAGGCCAAGATCGCCATTGTGGACGAGCCGCAGGCCGGCGGACAGCAGTGTCTCGAGCCCGACCGCGCCATCGGCGGATTCGGAGAAGGGCAGGCGCTTGGTGTCGACGTCCTGCGGGTCGTGCGAGGAGACGATCACGTCGATCGTGCCGTCCTTCAGCGCCTCGACCATCGCCAGCCGGTCGTCCTCGTGGCGCAGCGGCGGCGACAGTTTGAAGAAGGTTCGGTATTCGCCGATATCGTTCTCGTTCAGCGACAAATGGTTGATCGAGACGCCGGCCGAAACGGACAACCCCTCGTCCTTGGCGGCGCGGATCGCCTCGGCCGACATCGCCGTCGAGATCTTCGCTGCGTGGTAGTTGGCGCCGGTCAGCGCGGCGAGGCGAAGGTCGCGTTCGAGCGGCAGCAACTCGGCCTCGCGCGGAATGCCGGAAAAGCCGAGCCAGCTGGCGAACAGGCCCTCGTTCATGACGCCGCCGGCCGACAGGTCTGCGTCCTGAGTCTCGTGCGCGATGGTCGCGCCGAAATCCTTCGCGTAGCGCATCGCGTTGCGCATCACGGCGGCGCTGGCGATCGTTTCGCGTCCGTCGGTGAACAGGACAGCGCCGGCATCGAGCAGGATGCCGATCTCGGTCATCTCCTGGCCCTTAAGCGCCTTGGTGATGGCGGCCGCGGGGAAGATACGGG
>Ga0207814_100985_pt1 | contig 11210 bp, 10 predicted proteins | sample TtaePargueraPR_7_FD_187755 | JGI IMG/M metagenome (GOLD analysis project Ga0207814, IMG submission 187755) | Aerobic enrichment media microbial communities from Bioluminiscent Bay, La Parguera, Puerto Rico - Tt and P1 (2) (SPAdes) | ecosystem: Environmental > Aquatic > Marine > Unclassified ... | reverse complement strand
AAGACCGCTGACGAGGTCGTCGATAGCCTCGATCGGCTGTCCAACTCGCTGCAATTTCCTATCCGGCTGACCCATCTGGGCACCTTTGGCGGCGACAAGCCGCGGGCCCTCTATGCGGGAGTCGAGCCGTCCGAGGCACTTAGCCGTTTGCAGGCTGCACAGGAGCGGGTGCTGCAGCGGGCCGGTCTGCCGCCGGAGGGACGCAAATTCGTCCCGCATGTGTCACTGGCGCGCTTGCGCGGCACGGCAGCCGCTGACGTGGCGCGGTTCATTGCCGAAGCAGCGCGGTTCGAACCGCTCAGCTTCGTGCCTGCGCGGTTCGTGTTGTTTTCGAGCCGGGATTCGGTGGGGGGCGGGCCTTATCTGGTGGAACAAAGCTATCCCCTGGCCGCCTGAGCCAGTTCGGATCACGCCCTTGTTAGCGCCCGCTTAACCCTGTGATGAGAGAGCGCCGGGGACCGGGCCGGATATGCCCAATTCCCGCCGCCTTTGCCTTCCATTTGATGCAAATGCCCGAGATCGCGCGGGTTTTGACACCTTGGTAACCATGTTCGGGGCACAATGGGCGGACGAAACTGCCTTCGAACACCAGCAAGACAAGAGGAAGATTTGGCGATGACGATGAAAACCGGTAGCCTCATCCTTGGGCTCGCGGTGGCAACGGTCATGGCTCTGGCCCCGGCCGCTCAGGCGCAGCAGGCCACCGAGCTGGGCACTTTCAATGCATGGTCCGCCTATACGGCGAGCGACCAGAGCGGACAGCTCTGTTTCATCATTGGCGAGCCACAGCGCAGCGAACCGACCGGGGTCAATCGCGATCCGGTCAAATTCCTGATTGTGCACCGCAAGGGCATGGGCTCTAAAAACGAGGTCCAGACCCAGATCGGCTATCCCTACAACACCACCGACGCCAAGGCCTCGGCCACGGTGGATGGCAAGAGCTATGTGATGGCGGCCCGCGGTTCGACCGCATGGCTGGCCTCGAGCAGCGACGAGCCAGGTTTTGTCGAAGCCTTCAAGGCCGGCAACCAGATGGTGGTGCGTGGCACCAGCCAGCGGGGCACCGATACGGTCGACACCTATTCACTCTCCGGTGCCACTGCTGCCATGAATGCGATCGACGCAGCCTGTCAGTAGGGGCTTGCCGACAGGCTTTCAAACACCCTAACTGGGCGTCGGGCCATCGGCCCGTTGCCCGGTTATGTCAATGGTAAGAGACTTGATGATCCGTATCCCCGCCCTCTCGCTTGCCCTTCTCTCCACGCTCGCCGCCATTGTGCCGGCTTGGGCGCAATCGGCGCGCGTGCTCGGTGATTTCCGTGACTGGTCGAGCTATGCGGCCGATGACGGCAGCGGCACGGTCTGCTTTGCCATGACCCGGCCAAAAACCACCGAACCGACTCCTGAGGGCTACGGCCAGGCCTATCTCTATGTCACCAATCGCCCCGGTGAGGATGTGGTCAACGAGTTCAATGTGGTTGCCGGCTATACCTTCCAGACCGGGTCGATGGCCGTCGCCAGTGTGGGCGGGCAGGATTTTGCGCTCTTTACCCAGAATGACGCGGCCTGGCTCGATGACAGCACCCAGAGCGCCAATCTGGCCGCGGCCATCCGCGCCGGCTCCACCGTGACCATCACGGGCACTACGGCAGCGGGCATGGAAGTGGTGCAGTCCTATTCGCTCTCGGGCGCTACGGCAGCGCAGCAGGCCATCGGCGCGGAGTGTTGAGCCGGGCACCCAGAAGCGCCTAGCCAGGTCGACGCTGGACCTATTGCGCCAGCGCGCCCAGCACGCGGACCCAGGAGCGGATGCCCCGGTGGTAGCTCTCAAGATCGTATTTCTCATTGGGCGAGTGGATCTGGTCGTCCACATGGGCAAAGCCGATCAGCAGCGTATCGAGCCCCAGGATCTTCTTGAAGTCGCCGACCACCGGAATCGAGCCGCCGGCGCCGGTGATAACGGCCTGCGTGTTCCATTCATCTGACAGGCCCTGGAGGGCCTGGTGCAGAAACGCACCATCGGCGGGAACTGTGATGGCAGGCGATCCACCATGGGGGGTAAAGGTCACCGTGCAGTCGGGGGGCAGCCTGTTTTCGACATGGGCGCGGAAGGCGGCGCGGATCTTGTCTGGGTCCTGGCCCGAGACCAGGCGGAAGGAAATCTTTGCCGATGCCTTGGCCGGAATGACGGTCTTGAAGCCGTCGCCGGTATAGCCCCCGCTCATGCCATTGATTTCGCAGGTCGGGCGTGCCCAGAGCTGTTCGAGCACCGAGCGGCCCTGTTCGCCCGCCGGGGTCGATAGCCCGACCCCGCCCAGAAAGCCTTTCTCGTCAAAGCCGAGACCGGCCCATTGCGCCTTCAATCCCGGGGCGATTTCCGCCACATCGTCATAAAAACCGGGCAGTGTCACCGAGCCGTCCGGCGCCCGCAGGCTGGCAATGATCTCGGCCAGCACCTGATTGGGATTGCGCGCGGCATTGCCGAACATGCCGGAGTGCAGATCCTTGTTGGCTGCCGTGATTTCCACCTCATCGGCCACCAAGCCACGCAGCATGGTGGTGATCGAGGGGGTCTGGCGGTCCCACATGTCCGTGTCACAGACCAGGGCAATGTCGGCCTTCAGCTCTTCGGCATTCTCGCGCATGAAGGGGGGCAGGTTCTTGCCGCCGCTTTCCTCCTCGCCCTCAAGCATCAGCGAGACGCGGATGGGCAACGAGCCGGTGGCAGCCTTCCAGGCGCGGCAGGCTTCGATGAAGGTGAGCATTTGCCCCTTGTCGTCCGAAACGCCCCGCGCCACGATGATCTTGCGACCGTTCTTCTCCCTGATCACCGGCTCGAACGGATCGGTGTCCCACAAATTGAGCGGATCGACTGGCTGTACGTCGTAATGGGCGTAGAACAGCACGTGCGGGCCGGGCTGCTGCGGGCCGTGGGCCACCACGACGGGATGGCCCGGCGTGGGGCGGCTGGTAGCATCAAAACCGAGTGCGGCCAGCTCGCCGGCAATCCAGTCGGCGGCCTTCCGGCATTCCTCAGCGTATGCCGGATCGGTAGAAATGGACTTGATCCGCAACAAGTGAAACAAGCGCTCAAGGCTTTGATCGAGCCCGGAATCGACGGCAGCGAGAACGGTGTCGATGGTGGCGGGGCTGGTCATGTGGGAGCGTCCTTGCTTGCGAATCCGATGGAGCGGTGGCGCACCATCGCGCGCGGCGCGGCGGGCTGTCCAGTGGCATCGCGGTCGATGTTATTGTCATACTATTGCGGCTGTGGTTAGGTCTCGGCGCATCAAGGGTGAATGGGGTTGGCATGGACAGATCCGGTGGACGCGCGCGGCACTCGGGTGACCTGATCGCTTCGCTTTCCGGTCGCAACCCGGCGCGCAATCTGCATTCGGACGTGCTTTGGGAATTGGGCCTGGCGATTGTCTCGGGCCAATATGCCGAAGGCGAAATCCTGCCGCCGGACAGCGATCTGCTCGACCGCTTCGGGGTCTCGCGCACCGTGTTGCGCGAAGCGCTCAAGACCCTTGCGGCCAAGGGATTGATTGAGGCACGCGCACGGATCGGCACCCGCGTCCTGCCGCGCAATCGCTGGAACCTGTTCGATGCCGACGTGTTGGCCTGGTTTTTCGAGCTGGGCCCGGAAGTGGGGTTCCTGCGCAGTCTGGCCGAAGTGCGCATCGGCATCGAGATCGAAGCGGCGGCGCTGGCGGCGGAACGCAGCTTGCCAGAGCTGTCAGCGGCGTTGATCGCATGTGTCGAGCTGATGGCAATCGCGGAGACGCCCGCCGATTTTGCGCGCCACGATCTTGAGTTTCACCGGCTGGTGGCGGAGGCGTCGGGCAATCCCTTCATGGCCTCGATCAGCGCTCTGGTGGAAATGGCGCTGACGGCAGCCTTTACCATATCGTCGCCGGTCAATGATCCAGTGGCCCTGGGCGTCACGGTGAGCGTGCACCGGCGCATTGCCGAAGCCATCCGGGATGGCGATTCGCATGCGGCACGGCTGGCCATGCGCGACGCGATCTCTCAGGGCTTCGATCGCGCGGCGGGACGGATGGAAAAAGAGGGGTAGACAGGGTCTGTCTGCCTTGGGGTCCGGCTGCTTTGCCAGAGCAACATCGCCACGACGACCGTTGCCTTTCGAGCGAAGGTCTGGCGGCCTGCTTGCTTTTGATCGCTTCGCTGAAGCGCTTGGTCCGCTCCGCAGACCAGCGGCGAAGTGGTGGAGCTGAGCGGGAAACCCGCTGACACCCCAAAAAGCCCGGAAACGCTGGTGTTTTGGCACCCATGTGACAAAGGATGTGTAACACGGTTGTGTAGCAGTTTCTAGGCAGTGAAATCCGGGGCCACCCGTCTGGCGCTGCCTTCACTCAACCACTATCGTCCTACCTAGCGGGACCTACGAGCGAGGCATGGACAGGCATGACACCACTTGCGGCAAGGCTCTTTCGAGCAGGCGATGAGGATACTCAGAGGCGTCTAGCTGCGGCCCAGTTTTTTGAGTGCTCTGCTCTTACGCCATTGGCGCTTGAGATGCGGAAGGCCGATGATGCCGAGAGCGGCTTTAGCAGCAGCGCGCAATTGCCTGCGCCCAAGACGCTCATCGAGATAATGCTCAAGGGTAAGCGCGTCGCGTTCTTCTGTCAGGAAAATCCTGAAGAGGGACATATCGCTGTTCATGCCATTTCAGATGAGGGAGAGCGTGGCATACATAACCCGTGGCGAGCGACTTTTACCCCCGGTAGCCATGACATTTCAATCGAGGCAACATCTTCGTCATCGAAGGCGAGCGAGGACGCCGCAGTCGTCGGCTTGATCTTCATCGAGAAGTTTCTCTGCATCATCAACCAGCCGGGTTTGGTTGAAAGAAGGACGCGCGATACCGACAAGCGTATTTTGCGCGAAGCCAAGGCGCGCGACTATGACCCAGCTCCACCCAAATGGCATGAATGCCACATTAGGCCGGGCGTCCATGGACCAGAGAGCGAGAGCGGTGGCAACAACCGCGAGCATCAGCTCCACTATGTCCGAAAGCATCGAAAGCCCTCATTAGGTCCGGACCGCTGGATTGACGGCTATTGGCGGGGCAACGCCGATCTGGGCATCCACTTCAAGAACTACGTCGTGCACGCCCCTCAACAAGTCTGAGAGAGCTGCAATCCGGGAGATGTTGACCAACCGTATCGCTGCAACAGTTGCAGCAGAGGACCGTTGGCTTCGAGGGAGAGTTCGCTTAGGGTGCTGGCCTGCCAACTCGGACCATTCTAGTGCCTGCTGTTACCTATCTTGAATACGCGGCCCGCTATCCCGAGTTCATCGAGCGATTGGCTGATGCCAAGAAACGCTCCCTTCAACTGAGACACGAGGTCGAGTTTGCTGACCAGCGGTCTCGTCGAAGGTCGGCAATTCACCGTTACCTGACGGCTTTTGATGTTCGGTTGTATGCCGTCTATCAGGGCGTTCGCGACACGAAACAGTTCCACCGGTTCCCGCCGAGCGCAATTGAGCGCTCAGCGAGTTCGCTCGATCTGTTTTCTCCGTTGTCGGAGCCGGTGTTGCGGACCACCGCTACCAAGAATGGCAAACGCCGCCGTTTGATCAGTTTCGGCCCCCTCGCACGAGCCAGACAGCAGATCGCTGCGGACGTGCTGCGGGCCGTCCACCAACCTCTTCCGCACCAATACACACGGCAAGGAGGGGTTACGGGCGCGATCCTCGCGCTCGAACAGGCTTTCCGGGATGGATACGCCTACGGACAAGAGGTCGACGTTGTCGACTTCTTTCCCAGCATCCACCTCGATGGGCTTGTAGACGCGCTCCGTCCTCTTCCAAGGGCTGTAGTAGAGAACGTCATATGGTCGAAGGCCACCAAGGCCCGAAGCCGAAGGCGTAACTCTACAGGAGCACATAGCGATAGTCCGCCTCCCCCCAGAGAGTACTTAGGGTTGGCGCAAGGCTCCGTATGTTCCCCTATTGCCGCCGACATCGTCATGGGCGATGCGCTTGGCCGAATGCCGGAAGGCAGTCGGTTCGTGTGCTTTGCCGACAACGTGATGATGTTGGGCGAGACAGAGAGTAGGGTCGCGGAACAAGTCCATGCGTTCCAAACGCTTCTTCGGGAGCACCCAACAGGCCCTCTGGGGTTGAGGACTAGATCGATGGTCGACCTGCGACAGGAGATCGTCACCTTTCTCGGCTATGAGGGTCTTTACTCCCCGATGAACCAAGGGTTCGACTGGACGCCACGGCAGGCGGCCCTAAACGCGGTCGATGCCGCAATCGCGGAACGCACCGCGTCACGGTCATCTGTCTATGACGGATTGGCTTGGCTCCGGCAGTGGCAGCGCGGATATCCTTTGTGGCAGGGTGGCACCTTGTGGGTTCCTCACCAGCAGTTTCAGCTACTGGCAAAGTGGGCTTATTGGGCCGATGACATCATGTACGGCCAGATACTGCGGCACATGCTGATGTTGCTGGCAAACATGCCGTCGCCCGTGCTTGACGAACTTCTGCCGGAAGCTCCACCCGTGCGCCGTCGAGGAAGGTCGCAGGTCCTGCAGGCGCTCTTGGACTTGATAGCAAGCGATGAATTACAGTTGCTCTCTGGGGCAGATGGTGCCGTCTGACCAGAGTGTCATAATGCTTTGTGGGGAGGCGGCACGTACCGAGATCTGGGCTGCCCTTGGTATTAAGGGATCGAAAAGCCGTGAGCGACCGCGGGCCGGGTACTCGGTGTGGAAGGCTTCTTTCCTAGCGTCAGGGTGACGATGCAACAAGTTGCACGGCCAAATATCCTACGTGCTGCAACTCAATGATAGATGTATCTCGGGTCTATTGCGACGGTAGGGGGTATCGGAGCATGTGCGAAAATGTCCGCCACCTCATATCCGTGAATGCGTCGTAGGTCGCCAGCGAGGTCCACTGGCGTCGGGGAGAGGGTTGCGAACCATTCAGCACCCGAGACGGCATAACGGTCGACTATGCGCCGCCACTCGTCGGGTTTCGTAAAACGCCGGTGCAATGCCATATGGATGGGCTGGCTCAGCACATATGGGCTCCACGAGTAGTAATTCTCTGAATGGAAAAAAAGGCCCACTGTGGCCCCAGAGATGGCGCACTGCCGGGGTTTGTCTAGCTGACCAAGCTCCGCCAGCAGGTTTACCAATTGCCAGCCCCTGACCCGCTCTGCGTGGACGAACCCGTTGTAGACCGGCAGTTTCTTCCATTGCCATCGGCGAAGACGCACAGGTTTCCCTGTACCAGAGTTGGTATCTCCACTTTTCCCAGACACTACTCCGCCCTCACCGAAAAGACTTCAACCAACTGCCTATCGACCACGCGGCCCTTTATGTAGCAGACGCGCTCATTTCCCGGTTGTGCGCAGGTCTGGATCAACTGATCTGCACCGGGGATGGCCGGGCTGAATGCGGTAGTCGCGCCCTCCGTGCCAATGTGCTTGATCATGCCAAAGCGGACGGGATCGGTTGAAACCGATACGCGTCCTTCTATGAACGTGGCTCCAGCCCACCCGCACGCATAACGAAGTGGCTCCATGGCCTGTTCGAAGCCGGTAAGGTCGAATAGCGCCGTCAGCGGAGCGGACATATAGGGCGTTATCCTCACTGCCAGTTTTTCCTGATGGTAGAGGTTCTGAAGGAAGACCTCGCTGCTGCCAAAAGAGGTGGCTGTCTTGTCGGAGGACAAGATGGTTATCCTCCTATCGGCAGGAAGCTCCCCAATTCGCACTGTTACGTCCCTATATGGGCTTTCAGGAAAATCTGGGTCGGTACCGACATATGTGTCCCAAGCGACGTAGACATCAGTCCTGCCACTTTGGCAGCGCGCCACGAGTGCTGGACGAACCGTTTCACGGCCAGTGCCGTCAGCGGCGAGCGAGATTTTTACGGTTTTCGTGTCGTCAATGGGGTCTGTCGATGCGTGAACCAACCATCTGCCTCCCTCAGCAGTTGGCGCGGATTGAGAAGCCATTGCTGGGCTCGAAAGCCCTTCTAGCGGCGCGCCGTCGGCACTGGCCTTGTTCATTCCCCAGTCGAGAACGACCACTGTCAAAGGACCAGCTATGACGAACGTTAGTGCTGCAAGAGCAAATGCGCGTTTGCGGCTCTGCGGCTTGGTGGTAGCTGAGTTTTGAGCGCGCCGGGGCATTTGGTTGTGACCTTGCGGAACGGGTCTCCACTGATCTGGAGCATTAAAGAAGCTAGGTTTGCTCGACGAGGCTTCCCCATTTTCCTCCATCAGTTTCTGAAACTCTGGGCCTATTGGCTTGGAAGGGTCGAGCGCTTCACCCATCTTCCCGCCCAGTTTGATATTGTTCCGTTTGGCTATTGGGGCGAGGAAAGCCAAATAGGCGATGGAAATCAGTAAGGTCGGCACAATGATGTGCAAATTCCCCGCAATGACGAGAAATAGCGTGCCGCCGAAGATTGCGAATACCGGCCAAGCTATCACGAGTAGGATGAGAAGTAGCAGCAGGGGGACCATGTCGTTTCCATCGGACTGGTGATTTGCGGGTACGCCCCCCGCAATCATCGCCCTTCGATCCTCGGGAGATCGGGGTATTGGAAACCGGCAAAGCACGGCCCTGCGCCTTCAGTCCGGAGACCTGTTGTATAACACAGGTACCCCGACCATAAGGTCGAAGAGTGGTGCCAATCGGCGACACCAGCCTTTGCTTTGCGAGGTTTCCACGCCTCAACCCGCGCGTGACGGGTCAAGAACTACATTGCCGGAGATGGGCGGTAAGTCAAACGCTGGTTCATCGCAATTGTGGGTATTCCGCGTGCAATTGGGTACCTAGATTTTTGTTCCCTGAGGCAGGATTGTTTGTCCTAGAGCGCAAATCGGATAGTCATCGCAATGCGGACTAATGGGGGGCAAAGGGCCTAATGCCAACATTGCGGTGGTTGACGAGAGACGATGATATTAGGGCTGCCGAAACCGTACCTTATCGGCTGTTGGAGGAAATTCCGGACCTGAGCTATGGCGACCGTGACACTGGCAACATGCTCATTCAAGGCGACAATCTCGACGCCCTAAAGGCGCTGCTGCCATTTTACGCAGGTCAAGTGAAGTGCATCTTCATAGACCCGCCGTACAACACCAAGGCCGCTTTCAAGTTGTATGACGACAACTTAGAGCACTCTCTGTGGCTGGCGATGCTCTGGCCGCGCTTAGAGATGCTGAGGGACCTTTTGCATGAGACCGGCTCAATCTGGATAAGCATTGACCAGAATGAGCTTCACTATCTCGGTGTGATGTGTGACGAGATTTTCGGGCGAAAGAACCGGATAAATGTTTTGACCGTCAAGCAAAGTTCGGTTTCTGGACCGAAGGCGATCAATCCCGGCATAGTGACCACATCCAGCTATTTACTTGCTTACGCAAAAGACAAGAAACGCTGGAAGCCAAATCGTGTGTTCCGCAAGCGAGATGTTGATACTCGCTACAACCAATTTATCGAGAATATCGATGAGCATCATTCACAGTGGCATTTCTGTCCCATTTCCGGCCCTTTGTCATCGGCTCTTGGCATGCCGGTCGCAAAAGCAAAAAAGGAGTATGGCGACGATTGGCCGCTGGTTCTTGAGCGCTTCTACATCGAACACCGAAATCGGATCGTTCAACCTGTGCGTGTGCTCGAAAAAGACATTGGTGATAGCTCAAAGCTTGCACTGCGGCTGTCTGTCGAGCGTGCCGGAGAGATCCAATCCGCCAAGAGAGACGACGGGAGCGTCGTATACTTCTCGGACGGCAAGCAGCTTGCATTTTACCACACGAAGGTTCGCGAGATTGATGGCGAACTCTCCACTGGGGAACCACTTTCTGACATCTGGGATGATGTCTTAGCGAACAACGTCCACAATGAAGGCGGGGTCAGTTTTGAAGGCGGCAAGAAGCCAGAAGCCCTTGTGCAACGAGTGTTGTCGTTGAACACCTCGGAGGGGGATCTCGTACTTGATAGTTTCCTCGGCTCTGGAACTACTGCTGCCGTAGCTCACAAGATGGGTCTGCGTTATATCGGCACCGAAATGGGCGATCACGCAGAGGCCCTTTGTCAACTGCGCCTGCGGGGCGTCGTTGATGGTGAACAGGGCGGTATCTCCGAGGCAGTAAACTGGAAAGGAGGCGGAGGTTTCCGTTACTATCGGCTTGGCGCGTCCGTCTTTGACGAAACCGGGCAGATACGCCCCGACATCAAGTTCCCGGTGCTTGCGGCGCACGTATGGTTTGCGGAGGTCCGCTCGCCATGGTCAAAGCCCGAGCCGCTATCCCCGGTGCTCGGTGTGCATGATGGCCGCGGCTATGCTCTGCTCTACAATGGCATCTTGGGGGACAAGTCGGCCAGCGGCGGCAATGTGCTGACGCGGAAGACGCTGGCCGTGATCCGTGGCGCGCTGCCGGACGGCTTTGCCGGTCCCATCACCGTCTATGGCGAACGGTCGGCCCTGTCCGATGCCTCGCTGGTGCATGAGCAGATTACCTTCAAACAGACCCCTTATGACGTGAAGGCGCGGGCGTGATGGAACTCAAGGACTACCAGAAAGAGACCCTGAACACGTTGCGCCGGTTCCTTGCGGCTGCCCGCGTGGAAGGTCCCGGCACGGCCTATGAGGCCATTGTCGCCGAACCCGAGATGGCGAAGCGGCTGAAAGGCTTCGCGGGTTCCTACAAGGCCCTGAACGGTCTGGATGAGACGCCCTATGTCTGCCTGCGCCTACCGACAGGCGGCGGCAAGACCGTCCTCGCTGCCCATGCGGTCAACATCGCCAAGGAGACGTGGATCGAACGCGACTTCCCGCTGGTGCTGTGGCTGGTGCCGACGACGACCATCCGCAAGCAGACGGTAGACGCACTTAAAAACCCGCGCCATCCGTATCGCGCGGCGCTGGATGATGCGTTCTCTGGTCGGGTCCGCGTTTTCGACATTGGCGATTTCACCCAACTCCTGCCCCACGATCTCCGCTCGAACTGCTGTGTCGTGGTCGGCACGATCCAGACGCTGCGCGTCAAGGACACCGATGGCCGCAAGGTCTATGCGCATCATGAAATGCTGGAACCGCACTTCACTGGCGTGCCGGACAAGATGCCGGGGCTGGAAGTGATTGAAGAGGGCAGGGGCGCGGGAACGATCAAATTCTCGTTCGCCAACCTTATGCACCTGCACCGCCCGCTGATGATCGTTG
>Ga0207814_100984_pt1 | contig 11234 bp, 9 predicted proteins | sample TtaePargueraPR_7_FD_187755 | JGI IMG/M metagenome (GOLD analysis project Ga0207814, IMG submission 187755) | Aerobic enrichment media microbial communities from Bioluminiscent Bay, La Parguera, Puerto Rico - Tt and P1 (2) (SPAdes) | ecosystem: Environmental > Aquatic > Marine > Unclassified ... | reverse complement strand
TGGTCCCAGTTCCGCCGGGCACGTCTTCTCCGTGATCGTAGAAAATCTCGGAACTGGGACCACAGGGACCGGTGTCCCCCATCTGCCAGAAGTTGTCCTCGTCGAGGCGGGAAAAACGGTCGGCGCTGACCCCCATCTCGTTCAGCCAGATATCGGCCGCTTCGTCATCACTGATGTGCACCGTCACCCACAGGCGTTCGGGCGGCAGCTGCAGCACTTCGGTCAGGAACTGCCAGGCAAACTGGATTGCCTCCCGCTTGAAGTAGTCACCGAAGCTGAAATTCCCCAGCATCTCGAAAAAGGTGTGGTGCCGTGCGGTATAGCCGACGTTCTCCAGATCGTTGTGCTTGCCGCCGGCGCGCACACAGCGCTGGGAGCTGGTAGCGCGCACATACGGGCGTGTCTCCAGACCGAGGAAGGCGTCCTTGAACTGCACCATACCGGCATTGGTGAACAACAGCGTGGGGTCATTCCCGGGCACCAGCGAGCTCGAGGCAACACGGGTGTGCCCCTGCTCGGCAAAATAATTGAGAAATGCTTCGCGTATCTGTGCGCTCTTCATTCAGCCAACTTCCACATCATCAGAAAAAATTTGTTCCGGCGCATGGGCTGCGCCGCCAGTGTTCAGCCCTGCAGGTCTTCGCCAAGGCCAGCCTCGGGCATCTTGCGCTGCGCGAGTAAATGGATATGCAGGTGAAATACGGTCTGTCCGGCCTCGCGGCCGTTGTTGACCACCAGGCGGAAGCCCTTCTCCAGATTCAGGCGTCGCGCCATTTCGGAAGCCACCCACAGGAGGTGCCCCAGCAGCGGCACATCGCCCTCCCCCGCTTCCGCCAGGCTGACCAGGGGTTTGCGGGGAATAATCAGCAGATGGGTCGGCGCCTGGGGCGCGCGATCTTCGATGACGATACACTGGTCATCTTCATAGAGGAGCCTGCTCGGCACCTCGCCATCCATGATCCGCGTGAAAACACTGCGCTCTTCCATATTCACCTTCTGCGATCTTCTGCCTGCCCGGGAGACACGTCTCCTTAGAGCGGCATCTTTCGTCGGGTTACTTTTCCAGCTTCTCGTCCGCGGTCAGCTGCCGCGCTTCGGATTCCAGCATCACGGGAATTCCATCGCGCACCGGGTAAGCGAGGCCGCTGGCCTTGCACACCAGCTCCTGAGACTCTTCGCGATATTCCAGCGGCGCCTTGCTGACCGGACAGACCAGCAGACTCAGTAGTTTTTTGTCCATGATTCACTCTACATAAGCCCACAGCCCGTGGTGACTGGGCTGCAGGTCAAAAATGACCGCGTATGGTACAACGCTTTTGGGGGGTTTTCACGGCCGACAGGAGAATTCCGGGCGCTGCAGAACCAGAGGGTCTGGCCGGCCTCAGCCGGCCGGGGAGACAGGTGGGCCTCAGGCGCCGGCGCCCTGTTGCCGCGGCAGGGTGCGCCCGGCGGATGCCGGAGTATGGACGTCGAGGTGTTGCAGTATAGAGATCAGGGCTTCCTCCGCCGCCTCCGGCTCGTTCAGTATCTCGTGATAGGCGCCGGCAAACGTGCGCAGCCGGTGCTGCGCACCCTGCAGTTGTGTGTGCCAGTGCCGGCTGACGGCGGGGTCAACCAGCCTGTCCCCTTCCGGCAGCAGTGTCAGGGTGGGAATATCAATCGCTTCCGGATGTGTCAGTAAACGCTCACGGGTCTCCCGGTAACCGAGAAACCAGCGCGGCGTCACCCGGTCGTGTACCAGATCGTCAGCACAGTATGCGTGAACCACTTCCGGGTCTCGGCTGATATCAGCGGGCTGCAGTCGATTGGACAGAGACAGTCGGGGGCATACACGCGCCAACAGGCGAATCAGCCCAATCTCTACCGCACCGGGCTCATTGCCCCCCGCTAAGGCGGGGGCGGACAGGATCAGGCTATCGACGGCTCCGTCTTCTCCTGCCGACATCACCGTATCACAGGCAATCACAGCCCCCATGCTGTGCCCGAGGAGATGGGCCAGCTGCTCCGGGTTCTCGTGACGCACCATGCGGATGAATTGACGGAGATCGGCGGCATAGCAGGAGAAATCCGGGATATCACCCCGGCGACCGGGAGACTGCCCGTGGCCAAAATGATCCGGCGCATAGACACTATAACCGTGTGCGTTGAGGACACGCGCCAGGGAGCGGTAGCGGCCGCTGTGCTCCCCGAGCCCGTGAGATACCACAACCACTCCCAGGGCGCTCTCGACCCACCAGCGCCGATAGTGCAAACGGATACCGCGGGACTCAAAGTACATGGCTATCTCCTGCTTTTTATGATTATTCGAGGATGTTGCCACTCCGATGTTATCGGAGTATTGCGGGCCTGTTACCCGGTAGTTTTTACAACGAATCGCCGGAGCCCGCCAGCGACTTTCCCGCCGAAAGGCGCTCTCAAGGTACTCTCAAGGTACTTGCAAGGCACTACAGCCCCGCCGGAAAGCTCCGGCAGGACGCTACCGCTCGAGCCCAGCCATCGAGCAGATCCCGACGCTGGAGTTCGCCCATTTGCGGGAGAAAATCCTGATCCACATCCACCAGTGACTCGGGCAGCCCGTCTTGCGGCCATACCCCCGCGCCAATACCCGCCAGCAGTGCCGCCCCCACCGCCGTGGTTTCGATCTGGCGCGGCCGTTCGACCCGCAGGCGGGAGATATCCGCCTGAAACTGCATCAGAAAATTGTTCGCACTGGCGCCCCCATCCACTCGTAGACACTGCAGCTCAACACCCAGCGCCTGAGCCATCAGCTGGGCCAGCTCGTGACTCTGGAACGCAATAGATTCAAGGGTTGCCCGCACGATCTCCGCGCGGCCAGCGCCGCGGGTAAGGCCGAAAATGGATCCGCGGGCACTGGCATCCCAGTGCGGCGCGCCCAGGCCACTGAACGCGGGCACCAGATACACGCCCCGGGTGTCCGGGATGCCCAGGGCGATCTGCTCGGTCTCCGCGGCCTGCTGGATCACCCCGAGGTCATCCCGCAGCCACTGCACCGCCGCACCGCCATTGAATACGGAACCCTCGATGGCAAACTGGGGCTGCCCCGCAGCGTCGCAGGCCATGGTGGTTAGCAATCCCTCGGGGACCAGTGGCCGCGATGCGCCCGCGCAGGCGAGCATAAAACAGCCAGTCCCGTAGGTATTCTTCAGGGTGCCGGGTGCGACACAGCCCTGGCCGAAGAGCGCTGCCTGCTGATCACCGGCCACACCGCTGATCGGCACTTCAGCGCCGAAAAATGCGCTTGCGTCGGTAACCGCGAACCGCCCGGCGGAGGGGCGGATTTCCGGCAAGATCGAGGGCGGGCAGTCAAACAGCTTCAACAATTCGCTGTCCCACTGGCGGCTGTTCAGGTTATACAGCAGGGTTCTGCTGGCATTGGTGTGATCGGTCAGATGGGATTTACCGCTGGTCAGCTGCCAGATCAGCCAGCTGTCGACGGTACCAAAACAGAGGTCGCCAGCCATTGCCCGGCGGTGCAGATCCGGAGACTGCTGGAATATCCAGCGGAGCTTGCTGGCGGAGAAATAGGCATCCAGCAACAATCCGGTCTTCGCCCGCACCATGGATTCGGCGCCGGCTTCGCGCAAGGCGGTGCAGATAGCCGCCGAACGGCGGCACTGCCACACAATGGCGCGGTGCACCGGTTTACCGGTGTGGCGATCCCACAACACGGTGGTTTCCCGCTGATTGGTGATCCCCAGTGCGGTCAGTGCCCGGGCTTCCACGCCTGCGCGCTGCAGTGCCGCCGCGCACACCTTGACGGTGACCTGCCAGATTTCTTCCGCATCGTGCTCGACCCAGCCGGGCCGCGGGTAATACTGGGGGAATTCGGAGTAGCTGCGACCGCGCAGACGGCCTTCAGCATCAAAGACAAACGCCGTGGTACCCGTTGTACCCTGGTCAATAGAGAGGATCATCGCGGCTCACTTTTCATTATTACCCGCTGCTCCACCAGCGCAGAGCGTTAACTCTGCAGCCAGTATATACCCTCATTAAATCCGGGTATTGCCCTCGGTCTCTGCGCTGCCCAGGGCATCCAGTTCAGCAATGGCGTACTGGATGGCATCGCTGAAAAACCCCCGGTAGGCCAGGTAGCGTTGGCGGCGGGCACGCTCTTTTGCCTGCTGCTGGCGATCCAGTGCTCGGTCGATGGGACGCCGAAACTTGCGCTTCAGCTGCTCCAGTGCCAGCTCGAACCAATCTACCTCACCCTGCAGCTGATCCATGGTCGCCTGCGCCAGCGACGCGTGGATACCGCGCAACTGCAACTCCTGGCGAATACGCAGCGGCCCCTGCCCCCGCTGTACTCGGGAGCGGCAGAACACCTCGGCAAACCGTTGATCGGACTGGTAGTTGAGTTCCTGCAGGCGCAGCAGTACGGCATCGAAATCACCCGAAGAGTCACCCAGAGTGTGCTTTTTGCCCAGCTTCTGGCGCAGTTCGTGGCAGCTGTGTTCGCGGCGGGAGAGCAGTTCGAGTGCGTGATTGAACAGCGACTGGAATGCCTCTGCAGATTCCGCGGAGGGCGAGGAGGTCCCGGACAAGCCCGGGGTTTGCACAGAGTGCGAAGACGAGTGAGAGTCCGGCAGCCAGGAGGACTGGCTGCCGGAGTTGTCATCGGGGGAAGACAAGATCAGTCTTCCGCTGCTTCCAGTTCTTCAGGCTTCTCGGCCACCACATCGCCCAGCAGCTTGGCGCGCAGCTGGGATTCGATATCGTTGCGGATATCGGTATTTTCCTTGAGGAACTTGACCGCATTGGCCTTGCCCTGACCGATCTTGTCGCCCTTGTAGCTGTACCAGGCACCGGCCTTGTCCACCAGGCCCATCTTCACACCGTAATCGATGATCTCACCCAGCAGGTTGATACCCTCGCCGTACATGATCTGGAACTCGGTCTGCTTGAACGGCGGCGCCACCTTGTTCTTGACCACCTTGACCCGGGTCTCGTTACCGACCACTTCATCGCCCTCTTTCACGGAGCCGATGCGGCGGATATCCAGGCGCACAGAAGAGTAGAACTTGAGCGCATTACCGCCGGTGGTGGTTTCCGGGGAACCGAACATCACGCCGATCTTCATACGGATCTGGTTGATGAACACACACAGGGTGTTGGTATTCTTGATGTTACCGGTCAGTTTGCGCAGCGCCTGAGACATCAGGCGCGCCTGCAGGCCCACGTGGGAATCGCCCATCTCACCTTCAATCTCGGCCCGCGGCGTCAGTGCCGCCACAGAGTCCACAACCAGTACGTCTACGGCACCCGAACGCACCAGCATGTCGGCCACTTCCAGTGCCTGCTCACCGGTATCCGGCTGGGACACGATCAGCTCGTCGACATTGACCCCCAGCTTCTCGGCATAGATCGGATCCAGTGCGTGCTCCGCGTCCACGAACGCACAGGTGCCGCCCTTGCGCTGGGCCTCGGCGATGACCTGCAGGGTCAGTGTGGTTTTACCGGAGGATTCCGGGCCGTAGATCTCGACAATACGACCACGGGGCAGGCCACCGATACCCAGCGCCACATCCAGGCCCAGAGAGCCGGTTGAAATCGCGGGGATACGCACACGCTCTTTATCCCCCATGCGCATGACGGTGCCCTTGCCGAACTGGCGCTCGATCTGTGACAGCGCCGCCTGTAAAGCCTTGTCTTTGTTGGAATCCATGACCCTTCCCGTGTACTTGAAGATTGGTTATGGGAGGGAGCTTAGAGAAAAATTACTGTATAAGCAACCAGTAATCGGGAATTGATGGTCGGTACCAGGAAGATCTCCGGGGACCACAGGGAACGCCGCGATGAACCCACGGGCTGCATCGCGCGCGAGCACCACCGCCGAGGCATCTACCGCCCCCGGCCGGGCTCAGTCCTTGCAGTGGGACCGGGCGATCTGCAGCATTCCTCTGAGCGCCTCGGTCACGGTCTGGGACTGGATCTGCGCGCGATCGCCATCAAAGTGAAACAGCTGCGCATCGGCCTGCACTGGCTCCTGCCCCTCGCCATGGGCCCAGCCGATCCACACCGTGCCCACCGGCTCTTCATCACTGCCACCATCTGGCCCGGCGATGCCACTTACCGCTACCGCGAGGTTGGCATCCAGGCGATTGAGCACTCCCACAGCCATCTGGCGGACCACGGCTTCACTGACCGCGCCGAACTCTTCCAGATCCCGCTGATCAACGCCGAGTAAATCCCGCTTGATACGGTCCGCATAGGAAACAACAGAACCATCAAACCAGGCGGAGGCACCCGCCACTGAAGTGATCGCTGCGGCAATGGCACCACCGGTACAGGATTCCGCGGCAGTCACCTTCCACCGGAGTTGTTGCAGCACTTCCCCGAGATTTTGCGCCAACTGTGGGATATCTGAAGCCACCGTTTCTCCTTGCCCGCTGTGTTCATCGCCGCCGGTGTCACAGTGTCGCACCAGCGCCCCTGCAAGATTAGATAGGCGCAACCCGTCCGGTCAAATGCGCGCGCTTGCCGGCATCGTCCATCAGGCTGAACTGCAATCCCGACTCGACCGTGTAAAACTGCATCGTCACCGGGGACGGCAGCAACACCGGTTTCTTGAACTCGACACTGAATTCAAAGCGGTCACCGGGCACGGCCTGCGCCGCTTCCAGCGATGCCAGGCAATGGGCTTTCAGCCACATGCCATGGGCAATCGCGCGCGGGAAGCCAAACAGCTTCGCGGTCGACGCATACAGGTGTATCGGGTTACGGTCTCCCGACACCCGCGCATAGCGGCGGCCGATATCTGCCGACAGCTGCCACTGCAAAGCGCGAGACCTGCCAGCGTGAACGGAGGGCTCCGCGACTTCGCGCCCCCGCGAATGGCGCTCTGCCGCGGCCTTCGGGTTGCCCTGCTTGTCTCGGCTCGACGACCTGGCGCGGCTCAACAGAGTACTTGCACACTCCCACACCAGCTCACCCGCCACACGTACCCGTGTAACCAGATCAAACTCGTAACCCCGCTTGACCGGAACCGGTGCGACCAGTTCGCACTGTATATCCAGCTGGTCATGCATACTCAACGGACGGTACTGACGGATGCGATTGCGCACGTGTACCACCCCGAGTACCGGGAACGGAAATGCCTCCGACACCAGCAGGTTGAGCTGTAACGGCATGGCCAACACAAACGGGTAAGTGGCGGGTACCACCGCACCGGGCCCAAAGCCACACACGGAGCGATAGTCCCGCAAGTGCGCGGCGTCGATGGCCTGCCGCTGCAGGCTGACAGTGGCGAGTACTGATTCGCGACTCGCAGTCAGCTGCCCGCGCTTGCGGGCAGTCAGCGCGCGGAAATAGAGCGGCAGTACCGCGGGGCGCGTATTGAGCTGGATCTGTAGTGGCATGGGCCTGCTTTGTGCACGGGGTGCAATGGTAAATCGGTGCATGGACATGATTGACTCCGCATCATATGTCGAATCGAGGGCCGAGAGGTACCCCCGGATCCATTCGCGATCATTCTGCCGGAAAAGGATGCCGTAAAAATGACAAAACCCGGCGACAGCCGGGTTTTGCACGTTCCACTGAAGCGAGAGGGATCAGCTGCCGGGGAGTTCGGTCACCCCCATATTGAACAGGGTAAAACCAAAAATATCCGCATACTGTTCGATGGTTTTGGACACCGGGGTACCGGCGCCGTGACCGGCGTTGGTCTCGATGCGGATCAGCGTGGGGGCAGCGCCCTGGTGCTTGTCCTGGAGTTCCGCGGCGAACTTGAACGAGTGTGCCGGCACCACGCGGTCATCGTGATCCGCAGTCGTGACCAGGGTTGCCGGGTAATTCACACCCGCCTTCACATTGTGTACCGGGGAGTAACCTTTCAGGTACTCGAACATTTCCTCACTCTGCTCGGCAGTGCCGTAATCGTAGGCCCAGCCCGCACCCGCGGTAAAGGTGTGGTAGCGCAGCATGTCCATCACGCCCACCGCTGGCAAGGCCACTTTTACCAGATCCGGGCGCTGGGTCATGACCGCCCCCACCAGCAGGCCGCCGTTGGAACCACCGCGAATAGCGAGATAATTACTCGAGGTGTAATCCTGTTCGATCAGGTATTCACCGGCGGCAATAAAATCGTCGAACACATTCTGCTTCTGCAGTTTGGTGCCCGCATCGTGCCAGCGCTTGCCGTACTCACCGCCACCGCGCAGGTTGGGTACCGCGTAGACACCGCCCAGTTCCAGCCACACTGCATTGGCAATGCTGAACGACGGCGTCAGGCTGACATTGAAGCCACCGTAACCATAGAGAATGGTCGGGTTCTTACCGTTCAGCTCCAGCCCTTTTTTGTAGGTAATCATCATCGGCACTTTGGTGCCGTCTTTGGAGGTGAAGAATACCTGCTTTGATTCGTAGGCCGCCGGATCGAACTGGGCTCCGGACTCGCGATAGACCTCTGAAGCCCCCTTTTCCACATCGAACGCAAAAATGGTGGACGGGGTTTTGTAATTGGTGAAGGAGTAATAGAGGGTTTTATCCTCGCGCTTGCCGCTGGGCGATGAGACACTACCCGGGCCAGGCAGGGAAATTTCCCGCACGCGCTTGCCGTTGTAGTCGTACTGGTACACGCGAGACAGCGCATCCACCATGTACTCCGCAAAGAAATAACCACCACCGGTGGACGCGGTCAGAACATTGTCCGTTTCCGCAATAAAGTCCTGCCAGTTTTCCGGCGCGGGATTTGCGGCGTCCACGGTGACGATTTTCTTGTTCGGCGCATTGCGATTGGTCACCAGGAAAAGCTGGCTACCGCGGTTGTCGATCACGTAGGTATCGGAATCGAAATCATCCAGCACCTGCACCAGCGGCGCATCGGCCCTGGTAAGATCGCGGATGAACAGATCGTTTCCGGAAGTGGAGGTGGCCCCGGAGATTACCAGGTAGCGGTCGTCCTCGGTGACATAGCCGGACACGTAGCGGCGCTTCTGCGCGTCGGTACCACCGAACACCAGCGCATCCTTGGACTGGGGCTGTCCGAGCTTGTGGTAGTACAGCTTGTGCTGATCGGTTTTCGCGGAAAGCTCGCTGCCCTCCGGCTTGTCGTAGCTGGAATAATAGAAACCCTCGTTACCCTTCCAGGAAATGCCGGAGAACTTCACGTCCACCAGCGCTTCTTCGAGAAGCTCCCTGGTCTCCACATCGATCACGTAGATCTTGCGCCAGTCACTGCCACCTTCAGAAACCGAGTAGGCCGCAATGGAGCCGTCTTTTGAGAACTCCAGGGTGGCGAGGGAAGTGGTGCCGTCTTCACTGAAGGTGTTCGGGTCGAGGAAAACCTCCGCTTCGCCATCGCCCTTCTTGCGCCACACCACATACTGGTTCTGCAGGCCGTCGTTGCGGTAGTAATAGGTATACTCACCCTCCTTGAACGGAGAGCCCACCTTCTCGTAGTTCCACAGTTTTTCCAGCCGCTGTTTGAGACTGTCGCGGTAGGGAATCTGCTCCAGATAGCTGAAGGTCACCTTGTTCTGGGCCTTGACCCAGGCTTCCGTTTCCTCGCTGCGGTCGTCTTCCAGCCAGCGGTATGGGTCCACCACGTCGGTACCAAAGTAGCTGTCGACCACGTCGTCTTTGCGCGTTTGCGGATAGACCAGAGCGACTTTCTCCGCTGCGTGACTGCGAACTTCCGCCTGAACATCACTCATTTTCTGGTTTGCCTTCTGCCCGGTGACCGCCTTTTCGGTCACTTCCGGGGATTCACCGGAACAGGCGGCCAGTACGCCGGCCATCGCCAGTATGGAAAGTTTTTTCATTATTGAGTGTTCCTCAGGGGTTATCGGAAACCGTCTAGGAAACCCAATTCACCGGGCGAGATCAAGAATCTGGACTGGCGCGGGAATTTACCGAGTATTCCCGCACCAAAAAGAAAAAAATCAGACAGATACTCCACAAACAAGCGCCCTTTCAGCACCGGGTGCTGGCCGGTTTACCCCTAAACCAGCATCAGCCAGCAGGCACCCGCAATAATCAGTGAGGCCAATACACTCAGCACGGCCCCTTCCCGCACCATTTCCTGAATACGCACCTTGCCGGTGCCGTAAGCGATGGCATTGGGTGCCGTGGCCACCGGCAACATAAAGGCGCAACTGGCACACATGGCCGCGGGGATCATCAACACCATGGGATCAAAGCCCGCACTGGTGGCGACCACCGCGAGAATCGGCATCAGCAGCGTGGCGGTGGCGGTATTGCTGGTGATCTCGGTGAGGAAGGTTACCGACAGGCACAGCAGGACCAGCATCAGCCACAGGGGCATCGCGGTGAGGAAGTTCAGTCCCTGCCCCATCATCTCGCTGAGCCCCGATGCGGCGAAGCCCTTGGCGATGGCGATACCGCCGGCGAACAGCAGCAGCATTCCCCAGGGGATACTTTCGGCTGTCTGCCAGTCCAGCAGGCGCCCGCCCTTGCCATCGGGAACCAGAAACATCAGCACCACCGCACCCAGTGCCACGGTACTGTCACCGGCGTCTTCGACCCCGAGCAGCCCGCTCCAGCCACCAAAGGGTTCGTTGCGGGTAACCCAGAACAGGATGGCGAGGCCGAATACCAGCAGGGTGCGCACTTCCTCCGGGCGCCACTCACCCACCACCGGGGCCTCGAGAGATTTGTGCAAGTGGATGCCCCGGGTCAGCCACAGCGCCATGATTGGCAGCGTGACCAGCACGATTGGCAGGCCGATTTTCATCCAGCTGAGGAAACTGAATTCCCGACCGGTGACCTCTTCATAGATCCCCATAAAGATTACATTGGGCGGTGTGCCCAGCGGGCTGCCGACCCCACCGAGACTGGCGGCGTAGGCAATCCCCAGAATCAGCGCAATGGTCAGCCGGTGGTTGTCGGCACGGGACAGAATCGCCAGTGCTATGGGCAGCATCATCAGGGTGGTGGCGGTGTTGGAAATCCACATGCTCAACAGGCCAGCCGCGAGCATAAAGCCGAGGACCAGGCGCCGGCCACTGGAGATACCCACCAGTTTCAGCATGTACAGGGCCAGCCGCTCGTGTGCACCACTCTTTTCCAGGGCCTTCGACAGCATAAAAGCGCCCATCAACAGCAGAATCACATGACTGCCGAGAGAGGATGCCACCAGCTGATGATCCGCCACCCCGAACAGGGGCAACAGCACAAATGGCACGATGGAGGTCGCGGGAATGGGCAGGGCTTCGGTGATCCACCAGATCACGGTCAGCGCAGTGATGGCCGCGGTG
>Ga0207814_100983_pt1 | contig 11237 bp, 11 predicted proteins | sample TtaePargueraPR_7_FD_187755 | JGI IMG/M metagenome (GOLD analysis project Ga0207814, IMG submission 187755) | Aerobic enrichment media microbial communities from Bioluminiscent Bay, La Parguera, Puerto Rico - Tt and P1 (2) (SPAdes) | ecosystem: Environmental > Aquatic > Marine > Unclassified ... | reverse complement strand
CCAGTCCCGCCGGCTTGTCGATGACGATGACGTCGTCGTCCTCGTAGAGCACCGCCAAGGGGATATCCTCGGCAAGCGGTTCGGCGGGCTCGGGTTCCGGCAGGACGATCTCGACATTGTCGCCCGGTTTCAGTTTGCGTTTCGGCTCTGTCACGGGTTCGCCGTTAAGGCGGACATTGCCCTGTTCGATCAATTGCTTGATGCGACTGCGCGACAGGCCGGATACGGTCTCCCCGGCAAGCCATTGGTCGAGGCGTTGCCCCGCGGCATCGTCGCCTGCGGTCAAGGCTTCCAATTCGCCGTCCGCTTCGTTATGGCCGTTCGTCATGACGAAAATCTCGGACGATCAAGACGACGAAAAGCCGCTCGATCCGGCTATGGAAAAGGTGCGGCGCAAACTGGCGCGGCTGATGGTGGTGTCGATCGGCATCATGCTGATCGGCCTTATGGCCGTGCTCGGCGCGGTTGTCTACAAATCCGGCGCGGGATCGGGCGGGACAGAGACCGCCCGGGAGACGCTGGAACTGCCGGAAGGCTTCTCGGTGACGGATATCGGCGTTTCCGACAGCCGAATCCTCTTCTACGGAACCGATCCCTCCGGGATAAACCGCGCGCTGATTTTCGACACCGCCACGGGCCGTCTCGTTGCCGACCACGAAATCCGCTGATTTTATCGCTCCGGCGAAAACCCGCGTGCGCAATTTTATGGCGTAATCAGACACGTGACTAAAAAAAATGCCGCTATCCCTTTACAAGCGGCAAGTAGTTTCGTTTTCATGCATCAGAATGCCGTCCCGAAAGGGCTGAAACGGGACTGCATTCGTCGACTTCGCACGGTAGCTCGTGTGTCGCTGCCAGCATAACGAGACAGGGAGACGTCATGAACTCAAACCGTGGTGCGGCTGTACGCTTCGAGAGCGTGCAGAAAAGTTACGATGGTGAAACGCTGGTCGTCAAAAACCTGAACCTCGATATCGCCCGCGGCGAATTCCTGACGATGCTTGGCCCTTCGGGGTCCGGAAAAACCACCTGCCTGATGATGCTCGCCGGTTTCGAGCCCGCGACGCACGGCGAAATCTTCCTCAATGACCGGCCGATCAACAATGTGCCGCCGCACAAGCGCGGCATCGGCATGGTGTTCCAGAACTACGCGCTGTTCCCGCATATGTCGGTGGCGGAGAATCTGGCGTTTCCGCTGCAGGTGCGCGGCATGGACCGCTCCGAACAGGAACGGCGCATCAAGCGGGCCCTCGACATGGTCGAACTCGGCCGGTTCGGCTCGCGCCGCCCGGCGCAGCTTTCCGGCGGGCAGCAGCAGCGTGTTGCGGTGGCCCGCGCGCTGGTGTTCGATCCCGAGCTGGTGCTGATGGACGAACCACTCGGCGCGCTCGACAAGCAGCTGCGCGAGCAGATGCAGTACGAGATCAAGCACATTCACGAGAATCTCGGCGTCTCCATCGTCTATGTGACGCATGACCAGACAGAAGCTCTGACCATGTCGGATCGTGTGGCCGTGTTCAATGACGGTGTCATCCAGCAATTGTCGCCGCCCGACATGCTCTACGAAAACCCGCAGAATTCCTTCGTCGCCCAGTTCATCGGCGAGAACAACAAGCTCACCGGCGAGGTGACCGAGTTGAACGGCTCGCAGTGCAAGGTGCGCCTCGCGGACGGCACCGAGCTCGTTGCCGACGCGGTCAACGTGCAGGGCGTCGGCGGCAAGACGACGATTTCTCTCAGGCCCGAACGCATCGAGGTCGTCCCGACCGACCAGCACGAAAACCGCGTGGAAGGCATGGTCGAGGAACTGATCTATCTCGGCGACCATATCCGCGTTCGCATGAAGGTGGCCGGCAATGACGAGTTCATCGTCAAGGTCCGCAACCGCGGCCAGCGCTGGGACCTGGAACAGGGCCAGACCCGGACGATCGGCTGGTCGGCCAAAGACTGCAAGGCGCTGGACGCCGTCGCCTGAATCCGAATTGCCGCTCCGATCCGGAGCGGCGACAGCGGTTGTGACGGGGCGTTTTCCCGTCCGACCTTCATCGAAAGGGAGTAACTACAGATGAAACTCAAACTTCTGCTTCTGGCGGCCACCGCCAGCTTCGCTGCGACGGGAGCGGCTTTCACCGAAGACCTGCCGGCTTGCGACAACTGCTCGGATTCCATCACTGTCGTGTCCTGGGGCGGCGCCTATCAGAACTCGCAGGTGAAAGCCTATTCCGATCCCTACGCCGAAATGACCGGCACCAAGTTCATCTATGACGAATCCTCCAACGAGGCCGTCGCCAAGCTGCGCGCGATGAACGAAGCCGGCAACATCACCTGGGATCTGGTCGACGTGGAAGGCCCGGACGCCGTGCGCCTTTGCGACGAAGGCCTGGCGATGGAAGTCAATGTCGACGAAATCCTCGCCGAAGCGCCCGACGGCACGCCGGCATCCGAGGATTTCGGCGACTCGCTGATCTCGCCCTGCTTCATCCCGCAGATCGTGTTCTCCACGACCTTCGGCTACCGTACCAATGTCGACGAGTGGAACGGCGCCACGCCGACCTCGCTCTGCGACATCTTCGATACCGAGAAGTTCCCGGGCAAACGCGCGCTCGAGAAGCGCCCGAAGAAGAACATCGAATGGGCGCTGATCTGCGACGGCGTCGCCAAGGCCGATCTCTATGACGTCATGGAGACCGACGAAGGCATCGACCGTGCGCTCGCCAAGCTCGACACGATCAAGGACGACGTGATCTGGTGGTCGGCCGGCGCCGACACGCCGCAGCTCCTGGCCGACGGCGAAATCGTCATGGGCTCGACCTATAACGGTCGCCTGTTCTCGGTCATCGCCGAACAGAACCAGCCGGTCGCCATGCTGTGGGACTACCAGGTGTTCGATTTCGACGGCTGGATCATCCCGACCGGCCTGCCGGAAGACCGCCTGAACCGCGTCAAGCACTTCCTGCACTTCGCCACGGACACGCAGCGCCTCGCCGACCAGGCGAAGTACATCTCCTACGGCCCGGCCCGCGCATCGTCGGCCCCGCTCGTCGGCAAGCATGCCGAACTTGGTATCGAGATGGCTCCGCACATGCCGACCGATCCGAACAACATGAAGAACTTCATCGTCAACAATATCGACTGGTGGTCTTCCTATTCGGACGATGTCGACGCGAAGTTCCAGGCCTGGCTCGCGCGTTAAGACCTGACACAACCATTGTGGCGCGGCGGCTCGCCGCCGCGCCCGCATCCCAGTTAGGCCGGGGCACGATATGACCAGCACGACCACCGACCAGATCGGCGCTTCAGGCGACGGCATCATGCGCGCTGCCGACGGCACGCCGCTGAAACGCTCGCTGGCGCGCGCCCTGCGGCGCGAGAAGCTTCGCAGCTTCATGCTGATCCTGCCCCTTCTGGCCTTCATCACGCTGACATTCATCATGCCGATCGCGGACATGCTGTTCCGCTCGGTGGAAAACGGCATCGTTCAAGAGACCATTCCGCGCACCGTGGTGGCGCTGAAGGACTGGGACGCCTCCTCCGGCGAACTGCCCAGCGAAGAGGTGTTCGCGGCTTTCCAGAAGGACTTCACCGAAGCCTTCAAGAACAAGACCCATACCCGCCTCGGCCTGCGGCTCAACTACGACGAACCCGGTATGTCCGGCCTGTTCCGCAAGTCCGGCCGCAAGGCGACGCAACTCGAGCCTCCCTACAAGGAGGGCTTCATCGATATCGACGAGGACTGGGGCGCGCTGGAAACCTGGCGCGTGATCAAGCGCGCGAGCCCGACGCTGACGGACGGCTATTTCCTCGCTGCCGTCGATGCCGAGCGCACCTCCGACGGCCTCCAGATGAAGCCGGAGAAGCAACGGATCTATCTCTACCTGTTCTGGCGGACGATGTTCCTGTCGATCGTGATCACCGGATCCTGCCTGCTGCTCGGTTACCCGATCGCCTACCTACTCGCCAATCTGACCGTCAGGACATCCAACCTGCTGATGATCCTGGTACTTCTGCCCTTCTGGACGTCGCTGCTGGTTCGGACATCGGCCTGGAAGGTGCTGTTGCAGCAGCAGGGCGTCATCAACGATTTCCTGGTCTGGATCGGCGTCATCGACGACGCGGGCAGGCTGATCATGATCAACAACCAGACCGGCACGATCATCGCGATGACGCATATCCTGCTGCCCTTCATGATCCTGCCGCTGTTCTCGGTGATGAAGACGATCTCGCCGTCCTATGTGCGCGCGGCAAAGAGCCTTGGCGCCAATGACTGGACGGCGTTCTGGCGGGTCTATTTCCCGCAGACGGTGCCCGGCATCGGCGCCGGCGCGATCCTCGTCTTCATCCTCGCCATCGGCTACTACATCACGCCGGAACTGGTCGGCGGCACGAGCGGCATCTTCATTTCGAACCGTATCGCCTACCATATCTCGACGTCGCTCAACTGGGGCCTCGCCGCCGCGCTTGGCACGATCCTGCTCGGCCTCGTGCTGCTGCTCTTCTATGTCTACGACAAGATCGTCGGCATCGATAATGTGAAGCTCGGATAGCCGTTATGAGCGCTGCGACCGACGACCGGAAACTCGAAGAACGGATCGCCATCGGGCGGAGCCAGAACGCGCTCCTTGCCGCGCTGGCGCTGCTGTTCATTCCCGCTCTGGTGGGGCTCTATGTGAACGGCGATTACCGGATCGGCGCGATGATCGGGCTGGCGACCGCGGTCATTCCGGCGCTGTTGCTGCGCGACAGGCTGACCGGAAACCGCACAATCGCCCTGGCCGTCACGCCGGCGCTTGCCGCCCTGGGCGCCTTTGTGAACTCTTTCGAAATCTGGGTCGCGAGCCTGGGCGCAATCTGCGGTTTCGCGGCCGCATGGGTCTTCTTCATGATCAAGGACAACGAGAATTACCGTCCGAGCCTGCTGGGGGAAAAGAAATGAGTGCGCTTCCGCCCTATTCCTCGGCGTTGCAGGTCTTCTGGTACTACGCCTTCCGCGTCATCTGCGGGCTGATCTTTTTCTTCCTGATCTTCCCGATCCTCGTGATCATGCCGCTATCCTTCAACGCGGAAGACTTCTTCACCTTTACGCCGAAGATGCTGGCGCTTGACCCGGACGGCTATTCGCTGAAGCACTATGTCGACTTCTTCACCAATCCGGACTGGCAGCAGGCGCTGTGGAACTCGGTGACGATCGCGCCGGTGGCGACGATCCTCGCCACCGGATTCGGCACGGTTGCGGCGATCGGCCTTTCGCAAAGCCACGTGCCGTTCAAGTCGGCGATCATGGCGATCCTGATCTCGCCGATGATCGTGCCGCTGATCATCTCGGCGGCGGGCATGTATTTCTTCTATTCGCGCATTGGTCTGCAGGGCACCTATTGGGGCGTCGTGCTGGCGCATGCGGCACTCGGCACGCCTTTCGTGATCATCACCGTGACGGCGACGCTGGTCGGCTTCGACCGGTCGCTGACGCGCGCCTCGGCGAGCCTCGGAGCCAATCCGGTGACAACCTTCTTCAAGGTGCAGATGCCGCTGATCATGCCGGGCGTGATCTCGGGCGCGCTGTTCGCCTTCATCACCTCCTTCGACGAGGTGGTCGTCGTCCTGTTCCTTGGCTCGGCCTCGCAGAAGACGCTACCCTGGCAGATGTTCACAGGCCTCAGAGAGCAGATCTCGCCGACCATTCTTGCCGTTGCGACGCTGATGGTCGTGATTTCCATCATACTTCTGACGGTGCTGGAAATGCTGCGGCGTCGCTCCGAAAGGCTGCGCGGTCTGGCGCCGAGCTAGGCGTCGTTTTCCGGCCAGTTTCCGTCCAATTTCATTGCGGGCTCCCGCCCGCAATTGCTAGAATACGGCACCGGTTTCACTTCCCGGCTCGGCCAACGTTGACTGCAATCGTGCAGTGAGCCATCAGGCCCAACGAAGCGATCTCCCAAAATGAACATAAGGACCAGCACCGAAGACATGCTGCATGTCTTCCAGTGGAAGAATGGCGACAAGGAATGGTCGCCCTTTTCCGACGCCGAGATGGACCGGCGGCAAAACGAGATGCGGGCGCATCTCGCCGCCAACGATATCGAAGCGGCGGTTTTCACCTCCTATCACGGCATCTGCTACTATTCCGGCTTCCTCTATTGCCAGTTCGGCCGAAAGTTTGGCTTCGTGCTGACGCAGGATACCGCGACAACGGTCTCGGCCGGGATCGACGGCGGCCAGCCCTGGCGGCGCACGCATGGCGACAACGTCATCTATTCCGACTGGCGGCGCGACAATTTCTTCAACGCGCTGAAGTCGCTCATCCCGGCGGGCGCGAAACGCGTGGGCATCGAGTTCGACCATGTCTCGCTCGATTATCGGCAGTTGATTGGCGATGCTTTTCCGGGCGTCGAATTCATCGATGTCGCGGCAGCCTCGATGTGGATGCGGACGCTCAAGTCCGGCGAGGAGATCAGCCTGATCCGCGAAGGGACGCGCATCTGCAATGTCGGTGCGCGCGCCGTAATGGATGCTCTGCATGAAGGCGCGCCGGAATACGAAGTGGCGATCGCCTCGACCAATGCGATGATCCGCGAGATCGGCAAGAGCTTCCCTTTCGTCGAACTGATGGACACATGGACTTGGTTCCAGTCGGGCATCATGACCGACGGGGCGCATAATCCGGTGACCAACAAGCGCGTCGCGCGCGGCGATATCTGTTCGCTCAACTGCTTCCCGATGATCTTCGGCTATTACACGGCGATCGAACGGACGCTGTTTTGCGAGGAGGCCTCGGACGCCCATCTCGATCTGTGGAACAAGAACTGCGCGGTGATGATGGCCGGATCCAAGATGATGGGGCCCGGCAAGTCATGCTCGGAAATCGCGCTGGCGCTCAACGAGATGTATCGGGGCTGGGACCTGCTCCAATACCGCTCCTTCGGCTACGGGCATTCCTTCGGCGTGCTTTCGCATTATTACGGCCGCGAGGCCGGGGTGGAGCTGCGCGAGGATGTCGACACGGTGCTTAAGCCCGGGATGGTCGTGTCGATGGAGCCGATGATCATGATCCCGGAAGGAAAGCCCGGCGCCGGCGGTTACCGCGAACATGACATCTTCGTCATTACCGAGGACGGTGCGGAGAACATCACCAACTTCCCTTACGGGCCGGAGGAGATGATCATCCGGCGCGGCTGAACGATCTCGAATGCCTGACGAGGCGTCGGACCAGATCCGGCGCTTCGAACATGGGCAAATGTCCGGCGTCGCATATAACGGCGGTGCCATGAGGCAGGGCGCGGGCGAGTTCGATCTGTTCTCGCGCGCCAACGACCGGGTCCGTCATGCCGACCACGACTGTCGCCGGCACGGATATGCCGGCAATATCTTCGACAATGGAGGTCGCCCGCAGCCATCGGACGACCGCGCGCAACGATTCGGGATCGCATCGGCGCAAGTCGGCGTGCATCGCGCGCTCTGTTGGAAGCCGAGGCCTTTTGCCGAGGCCGGCAGCCTTGGCAGTCGCGAGGCCACGGTCGTAGAGAGGCGGCGAATAGAGCCACAGATCGTAGAGCATGCGAAACACCATGCTGCCGGCCAATGGCAGGGTGACGATACTCGCCGACATGGACCGCGCGGCAGCGGTCTTGCCGCAGGAGAACGCGCCGAACAGGACGATGCGCTCGACGAGATCGGGCCACAATGCGGCCATCTTCAAAGCGGCGAAGGCTCCGGTGGAATGGGCGACAAGCGTGACCTTGCGATCAGTCAGCGCCCGGATGCTGTCTCGCCATGCTCCGAGGAATGCGAAATCGTCGAGAAGCGCTGCGGTCACTTCCGGCGTGGTGTTCCAGGGAAAGTGCCCCGGCAGGGGGAGTCCGATGGCACAGAGCGGATCCTGCAGTTGCGACATGGCGCGCCACATGGCGTTCGAGGAAAACAGCCCATGCAGGAAGACGGTGTCCGGCTGGCCGTGGCCAGGTCCGATCCGCGTGACGGGAACGGTTGCCGGGGAGGCGGGGACGGGCAGAAACGACCTCTGGACCAGTGAGCCCGGGCCCGAAGCGTTCCGGATATCCTGCGTGCCGAGAAACATCGCCGTTCATTGCCCGATTGCGTTTCCTATAAAACTCACGGGCCCTTGTTCCGGTTCCCGTTGCGGCGGCTCCGCAACGGAAAACGCCCGGACCTTGCGGTCCGGGCGTCTGTCATGTCGTCCGGTGCGTTCCGATCAGGCGGCGCATTCGAGCAGCAGCGTGCCGGATGCGGTGTTCGAGATCGGGATGTGATAGTTGCGGGTGATCTCGTTGACGTCGTCGCCAAGCGTGCCGCGCATCATCATCCACATCAGGAACTCGGTGCCCTGCGCGCCGGCCTTCTCGACCAGTTCCATGCGGGTGACCTTGGTCAGTTCGTCCGGATTGTGAACGATGTTCTCCAGGCAATACTGGTCGAAATCCTTGTTGATGAAGCCGGCTCGCGCGCCGTCGAGCTGGTGCGACAGGCCGCCCGTGCCGAGGACGACGATCTTTGCGTCCTCGGGGAAGGACAGCAGTGCCTTGCGCAGGGCGCGGCCGAAGGCGAGGGCGCGTTTCAGCGTCGGGATCGGATGCTGCACCGTATTGGCCGAGATCGGCACGGCCTTCGGCATGTCCGGATGATGCGGCGCGCCAGGCCAGAAAAGCTGCATCGGCACGACGAAGCCGTGATCGACCGGAAGCTCCTGGCAGGAAGTAATGTCGAATTCGTCGGCGACCATCGATTCGATGATGTGCCAGGAGAGTTCCGGCGCGCCGGGGAACGGATCGAGCGACGGCAGGCCCCAGCCCTCGTCCTCGTTGCGATACTCGTGCGCCGCGCCGATCGCGAAGGTCGGCATCTGGTCCAGGAAGAAGCCGAGGCCGTGGTCGTTGTAGATGTTGATCACGTAGTCCGGCTTGTGTTCCTTGATCCAGGCGTGGATCTTCGGATAGCCGTCGAAGAAAGGCTTCCAGTAGGGATCGTCATAGAGTTCCTTCTGGATCGCGTTGCCCACTGCGGGAATGTGGGAGGTGGTGATACCGCCGAGAATGGTTGCCATGATAAGTCCTCCTCACGCCTGGCTGGCGAGGAATTCCTTGAACTCCTCGGTTGTCTTGCCGGTCTGCAGTCCACCGACGTCCTGAACCGACAATTTGAAGATGCCGGCGAATTTGGCGAGGTAGTAGATGTTACCGCCCGCTTCGATCAGCCCGAGCACGTCGCGCTTGCGGATGGCTTCCTTCTGCTGGTCGTTGAGGCCGTATTTTTCCATATAGGCCTCCTCGTCCGCCTTGAACGCTTCGCGGTTCTCGGCCTTGTTGAACGAGTAGCACATCTTGTTGAGCGCATAGCCCTTCATGGCCTGCTTGCCATCGAAGATCGTCGTGCCCGGAATGTCGATGTGATAGTCAAAACCCGGTTGGTCCATGATGATATCCTCCTAAACCTTGGCTTCGTGTATACACGGGCGCGCCAAGCGGCAGGTTTGACCTAAATCAAGCGCTGTCCGGACGGGGAGCAGAATGAATGTCGATTACACAAAACTTATACTTATTTTCCCGCCGGGCCATGTTGTGAATCCGGGATTTCGACAATGAAAAAGCCCGGATATCACCGATATCCGGGCTGTCATTGGCATTGTACGAGACCCCGGCAGTGGCCGCAGGTTCTCGGAGCATCTATTCCCAGTATAGCCGCATCGGATTGTCGACGAGGAGCTTCCTCTGTGCCTCTTCCGTTACCGCGATGCGCGGAATGAAATCGACCAGCTTGCCGTCGTCAGGCATGTGCGACTTCATGTTCGGGTGCGGCCAATCGGTGCCCCAGATGACGCGGTCGGGAAATGTCTCGACGAGCTTTTTCCCGAAGGGCACGACGTCGTCATAAGGCGGCCCTGCGACCGTCAACCGCTCGGGGCAGGTGACCTTGGTCCAGATCGTGTCGACGTCGGCCATCAGGTCGACGAAGCGCTGGAAATCGGGATGGTCGACACCGTTGGTCACATCGGGACGGCCCATATGGTCGACAACGATGGTTGTCGGAAGCTGTTTCAGGAACGGGACCAGTTCCTCGAGGTCCTGGGCCTCGAAATAGACGACGATGTGCCAGCCGAGCTTCGCGATCTTGTCGGCGATGCCGAGGAAGACCTCTTTCGGGGTTGAATCGACGAGGCGCTTGACGAAGTTGAAGCGGACGCCGCGCACGCCGGCCTCGTCCATCGCCTTGAGCTCGTCCAATTCGATATCCGGACCGACCGAGGCAATGCCGCGGGCCCTCTCGCCGGATGCCTTCAGCGCATCGATCAGCGCGCGGTTGTCCTTGCCGTGGCAGGTCGCCTGCACGATGACGTTGCGCTCGAAGCCCAGATAATCGCGCAGTTCGAAGAGCTTTTCCTTCGGTGCGTCGCAAGGCGTGTATTTGCGTTCGGGCGCATAGGGAAATGTGTCGGCGGGCCCGAAAACATGGCAATGCGCGTCGACCGCACCCGGCGGCGGCGTGAAAGCCGGCTTCGACGGATTGGGGTGAAAAGGCAAGTAGTCAGCGTCCAAGGGTCCCTCCCGCCGCGTTATTGACTTTGGGTCATGCATATAGCGCCAAACGCGCGCTTGCCCAGATCGCGGAGTCGATCGAAAATGATGCAAGGGGGTTGGCTTGCCCATTTCAAAACGTTCGCTCCCTATAAAAATTTGCTATAGGCGCTCTGCATGAACAATTTCGAGCAACGATGAGACAGGCCCTTCCCAATATCCGGCATCTCCGGGTTTTCCGCGAAGTGGCGCATTGCCACAGCGTCAGCGTAGCCGCGGAACGGGCGCATCTTTCGCAGCCCGCTGTGACCCAGGCGATCGCGAAGCTGGAGGAGGAACTGTCGGTGCCGCTGTTCGAGCGGCGGCGCGACGGCATGTTCGTCACCGACATCGGGGCGCAGTTCCTCGAACGTGTCGAGCGGGCGCTCGATCACCTTCAGGCCGGCGCCCGAGAGGCCGCTCGAAGCGGTTCGCGCCAGAAGGGGCGCGGCTTTTCCGATTTCGACAGGCTGCTCACGGCGGCGCAGTTGCGGGCGCTCGTCGCCGTCTCCGAAGCCAACAATTTCTCCATGGCGGCGCGCAGCATCGGCATCTCGCAACCCTCGATTCATCGCGCCGCGCGCAACCTGGAACGCCTGTCCGGCCTGAAACTGTTTTCCAGCGCGCATGAGGGTATTTCGCTAACGCCAGCGGCCCAGTTGCTCGCGCAGCGCACCA
>Ga0207814_100982_pt1 | contig 11244 bp, 11 predicted proteins | sample TtaePargueraPR_7_FD_187755 | JGI IMG/M metagenome (GOLD analysis project Ga0207814, IMG submission 187755) | Aerobic enrichment media microbial communities from Bioluminiscent Bay, La Parguera, Puerto Rico - Tt and P1 (2) (SPAdes) | ecosystem: Environmental > Aquatic > Marine > Unclassified ... | reverse complement strand
CTCTCCAGAAGCCTGGCGGCACATGCGGATTGCGCATGGCGTGGTCTACAAGGAGGTTCGGGAAGCTGTAGGCGATCGGATGATCGCCCTTGGGCAGGTAGCACTGGAAGGTGATGAAATCGACACCATCCTTCAGGCGGTGGGGCATGACACCGGCGAGTATCGACTGGCCCGATATCCGCACACGGAATGCCGTGACATCACCGTTCTCGTCGAGACCCGCCGTCAGCCGGCACTTCGTGACCGGATGATAGGCGCCGTGCAGCATGTCCTCTTCGCGGGTCCACAACAGTTTCACGGGCGTACCCGGAAACTCCTTCGCGATCTGCACCGCCTGGCGAACATAATCGTGGAAAGCACCGCGGCGTCCGAAACCGCCACCGAGATGCAACTTGTAGACGTCGCACTGCTGTGGTGGCAGGCCCGCGGCCTCGGCGCAGGCCGCCAATGCGGCCTCTCCATTCTGTGTTGGGCACCAGACCTCGCACTTGTCCTGCGTCCACTTTGCCGTGGCGTTCATCGGCTCCATGGTGGCGTGGTTCTGGTAGGGGTAGGAATAAACCTGCTCTACCGTCTTGGCGGCTGACTTCAGGGCAGCGTCAACGTCGCCATTTTTGTTGCCGACAAAGGCCTCCTTGGCATCGAGGCCTTGCGTCAGGAATTCGTCGATGGAAGCGTTGGACACCTTGGCGTTTTCGCCCTCATCCCACTCGATGGGCAGAGCATCGAGCGCCGTCTTGGCCTGCCACCATTTCTCGGCAACCACGGCGACCGCGTTATCATCCACCCGAACCGCCTTCCTGACGCCGGGCATATCCTTGATCTTCGTTTCATCATACGACTTCAGCTTGCCGCCGAAGACCGGGCACTGTCTTATGGCCGCGTTCAGCATGCCGGGCAGTTTCAGGTCGGCGCCGTACACCTGCTTGCCTGTAAGCTTGTCGGCAGTATCGAGACGCTTCAGCGGTTTGCCGGCAATCTTCCAGTCTTTTGGATCCTTCAGCTTGACGTCATTCGGGACTTCGAGCTTGGCAGCGGCTTCCGCAACCTTGCCGTATGTCGTCGTCTTGCCCGAGGAATGCGTGATGACGCCCTTGTCCACCTTGCACTCGGACGCCGGCACGCCCCATTCCCTGGCGGCGGCGGCTATAAGCATCTCGCGCGCCGCTGCGCCGCCCTGGCGAACATAGTCCTGGGACTGGCGGATGCCCCGGCTGCCGCCGGTGGAAAAACTCTGCCAGACTCGACCACGTTCGAGATTGGTGGCGGGGGTAGGATACTCGGTCGTCACGTTGGCCCAGTCGCATTCGAGTTCTTCCGCGACAAGCTGAGCAAGGCCCGTGAGCGTACCCTGCCCCATTTCGGAGCGGGCAATGCGGATGATGACTTTCTCGTCCGGCTTCACCACGACCCAAGCGTTTATCTCGTCCGGGTAGCCCTTTTGCGCCAGCGCCTCGCCGGAACCGAAGGGGATTCCGAAGCCAAGCGTGAACCCTGCGGCCGCGCCTCCGACGACGAAACTGCGGCGGGAAACTTCAAGCGTTTTCAACATCTCTGCCTCCCTCATGCCTTCTGGCCCGCGGCCTGGTGTATGCCGGCGCGCACACGGTTGTATGTCCCGCAACGGCAAATGTTGGTCAGGGCCTCGTCGATATCGGCATCGCTCGGCTTCGGGTTCTTTTCCAGAAGCGCTGCCGCCGCCATGATCATACCGGTCTGGCAATAGCCGCACTGGGGCACATCGAGATCGAGCCAGGCCTTCTGCACCGGGTGCGAACCATCCGGCGAAAGGCCTTCGATGGTGACAATCTTGTCGGTCTCGGCAACCGCATCGAGCGGCACCACGCAAGAGCGTTGCGCATCACCATTGATATGTACGGTGCAGGCGCCGCACTCGGCGATGCCGCAGCCATACTTCGTTCCGGTCAGATCGAGATATTCCCGCAAGACCCAGAGCAACGGCGTCGATCCGTCGGCATCGACCTCCACCGTTTTCCCATTAACGCTTAACTTCGCCATCCCTCGTCCTCCTACCGCTGGTCATGGCTGCACCCTAACCAGTATCGAGAATAAACCCGGCGATACCTTGAATGAGCAGCCACCGATTGAGGACAGTGTGGCGCGTCACACTGCCATTACGCCAGTCACGGCTTGGTGATCGAAGCACGCATTATCGGAGTGCAGAGAGTGGACATTAAAAAATTGCTGGACAGGCAATCATTGCCGGGACGGTTACACGCCGGCTACCCGCGTATCGCTGAAGAATGCAGCATCCTCACCAAACCGGTGAAGCTGGTAGTAGGGGCGCCCTTCGGCTTCAGCTGGATAGTCACCCTTGCGCAGCGTGGTCGAGACAGCCGTTACAACCGAAGCAGGAATACCGCCGACCGCGCCGGACGCGAACCGGTGCACATGCCCGCAAAAGATGCTGGTGACCCTGCCTGGTTCCTGCAACGTCTCGCGCATTCGCTCCATCGCGAGGGGGTCGTCGAAGTGCATCGGGTCAGGCCCCACATCGACCATGAAGGGCGGGTGGTGCGCGAAGGCAGCGATGGGGCGTTCGTCATCGAAGGTAGCGACAAGTTGCCTGAACCGTTCGGCGCGGTCCACGCAGAAATCTCCCCTGTTGCTACCGGGATTGAGCGTGTCGATACAAACCAGCCGGACGGGAAAATCCTCTACCGCATATTCGACAAACGACGAGTCGGCACATAGCGCTGCAACATCCGGAAAGGCTGCCTTCAGGTTCTCCCGCTCGTCCTTATTGCCGGGAATGACAAAGACCGGGGCCGTGGCCTTCGCCAGAATCTCGCTGGCGCGTGCATATTCATCCTGCCGTCCGTTGTGGACGATATCGCCCGTATGGACGATGACGTCAGGCGCAGGGTCGAGCGTGTTGATATCAGCGATGACTCGCTCGAAATCTTCGATGCGCTGTTCTCTATCCCCATCGTTGGGATCGAACGTGAGATGCGTGTCTGTAATCTGCGCAATGATCATGGAGCCATAGCCCGTGTCTATTTAAGCGATGCGTAATAGTCCTTCAGGATCGCCACCACTTCCGGGCGGCCGAACTCTGGCGGAATCTCGGCGTCACTTGACAGCATCTCGCGCTGCTCGGTTCCAGAGACCGAAATATGGTGTTCCGGGCCGTGCGGGCAGGTCTTGCCCGTGGCCATGCCGTAGCACTTGCGGCAGTAAAACGTGATGTCGATCTTGAGAGGCTCGGTATGCAGCGCGCCCTCCCACAACTCGTCGAAGATGTGGTGCGCGTCGAAGGGGCCGTAGTAATCGCCGACACCGGCATGGTCCCGACCCACGATCAGGTGGGAACAGCCGAAATTTTGCCGGATGAGCGCATGCAGCAGCGCCTCGCGCGGACCGGCATAACGCATTTCGATGGGGTAGCCTGCCTGGATGACCGTGTCGGGCTTGAAATAGTTGTCGATCATGGCCTGGATCGCTTTCGTGCGAACCTCGGCCGGGATGTCACCCTCTTTCAGCTTGCCCAGCACCTGGTGGATGAAGACGCCGTCGGTAACTTCCACCGCGATCTTGACCAGGTGCTCGTGGCTGCGGTGCATCGGGTTGCGTGTCTGGAAAGCCGCGACACGCGACCAGCCTTTCTCCAGGAACAGCGCACGAGACTGCGCCGGGCGAATGTAAAGGTCCGGGTATTTCTGTGGATACTCGCCTTCGCTCAGCACGCGCACGGGGCCGGCCAGATTGACGTCGCCCTGCCCCAGCACCTTGGCGACGCCGGGATGTTTCGGGTCGGCGGTGCGATAGACGTGCTCGGCCTCGAATGTCTTATCGATAGAATACTTCTCGCGCACCTCCATAACGGCGAGAATGCTGCCGGTCTCGCCATCGGCGAGCGCAACCTCCTCGCCCTCGCCGATTGCATCCGTAATCTCCTTGTCGACAGGCAGCGTGATCGGTATCGGCCACATGACGCCGCCGGCCAGCTTCATGTCGCGGCAAGAGCCCTGCCATTCGTCGTGGCCCATGAAGCCGCCGAGCGGCGTGTAGGCGCCCATGGCCAACATGAACACATCCGAAACCGCGCGCGTGTCGAGGGGCACCGTCTTCAGCGCCGCGGCCCGTTTCGTCTCGCACGCCAGCTCCGCCTTAGGAACGATGAGCGGCCTGACCGTGTCTGAGCCGTGGGGCGGTACAAGCTGGGGCATTGAAAACCTCGATGCGGTGAATGGGTTGCGTCCTGGGATGCGCAGTTGCCTACGCCCCGGTTTGGTATTGTCAGATGGGCACCTTGAGCGCATGGTCGATTTCGGCGTCGCCTTGGGCTGCTCCGCCCGTTTCCATCTCCTTCTCGGTGGCATCCCGCACCGACAGCACCTGGAGCCTGAACACGACGTTTCTGCCGCATAGCGGATTGTTGCCGTCGACCGTCAGCGTCTCCTCGTCCATCCGCGTGACGATGAAGCTCCGGGTCTCGCCCTTGTCGTTCTCCATGGTGATGGTGGTGCCGACTTCCCGGTATTCTTCGGGTACGTTTTCAATGCGGTCGGTAAAAACCAGCGATTCGTCCCTCGGACCGTAGAGCCGGTCGCAGTTGATCGGCACTTCGATCATGTCGCCGGCGGTTCGCCCCTCCAGCCGTTCCAGCACATGGGGAGCCAGAACATCGTTGCAGCCGTGGACATAGCCCAACGGGAATTCGACCTCGGTAAGCACCTCGCAGGACTTCTCGTCGATCACCTTGTAGGTGAGTTCGACGAACTTGTTGTCCTGGATGACATCGCTCATGGCCGCAGCAAAACCCGTTCGGCACGCCTAAAAGATAGACGCGCCAAAAATCTTGACCTCTTCATCCTCGTAACCGAGGACTAGCCTTCCTAGCCATTCGCCTTCCCGGTTGGTGCTGCGCTGGCGGAAAAGCACCGTCACATGTTCACCGCGGCGTATCATGCCGAGGAAGTCGAACTCCTCCGACAGGTTCCGGGTCAGCTCGCTGGTCGAGAACTGCCGGCCGACCTCGACCTCGTTCAGGCCGTGCATCAGCGACGCGGAAAAGTCCCTGACGAAATCTCCGTAGTTGCCGTCGTTTGAACATTTAACGAGGTTGCCCCACATCGGTTCGGCAAGCGCCAACAACTCCTCATCGCTTTTTTCCGTGATGTTCATCAGCAGGCTCGTCGTCTTGCGCGACAGTCAGAGAGAATTACAACAAGGGCGCGTGCTGTTACCTCGCCGCTGCACGGGCTCGCGCGGGTTTCTTTTTCCGCGTATTCGCCTCCGCCACTTTCCTGATGGCCGGCTCGTCCTCGTCAGCGCCGACCAGGTGATAGCAAGGCGCCTTCTCCATGGTGTATTCCCCGGTTTCCGGATCGCGGCGCGACACGGTCAGAACGTGCCAGTTTTCATCGTCCACTTTCATGGCATCCCCCCGGTAGTAGTAGCCCGGCCAGCGGGTCTCCTTGCGGAACAGGGTATGCTGGGTGACACACTCCGCGGTGCGGTGACGGTGCTTCAGCTCCCAGGCGCGCAGTAACTCATGCAGGTTTTCCGCGCCGAGACACTCAAGGTCCTCTTCCATGACCTTGAGCTTCTTCAGGCCGATATTCAGCAGCTTCTCGTTGGTCATGTAGCTGACGGTCACGCCGCCGCAATACTCGTCCATCAGCTTCTGCAGCCGGTCGAGACCCTGCTTCGGTAGGATGTAGCTCGGGCTCACGGTCCCGGCCACGATCTCGTTGCGGTATTTCTTGTAGCGCACCATGGGCGCGAAAATTTCTTCCTTGCGCCTTTCGATCTGCGCGTCGGAAACGCGGATGCCCTTGGCCTTGCCGTCATCGATGTACTTGCAGGCGGCCTTGGCGGCGAGGCGACCTTCGGTAAACGAGCCGGACGAGAAGGCGTGCGGCGTGCCGCCGACCGCGTCGCCGGCGCCGAACAGGCCCTCGACCGTCATCATGCGGTTGTAACCCCAGAAATATTCCGGGGGCGAGACGTCTTCCGGTCCGCTGGCCCAGCCGCCGGCGCCCGTCGCATGGGACCCCATGACATAGGGCTCCGACGTGGTGAGTTCCGGGTTCTCGTTCTTGGGATCGACATCGGTGGAGGCCCACAACACAGCCTGACCGATGGTCATGCCAAGGAAGTTTTCCCAGCCGACCTCCTCCAGGTGCGGGTCCTGGAAGGCCTGCATAGTCACCATGTGGATGGGGCCGCGGCCGGCATTCACTTCGCTGATAAGAGCGTGGTTGCGAAGGCAGGTCGGGATCGGCCTGTGGGTCAGGTGCGAAACCTCGGGGTCCAGGTACTCCTTGCCGACCATCTTCTGCAGTTCGGGGAACCAGTTCGATTCATACTCTTCACCCAGGCCGTTCTGCGTGTAGGTCTTCAAGTGCAGGAAGTAGGCCCCGACCGGTCCGTAACCGTCCTTGAAGCGGGCCAGCACGATGCGGTTTTCCATCTGGGTCATCTTCGCGCCAGCTTCGATCATAAGGCCGTAGGCGGAACCGGAGGACCAGGGCGCGTACCACGTGCGTCCGGCACCCTCTCCAACCGAACGCGGCTTGAAGATATTGGAGGCGCCGCCGGCTGCGACGATGACGGTCTTCGACTTGAAGACATGGTAGTTGCCGGTGCGCACGTTGAAACCGACGGCTCCTGCGATACGGTTATCCTTGGCGTCGTCCATCAGCAGGTGCGTCACGCAGATGCGGTTGAACACCTTGTCGGCCGATTTCTTGGCCGCTTCCGCCACGATCGGCTTGTAGGACTCGCCGTGGATCATGATCTGCCAGCGCCCTTCGCGCAGGTAGGTCCCCGTCTTCGGGTTCCTCATGATCGGCAGGCCCCACTCCTCGAACTGGTGCACGGTGGAGTCGACGTGGCGTGCCATGTCGAACAGCAGATCCTCGCGCACGAGACCCATGAGGTCGATACGCGCGTAACGGACATGGTCCTCCGGGTTATTCTCGCCCCAGCGGGTGCCCATGTAGCAGTTGATGGCGTAGAGCCCCTGCGCAACGGCGCCCGAGCGGTCGATATTGGCCTTCTCGGCGACGACGATTTTCTTGTCCTGCCCCCAGAACCGGGCCTCCCAGGCGGCGCCCGAGCCGCCAAGGCCGCCGCCGACAACGAGAACGTCGATATCGTCTTCTACGATGGTTTTGTGAGCCATCAGTAGTACACCCCCTTCTTCATCTTCAGCCCGTTGGATTCCAGGGTGTGCAGTCCGCCCTCATCCATGCGGATGTATTTCGGCTCGTTGTAGAGGTACTGGCTGTCGCGCATGTCCTTGTCGGGACCGGGCACCTCTTTCAGCTGGGGGATGTACTCGCCCCACGGCTTGGTGGTGATCGGCGAAAGGAAGCTCTTTTCCGTGCCGTCGCGGAACTTGATCTTCCAGGAAATCGTGCCCTTTTCCTCTTCCCGGCGCACGCGTACGGAGTGGCCAAGCGGCGCGAAGTCGGCGTAGCCGCGGCAGTCGATGGCGAACTGCGGGCAGGCCTTCACGCAGGAGTAGCACTCCCAGCACATGTCGGGCTCGATGTTGTAGGCGCGGCGGTAGGTCGGATCGATGTGCATGATGTCCGACGGGCAGATGTCGACGCAGTGTCCGCAGCCATCGCATCTCGTCATGTAAACAAAAGTTGGCATTTACAGCTCCCTTAGATTCAATCGTGTCTTGCGGTTCGGCGCTCAGTAATGCTGTGGCTGTTCCCGCTTGATGCCGAGCCCCATTTCGAGAGGCGCGTCTTTCAACAACTCCATGGAGTGCCGGTCGCGCGTTGCCGGATCGGTCCTGTCTGCCGGTTCGGGCAGGTTGTCCAGCGAGCCGTCAGCCTTGGCGAGACGCTTCTGGATGGCGGCGGCCGGCTTGAAGAACATGTGCGCGAACTTCGACCACAGCACGCCGCCGAACAGCACCAGGCTGGCCGCGATGAACAGAACCAGGGAGAGCGTGCTCCACTGCGAACCCCATGCCTGGAGTAATGACCAGTCAAGAGCGAACAGGTTGGTCGCTAGTAACGAGAGGATGAACAGGTCCGCACGCACGATGCGGTACCAGGGGTTGCCTTCGGCCGCGACGTCGGCGCGGATGAAGAACCAGAACCAGAAACCGCCAACGCACACCATCAAGGCGCCGAGGTGCCACAACAGGGGCCACACCTGCGGCGTCGATGCGCCGGAAGCCGGGTAGCAAAACACCATCACGACCGTGGCGACGAGAAAGAAGACGAAGCCGTACATGGTCAGGAGATGGGCGATCCGCCGCTTTGGGTTGCAGAACTCGGCTGAAGTCAGAACGTCCTGCGCTACCGCCTGGACAACGGCTGCGCCTTTTTCCCCGGCGCCGAGAGAACGTACGCTTGCCTCTTTCGCCTTGCGGGCATTCTCGAAGAAGTACTGGGCGCTCTTCTTGTGGATCACGTCGAGCAGCGTGCCGCCGATCACCAGCACGGCCATCGCGATGACGTAAGCCTGCATCGCGACAACCGGAATGGTGTCCGACAATGCAGAAAAGGGGTTCGTGATGAAGGTCAAGTTCAGCTTCCTCCCATCAGGTTCAGCCTGCAAGGTTGCGCTTGCTGGCCGCGGTCCGTCCGGTGTTTCCGGATTTGTATTCAGGCGCCGCCCAATCACTACATATCTGGCGGTCGGTTCATGGAGCGGCGACTAGGGACGTTTCGGCGTCTTGTATTTTACTTCCTTGTGAAACGGCTCCCAGATTGTCTCGTACCCCACAAAACCCTTGTCCGTCGGCTTCTTCTGGCGCGTCTTGAAAAAGCGCGCCTTGCCCTCGGGAACTTTTTTCACGCGTTTTTGCTCGCTCATGGAATCACCAACTCATTCCGGTTCGAATTCGATAAAGATTGCTGCAAGAACATAGCTGAGGAGAATGCACGGACACAATAAAATGTTTTGATTTATCGATAGTTATTGTCTTTTTAATCGATTTATTTGATTATATGGCCCATGACTCTCGATCAGTTGCGCATCTTCGTTGAAGTGGCAGAGCGCGGGCACGTGACGCGGGCCGCCGAGGCGCTCGGCATGAGCCAGTCGGCTGCCTCGGCCGCAATCACCGCGCTGGAGACGGCGCACCAGATCCGGCTTTTCGACCGCGTTGGCCGCGGCATCCGGCTGAGCGAGGCTGGGAGGATATTCCTGCGCGAGGCGCGCGCGGTCCTAGACCGCGCCTCGCTCGCGCGTTCCGTCCTTCAGGATCTCAGCGGCAATCCCGGCCCGGTCACCATCGCGGCGAGCCAGACCATCGCGGCCTACTGGCTGCCGCGCAGGCTGGCGGCGTTTCACGCGGCGAACCCGCGCGTGCGGTTCAATGTCGAGATCCACAATACCAACGAGGTTGAAAATGCCGTTGTTGAAGGCGAAGCAAATTTCGGCCTCGTCGAAGGACCGACGCAGCATCCCGCACTCATCCGGCAACAGATCGACCACGACCAGATGGTCCTCGTGGTTGCGTCCGACCAACCGCCGTTGCCGCTGAACGATAAAGGCCGGCTTGACCTTCGCTCCATAAACTGGGTCATCCGCGAGGCCGGCTCGGGCACCCGCCGCGGGCTTGAAGACCTCGCTACCCTCGAGGGGCTGTCTGTCGATGACCTCAACGTGTTCCTGGTCCTGCCCAGCAACGAGGCCGTACGCGAGGCGATCGAGGCAGGCGCCGGCGCTACGATCATTTCGCGCCATGTCGTGGCTTCCGCTGTTGCCGCCGGGAGCCTGATCGAAATTCCCATCGAACTGCCGCAGCGCGAATATGCACTGGTCCGTCACCGCGACCGCCATGCGACATCCGCCCAGGAAGCGCTTGTCGCGCATTTAACCGGCGAAACAACCAGGCTGACTGGCAGACAGACCGTTTAAGCCCGCCTATGCCGTCCCTGCCCGGCCAGGGTTTATCACATTTCGTTGATGCTCTTGTTTGCGGCGCACGCATGCACATCTCCGTGGTGTCGGCAGCATTGTGCTGCCAGACATTCCCGGAGAAAAATGAGATGAACACCCGGTTGGCCGCCCTGTTTGCGGCCGGCATGCTGCTCGCGGGCTCCGCGTTCGCAGCAACAGACTCGAACAGGCCAACCCAGTCGGCGACGGAATGTTCGCAGCTGGTTCAGCTGACGAAAGAAACCGCCGAAGGTAACGACATCGGCGTCAAGGCGCAGAACGAAGTCGACAAGTTGCTCGCCCAGCTGGAAGAGCAATGCAAAGCCGAACAGTTCGAGCAGGCAGACCAGACGGCTGCCCTTATCCGCGGCCTGGTCGCGACCGAATAGCCTGAACAGTCTTCATGGAGACGAAGGGGCGGTGCCAGCAACACCGCTCCTTTTCATTTTCCGGAGTGCGATCAGGGATGGAAGACGAAACCTTCCATGAGACGCCGGCTCGTGCGCAGGATGGTCGTCTTTTCCGCCCGCCACGCTCCGTCATTGCGTGAAACGCTGGCTCCGACGACGGTGACGCCCGACGGGTTTCCCAGTTTCACGCTACCGCCTTCACCGATCCCCGACGCCAGGCTGTTAGGCACCGATCCCTCGACACATGTGGCGGCCGCCAGGCACATGGCCCCGGTCACCATCACGGCGCGGTGGACCGTTTCCATTGAGAGCATGCGCACCGCGAGATCGAACGATGCCGCGTCATGCTCGCGTCCATCCAGCGAGACGAAAGAGGTAGGAGGAGCGACAAGCGCAACGCGTGGCGATGCCAGCGGCGCCTCTTCCGGCGTCCTGCATAGCCCGGCCCGGACGGCCGCCTCGCGCCGGATGCTGTCAAGTGCGGCCAGTATACCGGAGCGCGCCTCGATTTCGGCGGGAAGTTCACCACCGTTCAGGCCGAACGGTTCAGCCGCAACGAAGACACCCAGCGCCGTTGCGTCGACAATGGAAACCTCGACTTCTCCGTAACCCGGCGCTTCCATCGTTTCATGCACATTGCCGGTCGGGAGCAGACCTTTTCCCGTCACGCGGGACGGGTCCATGAAATCGAGCCGGACAGGCGCGCCGGTTCCCGGAACGCCCGGCACCTCGAAATCGCCCCCCGTCACCGCACGACCACCTTCGACGCCGAAGGTCGAGTGCACGCAGATATCGGTATTGGTGTTGTACATGCGGATAACGGCCTCGCCGTCGGGCACGGGGAATATGCCTTCCTCCACCGCGAACGGCCCCACCGACGAACTCATGTTTCCACAATTGGCGGAATAATCGACGAGCGGCCTGCCGACCGCGACCTGCGCGAACGTGTAGT
>Ga0207814_100981_pt1 | contig 11246 bp, 8 predicted proteins | sample TtaePargueraPR_7_FD_187755 | JGI IMG/M metagenome (GOLD analysis project Ga0207814, IMG submission 187755) | Aerobic enrichment media microbial communities from Bioluminiscent Bay, La Parguera, Puerto Rico - Tt and P1 (2) (SPAdes) | ecosystem: Environmental > Aquatic > Marine > Unclassified ... | reverse complement strand
CGTCTGCGCCCGAATGCCCGGCTCCATGGGTTCCAGGTCTTCCAGCTCCAGCGATGGGCAATATTTCCGGCACCGTTCCAGATAGACCTGCTTCGACAGCGAACCGCGCAACTCGTAGAGGCCCGCCGCCGCGAACCGCGCCATCAGCTTGTAGAAACCCGGAAACGACATCATCTCCGCCATGTCCTTGGGCACCGGCACGTTGGCGCGGTAGGTCTCGCGCCCGAAAGACAGCATGGCGTTCGGCCCGACGCTCAGATAGTCCCCCATGTGCCGCGTCAGGTGCACGCCGAGGAACGGCAGGCTCGGGTCGGGTACCGGGTAGATCAGGTGCTTGACCAACTCTCCGCGGCGCGAAGAGATGCGGTAATACTCGCCCCGGAACGGCATCACGCGGAAATCGATATCGAGCCCGGCCTTCATCGCCAGCCGGTCGCCCTGCAGCCCGGCGCACACGATCAGCGTGCGCGCCGTGTATTCGCCGAGCGTCGTCTCGACCGTGATGTCGCTGTCGGTCTCCTTGATGTCCAGAACTTCCGCGCCGAGCTGGATCTCGCCGCCCCAGGCCCTGATCTCGTCGGCCATCTTGAGGCAGATCTGCCTGTAGTCGACGATGCCGGTGGCGGGCACGAACAGTGCTTCGAGCCCGGCAACGTTGGGCTCCATCTCGCGCAAGCGCCCGCCCGGAACTTTTTCATAGTCCAGCCCGTTGGCGACGACTCGCTCCTCGAGCCCCTTGAGCCGAACGGTCTCTTCCGCGTCCGTCGCAACGATCAGCTTGCCGCAACGCTCGTAGTCGATGTCGTGGTCCTCGCAGAAACGCACCGTGCGTTCCGCCCCTTCCTTGCACAGCTTCGCCTTGAGGCTGCCCGGCGTGTAGTAGACGCCGGCATGGATGACGCCGGAATTATGTCCCGTCTGGTGCACCGCCACCTCGCGCTCCTTGTCGACGATGACAAGACGGGAAGACGGACGTTCCTGGAGAAGCCGGTATCCGGTAGCGAGGCCGAGGATGCCGCCCCCGATAATCACGAAATCGTACATGACGGCTGGTTTAGGGCATTTGTCCGGACAAGAGAACCAGAATTGCCGTCACCGACAGGATGGAGAGCACCGTCCCCAGCGCAACAGCTGCGGAAACTGACCCCTGCGCCGCGCCGTAGCGGCTGGCGAAGAGGAAGGCGTTGGCCCCCGGCGGGCAGGCGGAAAACAGCACCGCGACGCCTGCCCAGACCGGCGGCAGCGCGAAGACATGGAATGCCAGCAGCCAGACCAGCGCCGGGAACGCGGCAAGCGACAGGATGCAGATGAGCGACACCGTGCGAAGCTGCCCCTGCAGCTTGAAGCCCGTGAGGCTGAGGCCGAGCGCCACGAGCGAGCCGGGTATGGCCGCCTGGCCGAGCAACGAGATCATCTTGTCGGGGATGGGATGCAGACCAAGGCCTGTCCAGCGCCACGCCAGACCTGCGGCAAGCCCTATGATCAGCGGGTTCCTGGCCAGGCTGACAAAAAGGCCCTTCACCTGCTCTGCCCACGTCATGGAGTCGCGCTTCGTCACCATCTCGATCTGCAGGGTGGCGACGAACCACATCAGCGGCGAGGAAATCGAAACGATGATCGCGATGGGCGTGGCCGCGTCCGACCCGAAACGGTCGATCGCCAGTGGAATACCCAGCATGACGATGTTGCCGAACGTGGAGCCCATGGAAATCGAGGCGCCGTCCCGCGCCGGGCGGTGCAGCAGGAAACGCGTCGCCAGCGCCGCGGTAATCCACACTGCCGCTGCGGCCAGGTAATAGGCCCCCCATAGCGACAGGGGCGATGCGCCTTCCGCCGCCTCCGCCGTGACCATCATGCGGAACAGCAGCGCCGGCACGGCGGCCGTGAACACGAACTCCGCGAGGCCGTTGCCCGCCGACTCGCTCAGGATTCCGAAGCGGGCCAGTCCGTAGCCGACGAGAATCAGGCCGAATACCGGCGCGACGATGAGGATCACGTCATACATGGCGGTGTGCTTAGGGGGGCGGGCGGGACAAGGCAAGCTTGCAATCTGCACATCGCGCCGCGGCGCTGGTATGCTGTGCGAGCATTGGAGACCCGGAGAGACGCAATGCCCTCTCAATCGGCCCGCCAGGCCCCTGCCGCGCCTGCCTTTTCCGCGCCCTACGCGGACGACGACCGCCAGGTGATCGACCGCCTGCTTCCGCTCGCTAGCCTCGATATCGCGAAGCAGAACGGCATTCGCGTTCGCGCGACGGGCTTCATCGAGGCAATCCGCGCCGACGATGGCGGCTGGGGCGGAGTCGAGGACTTCCTGCGCGAATACCGGCTTGGCAGCGAAGAGGGGCTTGCGCTGATGGTACTGGCCGAAGCCCTGCTGCGCATTCCCGACGCCGCAACGCAGGACCGGCTGATCGAGGAAAAACTCGGCATCAGCGACTGGAGCGGGCATGGCGACGGCGACGGCCACTGGCTGGTGCAGACGGCTAACTGGGGCCTCGGGCTTTCATCGCGCATCATCCACGCCGGCGAGGATACCGACGGTGTCCTCGCCGCGCTCGCGCGCCGCATCGGCGTTCCCGCCGTGCGCAGCGCAACCCAGCAGGCCATGCGATTTCTCGGTACCCAGTTCATCCTCGGCGAAACCATAGAATCTGCCATCCGCACCGGCCAGCCCGACGCGGCAAAAGGCTACCGCTTCTCCTACGACATGCTGGGCGAAGGCGCGCGCACGCTGAGAGACGCACGCCGTTACGCCGAGGCCTACGCCAGCGCCATCGACACCATCGGCCGTAGTGCGTCAGAAAGCGCGCTGCCCGACCGGCCCGGAATCTCGGTCAAGCTCTCCGCGCTGCACCCGCGCTACGAGGCGACGCACCGCGACGATGTCATGCGCGGTCTGGTCCCCGTCTTGCTGGAGCTTGCCCGAGCCGCGAAGAAACACGACCTCAACTTCACCGTCGATGCCGAGGAAGCGCACCGGCTTGAACTCTCGCTCGACGTGATCGGGGCGACCCTCGCCGACCCGTCGCTCGCCGGGTGGGACGGCTTCGGCCTCGCCATCCAGGCCTACCAGAAGCGAGCCCTCGACGTGATCGACTGGACCGTGGCACAGGCCCATGCCTTTAACCGCCATCTCATGGTTCGCCTCGTGAAGGGGGCTTACTGGGATACCGAGATCAAGCGCGCACAGGAACTGGGCCTCGCCGGCTATCCCGTGTTCACCCTCAAGGCGGCAACGGATGCGTGCTACCTCGCCTGCGCCCGCATGCTGCTAGATGCCGCGCCATCGATCTATCCGCAGTTCGCCACCCACAATGCCCTGACCGCGGCAACGCTCATCGAAATGGGGGGCGACACCCCCTACGAATTCCAGCGCCTGCATGGCATGGGCGAGGTTCTGCACGAGCACATCGCGAGCGAAACCGGGCGCCCCTGCCGCATATACGCACCCGTCGGCGGCCACCGCGACCTGCTCGCCTACCTTGTGCGGCGCATGCTGGAAAACGGGGCGAACTCGTCTTTCGTCTCGCAGGCAGGAGATGGGACGGTTCCTGTCTCCCGTATGCTGGAACAGCCAGCCGATGCGCTATCCGGCAACGACACCGCCCGCCACCCTCATATTCCCCTGCCGCGCGACATCTTCTCGCCACGCAAGAACAGCCAGGGCTTCGAGCCGGGATCGAGTGCCGCCCTCGCCGGGCTGGTACAAGGGGCCTCGTCTCTCGGCTTTCCGGCCGTTTCCGCAACGCCGCTCATCGCCGGCAAGCCCGCCGGCGGCGCGGCACGTCCGGTCGTCAGTCCGGTCGATGGCCGCACTGTCGTCGGGGACGTGGTGTTCGCAAGCTCCGATGACGCGGCCCATGCCGTGACGGCGGCGGAACAGGCGTTCCCTGCATGGTCGCATATGCCGGGCGAAGAGCGCGCCGCGATGCTCGAACGCGCCGCCGACCTGCTGGAGCAAAACCGCGACCGGTTGTTCGCCCTTCTTGCCATGGAAGCCGGCAAAACCCTGAGCGACAGCGTGGCCGAAGTGCGCGAGGCGGCCGACTTCTGCCGCTACTACGCGCAGCTGGTTCGTGCACATCATTCCGGCGACCTTCGCCTCCCCGGCCCCACGGGAGAACTCAACCTGTATACCTTGCGCGGCCGTGGCGTCTTCGTTTGCATTTCGCCCTGGAACTTCCCCCTCGCCATTTTTACGGGCCAGGTCGCGGCAGCGCTGGCCGCAGGCAACACCGTGGTCGCCAAACCGGCGGAGCAGACCTGCCTCGTTGCCCACGAGGCGGTGAAACTGCTCCACGAAGCGGGCGTCCCGGCACAGGCGCTGAACCTTGTGCCGGGCCCGGGCGAAACCGTCGGCGCGGCGCTGGTGGACCATGCCGGAATCGCCGGTGTCGCCTTCACGGGCTCCGTCGAGGTGGCCCACGCCATCAACCGCCAACTCGCGGCAAAGGACGGCCCGATCGTGCCGCTGATCGCGGAAACCGGCGGCATCAACGCCATGATCGTGGACGCCACCGCGCTCCCCGAACAGGTCTGCGACGACGTTGTGATGTCCGCGTTCCGCTCCGCCGGGCAACGCTGCTCCGCCCTGCGCCTGCTGTGCGTTCAGGATAGCGTCGCCGACCGCATGCTTGAGATGATCGCCGACGCTTCCGGCCTGCTGAAACTGGGCGACCCGCGCCTGCCGGAAACCGATGTTGGCCCAGTTATCGATGGCGACGCGCGAGACAGTCTTCTCGCCCATGTCGAGGCAATGAAGGCGCGCGGTGCACTGCGCTGGGCCGGGGAAGAACCCGGCGGCGACCTGGCCCGCGGCCATTACGTCGCACCGCACATCGTCCAACTGGGATCGGTCCCGGAGCTGGAGCGCGAGGTCTTCGGGCCCGTGCTGCACGCGGTGCGCTGGCGGCCGGGGGATTTCGGCAAGCTGCTCGACGATATCGCCGCCACAGGCTACGGCCTGACGCTTGGCGTTCACTCGCGCATCGACAGCGTTGCCGACAGCGTCATCTCGCGGCTCGGCATCGGCAATGTCTACGTCAACCGCAACATGATCGGCGCTGTCGTCGGCAGCCAGCCTTTCGGCGGCTCCGGCCTGTCCGGAACCGGTCCCAAGGCAGGTGGTCCCGCCTACCTGCAACGCTTTGCGCTGGAGCAGGTCGTTTCCGTCAACACCGCCGCCGTCGGCGGCAACACCTCGCTGCTGATGCTGGACGACGACCAGGCGTGACCGCGCGCCACATGAGTTCTGGACATTGAGGCCATTCGCTTGCAGAAAATGCATGGCCCGGAAGGATTCCGGGTGCACGGGGGAAAATCCGACATCGCCATGAATCCATCTCTCGCAGTTGCCCTCGTGCTCGTCGGCGCGGCAGGACTGGCCCTTGAGCTTGGCATTTCCAGCGCCATCGCCGAGATCGTCGCCGGTATTGCGCTCGCATGGTTCTACCCAGGCATCGCCGGGCTGGATTGGCTGAACTTCCTCGGCAACCTCGGCCTCCTGGGGCTCATGTTCATGGCCGGGTTCGAGGTCGATATCCACCGGCTGCAAAACACTTGGCGCGCGAGCACGGGCATCGGCATCGTTTCCCTGTGCATGCCCATGACGGGCGTATTCCTCGTCTGCCGCTACCTGATTGGCCTCGAGTTCGAACCCGCCGCACTCATGGCCATCGGCCTCTCCACCACGTCTCTCGCGCTTGTCTACCACGCCCTGAAAGAGCGCGGAGTGCTGGAAGACGACTTCGGACAGATCGTGCTCGGCGCGGCGACCGTCGTCGATATCCTGAGCATGATCCTGCTCACCGCCCTGCTCGGCGATATCGGCTGGAGCACCGGCATTTTCCTGCTCGTGCTCATTCCCACGATCTTCGGCCTGCCGCGCATCGGCGGATGGATTTTCCGCCGCTACAAGGGCTCCATCGTCGAGTTCGAAATGCGCTTTCTCATGGTGCTGCTCATTTCCATGGGCTTCATGGCCGAACATATCGGCGGCATTCACCCGGCGGTCATCGCCTTCATCCTCGGGCTTATCATGGCCGAGGTGGTTGAGGAGCATGCCGAGGTCGAGGAGAAGATGAAGGGTGTCGTGTTTTCGCTGTTTGCGCCCGTTTTCTTTCTGCAGAGCGGCGCGCGCCTCGACGTCGGGCTGATCACGCTCGACCTGTTATGGATATTCGCACTGCTTGCCGTCACCGCGCTCGGCCTCAAGTTCGCCGGAACCGCGCTGGCAACCAAGTGGCTGGTCGGCCATTCGGGCCGCTTCGTGGGCCTGCTGTTCAACTATCGCCTGAGTTTCGGCATCGTGGCCGCCACGGTCGGCCTGAAAGCCGGCATCATCGACAAGGCGCAGTACAGCATCATCCTGCTGGTGGTCATCTGCGGCGCCATCCTGCCCGCCATTTTCCTGAGGCAGCGACCCAACGAACTCGACACGCCGGACTAGATCAACCCGCGTCTGGTGGGCGCAGATAAGCTGCTCTAGCCGGCGACCCTGTTCCGGATCGTGCCGACGCCCGACCAGGAAATCTCCAGCTCGTCGCCGGGCACGAGGAACCGCTGCGGCTGGCGCGAGCCGCCCGAGCCTTCCGGCGAACCCGTGGAAAGAATGTCACCGGGCTTCAGGTGTATGAAGGTCGAGACGTAGTTCACCAGCGTCGGTATGTCGAAGATCATGTCGGAGGCTCGCGCGCTCTGCACCTCCTCGCCGTTCAGCTTCGTTGAAAGCTGCATGGCGAAAGGATCCTCGATTTCGTCCGCCGTCACAAACCACGGGCCACAACCGCCCGAACGGTAAAAATTCTTGCCCGCGGCGACCGAGTGCTTCTGCCACCCGCGCACTGAGCCATCATCCATGACCGTGTAGCCGGCGATATGGTCGAACACCTTCTCCTTGGGGATATGCCGGCCTTCCCTGCCGAACACGAGCACCAGTTCGCCTTCGTAGTCGAACGTGTCGCGCGGCCCCTCCACCGGGTATTCCAGCGGCTCCAGGTGCCCGACCAGCGCGTCGTGGGTTTTCACGAACATGGAGATGTACTCCGGCGGCGGCATCTCGCCGTGCACCGGGTGCCGCTTGGCGTAGTTGACGCCGATGCACAGCACCTTCTCCGCGTCGTGCAGCGGGGGCAGAAAGGCGACATCGGAAAGCTTCACGCTTGCCTTTCTCCCCTTGGCCCAGTCCTCGAGTTCCTTGAGCGCGCCGGCTTCCAGCACCGCCCGGATCGATGGGTATTTTTCCGCCATCTCTCCATCGACGGGAACGGCAGTCGCGTTCTCCGCCGGGCCATCGCCTCCTTCCGCGACGACACCGTAGCCCGTCTTTCCGTCCTTCGCATAGCTGACGAGTTTCATGGCAATCCCCCTTCTTGAGCCGCGCAAGACTAGTCCAACAGGCACCCGATTGGGAGGTGCAAGCTGTGCAAAACACTGCCGCGTTCCCGGAACAGGCCTGCACGCTTGTCCCCCGCCTTCAGCCGGGGCATGATCCCGCTTCCACGCAAGGGGACCCGCCGATGAATTTCGATTTCTCAACCCTGATCTGGATTTTCATCATCCTCATGGCGCTGCAGCCCATCCTGATGGGCCGCATCCTCGCCATGCGCCGCGCCGACGCCATCAGGAAGATCGAGAAGGCCCACGGCACCCGCGTCATCACTATGATCCACCGCCAGGAGAAACGCTCGCTGTTCGGCTTCTCAGTCGCGCGTCACATCGACATGGAGGACGCCCAGACCATCATAGCCGCGATCAAGGCAACGCCCGAGAACAAGCCCATCGACCTCGTGGTGCACACGCCAGGCGGTCTCGTGCTCGCCGCCATGCAGATTGCCCGCGCGGTCGAGGCGCACCCGGCCAAGGTACGCGTCTTCGTGCCCGTCTTTGCCATGTCCGGCGGCACGCTGATCGCGCTGGCCGCCGACGAGATCATCCTCGGCGAGTTCTCCGTGCTCGGCCCCATCGACCCGCAGCTCATGGGGCTGCCCGCCGCCAGCATTGTCGCCGCGAAGAAGGCCAAGCCGGTAGAGAAGGTATTCGACCTGACCCTCGTCCTCGCCGATGTCAGCGAGAAGGCACTGGCGCAGGTCAAGCGCCACGCGGTCGAGCTGATGACCCCGCGCATGAAGGCGTCCGAAGCGAAGAAGCTGGCCGAGAAGCTGGCCGGGGGCCACTGGACCCACGACTACGCTCTCACCGCCGAGGAGGCCAAGCAGATCGGCCTGCCGGTCAAGGTCGGCATGCCGAAAGAGGTTCTCGACCTGATGAAGCTGTACCCGGCCCCGGTGCAGCGCTCCGGCGTCGAATACCTTCCGGTGGACGTGCCGGGCAGCAGGAGGAACTGAAGCCAATGCTGGGGGAAGAGGCGTTCGACGAAGACGCAATCCTGAAGGGCATCATGGAATGGGCCGGCGTCGAAAGCCCGTCCAATCACGTCGAAGGCGTCAACGCCATGATGGACCTCGCATCGGGCTCGCTGGAAGAACTTGGCGCCAAGATCGAGCGCCTCCCCGGGCAGGACAGTCTCGGCGACGTCGTCATCGGCCGCCTTGGCGATGCGGACGGCAGGACCGGGGACGGCATTCTCGTTCTCAGCCATCTCGACACCGTGCACGAAGTCGGCACGCTCGATGACCGCCTGCCCATCCGCCGCGAGGACGACAGGGTTTACGGGCCAGGCATTCTCGACATGAAGGGCGGCGCCCGTCTCGGCCTGGAAGCCGCCGCCGCGCTCAATGGCGAAGGCGTCGCAACGAAGCTGCCGGTCACTTTCATGTTTACCAGCGACGAGGAGATCGGCAGCCCCTCGACGCGCGGGCGCATCGAGGATGAAGCGAAGAAGCACAAATATATCCTCGTCCCCGAGCCGCTGCGCACAACAGGTGATGTCGTCGTCGGACGCCATGCCATCCAGCGTTTTTTTGTGCGCACCCACGGTCAGCCTTCCCATGCTGGTCTGACCAAGGCGCAGGGCAACAGCGCCATCGCCCGCATGGCGTCGCTGATTTCCGAGATCGAGTCCATGACCGATTACGACCGCGGCACCACCTATTCGGTTGGCACGGTGCATGGCGGCACGTTTGTCAACGTGGTGGCGATCATGTGCGAAGCGCAGGTCCTGTGCGTCGCGCCGACCGACGAATTGCTGGCAGAGGTCCGCACGAAGATGAAATCGCTTGAAGGCGAGAAAAACGGCGTTCGCGTCGAGGTCGAGCAGACCATTCTCCGGCCCATCGCCCCGCCGCATGAAAAGACCATGGCGCTTTATGAGAAGGGCAAGGCGCTGGCCGACGAAATAGGCATCAGCTTCGGCCATTGCCTGTCCGGCGGCGGCAGCGATGGCAACTTTACAGGCGCACTCGGCCTTGCCACGCTCGACGGCCTAGGCGTTGCGGGCACGGGGGCACATACCTTCGGCGAACACCTGCTGGTCTCCTCGCTCGTACCCCGCTGCCGGTTGCTGGCCGGTTTGCTGGAGACACTCGAATGAGCGCCATGCGCGGCTTCGCGCTGGCGGCAATCGCCGCTGTCACGGTGCTGTGGTTGCCCTCTGCGCCGCGCGCGCAGGACGGCGTTCCCGCCGTTCATTACACTCAGGTTCCGGAGATCGTCCCTTACATCAAGAAAATGCTCATCCCTGGCCTGGGCGATGCCGAGATCAACGTGGCAAAAACCGATCTCAGTTCACCGCCCGACGGCGTGCCGGAGTACATCGTCATGCTCGACAACCAGGCCTTTTGCGGCTCGGGCGGCTGCACCACGGAAATCGTGCGCCTTTCCTCTTCCGGTGACGTTGAAACGCTTGCAAGCATCCTGCGCTATGGCTTCGGCCTCGCCTACACCTCCAGCAACGGCCTGCGCGACCTGCTGTCCGAGGGCAAGGGCGGCAAATTCATCTGGCGCTTCGACGGCAAGGAATACAAACCTCACCAGGGCCATCCGAAAGAAGCCCTGACTCCCGCGCAAATCGGCGACGCTTCGCAGTCTTCAACGCCCGGGACCGCTGTGGGCGACGAAAGCCGCCCGGAAGGGCCGGACAGCCGGCAAAACCTGCGCCCGAAACCCTATGTCGGCGTGGCTCCCCGCTCGCCCGGGTGCATCGGCGAGTATGGCTGGCGGCGCGGTTATGAGCGCATGGGCAATATCGGGCGGGGCTCAGCCGTCTTCGGCCACTGCACGGACCCGGAAAACATGCTCGTCAAGCTCAACTGCCGTACCGACCGGAAGGGCGTGGAAGTAGAGCTTGAAATCGACCCCGAAAAGGCCGGCAAGGTGAAGGTCGCCATCCAGGTCGACGAGGCGGGCTATCTCGTCGAGGCCGATACCCGCTATGTCGAGATGTTCGGCTACAATGTCCCCATCTTCAGAATCAGCCCGCGCAGCCCGTTGCTCGCTGCCCTGGCGCGCGGCCAGGCAGCCCGCTTCATCGTCGAAAAGAAAGCGGTGAAAATTCACCTCAAGGGCGCGGCAAAGGCCATCGCCACCATGCGCCGCGCCTGCCGCGGCTAGAGAAGCTTCTTCATGACATGGTCGCGCAGAACCACCGCGCTGTTGCGCGCCTCGTCGCGCGCCGCGAAGACGAACGAAACGGGCCCGGCGCGGCACGTATCGAGGAGGCGTTGCATCTCGTCCTCGTCTGCGCTCGCCAGCTCCGCCTCGTAACGCGAGCGGAACTCCGGCCAGCGCTCCGGCACATGGCCGTACCATTTGCGCAATTCAGGGCTGGGCGCCAGCACCTTGAACCAGTGGTCGATCCGCGCTGCGGTGCCTTCGAGCCGGTGCGCCCATTTGTTCAGCCTGTCCGCGGACAGCGCGCGTTTCTCGATGAAACCCGGCACCCAGACATGCTCCTTGCCGAACAGGATCTGTACCGCGATCGAGGCGATCAGCAGAGCGAGCACGGTAGGCACGCCCGGGATCCCGCCGACCGGCGACAGCTCGATCAGCGGCAGCAGCACCAGCAGCGGGCCGAAGCTGCGCGAACCGAACTCGTCGAGCGCATCGCCGAGACACACCTTCTCGCGGTGATCGGTGAGATCCTCGATCCCCTCGACCACCTCTTCCATGCTGTGCGGTTCTTCGCTCACGTGCCGACAACGGGCAGGGCGGGCATTGGCTCCCGGAGCGCTCGGCGTGTTTGTTTTCCGGCGGTGACGAGGCCTATCACTTGGTCGCAAACATCGGACCGCCGGGTGCGGCACCGGCCCACTCCCCCGCCCTTCCACCCTTAGGTTACTAAAGTC
>Ga0207814_100977_pt1 | contig 11263 bp, 7 predicted proteins | sample TtaePargueraPR_7_FD_187755 | JGI IMG/M metagenome (GOLD analysis project Ga0207814, IMG submission 187755) | Aerobic enrichment media microbial communities from Bioluminiscent Bay, La Parguera, Puerto Rico - Tt and P1 (2) (SPAdes) | ecosystem: Environmental > Aquatic > Marine > Unclassified ... | reverse complement strand
ATATCGCGGAACTACTGTCGAGCCGCCTCATCGTGCTTCATGAAGCGAATTTCCTGATCGACGAACACCCCGAATGGGGTCCGTCGCTCTACGACGTCCATTCCGACGGCAGCGGCGTCTGCTACTCGTCGCTGTTCAGGCCGATCCTGAACATGCGGCCTGGCTACATCAGCTCGTTCGGTGGCGCGGGTTCCTCGTTGCGCGAATTCAACGCTGACACGTTTCTCCTCGACTGGCTGGAAGCCAGGGGTATTTCCTGCGACGTCATCACCGACGAAGACTTGCATCTTGACGGCGTCGACCTCCTGAGCCGGTACAAGACCGTGATGACGGCGACCCACTCGGAATACTGGTCAACTGATATGTGGGACGCCATGAAAGCCTACACCGACAGCGGTGGACGTCTGATGATGATGGGCGGCAACGGCTTCTACTGGCGTATCGGCTATCATGCGGAACTGCCGCATGTGATCGAGGTGCGTCGCAGCGGGCCGGCGATCCGTACTTGGGAGACGGCGCCCGGCGAGGACTTCCAGAGCTTCGATGGCCAGCGCGGCGGCCTCTGGCGGGCGCTGGGTCGTCCGCCGCAGATGATCCAAGGCGGCGGCTTCGTCGCAGAGGGCTTTGATGTATCGAGTTACTATCGCCGCAACCCGGACAGTTTCGACCCGCGCTGCGCATTCATTTTCGAAGGCGTCGATCGGGAAGAACTGATCGGTGATTTCGGCTTGCAGGGCGGCGGCGCGGCGGGCGTGGAAATCGATCGCGCCGATTTTGATCTCGGCACACCGAGGCACGCGTTGGTGCTGGCGACCTCGGAAGGTCATTCAGAATCCTTCCGGCTGGTCAACGAGGAGGTCAGCATCATGATCCCCAATGTCACCGGTCCGACCAATGAGCGGATTGCAGCCGACATGGTTTTCTTCGAGACGGTCGGAGGCGGGGCGGTTTTCACGACGGGCTCCATCGCATGGTGCGGAAGTCTCAGTCACGACGGCTACGCCAACAACGTTTCGCGTATCAGCGAGAATGTACTGATGCGTTTTCTGGACCCGACCCCGTTCGAGATGCCCGATTAGCAACGGTGACGCGTCTTCCGGTTTCCCACTGACATGGATGAACCGCTCGGGCTTCGATATGCCGGAGTGTTCCGCAGTCTCGATGCTGCGGAATTATCCGCCAGGAAGCAGGCCACTTCGCGATCAGTTCAGGATCGGTTTTCCCGCTGATGCGACGCACACGCCTGAGACCAAGACTTGGCGCATGAAGGCCGCGAAATCCCCCGTGGCTTGCCGGAATGCCGTCAGATGACCATCAAGCGGGGAGACAGGCGGCGCTGCGAGAGTGCGGCGACGGCGCAGATTCTCGGCGATCTTCTGGACTAGCGCCACGGTTTCACCGGGGCTGTGCAACACCATCTCGGCGAGGATTCCACCCTGATCGCCGGATAGGCGCTCGCGCAGCCAGCCGTCGACGATCTCGAGAAAGGTGAGATCGGCCTGATCGCGATCCAAAACGCCGGCGCCAGGATCGATGTCGGCCTCCACCGGATAAGGCTTGATCAGGCGCTGGCAGAAGCCATGGACGGTCGAGCAACTGATTTCGTCGATCGCGGCGCTCGCGGCGGCGAGATTGTCGCGCTGGGCCTGCGACAGACCCTCGGGCAGCGCTACGCGCAGCTCGGCCGCGATCTTGCCGGCCGAGAGGTCGGCGACAAATTCCCGGACGCGAGAAAGCAGCTCGCTCGCAGCGAGTTCGGTGAAGGTGACAGCGGCGATGGCGCGCGGCGAAACGCCTTCGGCGAACATGGAGGCGATGCGTCCGGCCATGATGGCGGTCTTGCCCGAGCCCGCGCCGGCCTCGACCAGGATCGACCGATCATGAAGGCTGATCGCATCCAATCACTCAGATGGTCTCCCCCGGCGGCTCCAAGACGCCACACTACGCAGCTCTAATCATTATAGTGACACAAGCGGTGCATTCTTCATAAGATGCAATCTTGGCGAGAGGCTATGGCCGTGCTGCCGAAATCGAGTAGGAACGAGTTCCGGACTTTGGTCATTCTCGCCTAAGGGCAGTTCTAGGACGTCCGAGAAGCCGCGCGAGAAAACGACGCGTCGATTGCGTTGTTTTGCGCCAACCGGTCGATCGCTACTTGGAGACGTCAAGCGCTGGATCGGCGCAAAAGCAAGGAAGGAAGAAAGGGCGCTAGTTTGTAAATCGAAACGCCCATGTGGCGGAGCAGCGAGCTATCAGACGAAAGACATTTTTCCATGAATTCCTTTCGATTCTTGCATGCCGCCGACATTCATCTCGACAGCCCGCTGCGGGGCCTTGCAGGCCAAGAGGGTAACGCCGTCGCACGGGTACGCACCGCGACCCGCGAGGCGCTAGATATGCTGGTCGGGCTGGCCATCGAGGAGAAGGTCGATTTCCTGGTCATCGCCGGCGACCTGTATGACGGCGACTGGCGGGACTATAAGACCGGGCTGTTCTTCGCCGCACAGATGGGGCGGCTCAACAAGGCAGGCATCCCGGTCTACCTCCTGCACGGCAACCATGATGCCGAGAGCCAGATCACCCGGCGGCTCGAGCTACCCGACAACGTGCATGTCTTTGGGGCGCGCAAGCCGGAGACATTTGCCCTCGACGAGCTGAAGGTCGCGTTGCACGGGCAGAGCTTCCGGCAGCGCGACATCACCGACAACCTTGTCCCCGACTACCCGGCGCCCGTTTCCGGCGCCTTTAACATCGGCGTGCTGCACACGGGCCTTGGCGGCATGGGCGGCCATGAGAACTATGCCCCGTGCGCCATCGAAGACCTCACCAACAAGGGCTACGACTACTGGGCGCTCGGCCACGTACATCAGGCAGGCGTGCTGAGCGAAAAGCCTCACGTCGTCTTCCCCGGCAACCTTCAGGGCCGCCATGCCCGCGAGACCGGCGCCAAGGGCGCAAGCCTCGTCACCGTAGAAGACAGTGACATCGTCGAGTTGACGACGGTCCCCTGTGATGTGGTGCGCTGGGCAGTGTTGCCCGTATCGTTGGCCGATGCGGCGCGCTTCGGCGACGTGATTGATCGCATTCATGATGCCGTGGAAGCGGCCGTGACTGAGGCTGACGGGCGGCTTCTAGCCTGCCGCATTGTCCTTGAAGGGAGAGCCGCTGTACACGATCGGCTTATTGCTTCCGAGGACCGGATGCTGGCCGAAGCCCGTGCCGGCGCACTTGGACTGGGCGACGAAGTCGCCTGGGTGGAGAAGGTGGTCATCAATACCCAGCCCGAGGTCGATGCCGAGACGCTGGCCGAGCGCGAAGACGCCATCGGCGAGCTTCAGCGCCTGTTGCAGGAAGCCTCCGGGGACGATGCTCTGCTGGCGCAAATCGAGGACGACATCGGCAAGCTGGTGCGCCAGCTGCCCCACGAAGTGCGCGGCGCCATCGACGACAGCGTGCTGAAGGCTGCAGTTGACGGCGATTTTGCGGCGCTGATCGGCGAGGTCTCGCCTTATCTGTCCGCTCGGCTCACGGCACCGGAGGATTGAGCGTGCGGATACGACGCCTCGATCTGCTGCGCTACGGCCACTTCACCGACAGGTCGCTTGAGCTGCCTGCCGGCAATTCGGACTTCCACATTATCTTCGGCCCGAATGAGGCGGGCAAATCCACGGCGCTGTCTGCCATCGAGGATCTGCTGTTTGGCATCCACAGCCAGACGCCGTATGGGTTTCTGCATGACTACGGCAGCATGCGCATCGGCACGGTTCTGGAAAACGACAGCGATGTGCTGGAAGTGCTGCGGCGAAAGGGGAACAAGGACACGCTACTGGGACCGGAGGGATCGCCGGTACCCGGCGGAGAGGCGGTGCTTCGCCCCTACCTTGCCGGTGCGGACCGAACCTTTTTTGAGCGCATGTTCAGCCTTGACCACACGCGCCTTGAAGCCGGTGGCCGGGAAATCCTGGAGGCCAAGGACGACGTTGGTCAGATGCTGTTTTCCGCCGGTGCCGGTATCGGTGGTCTGCGAGAGCGGTTGACTCAGCTTGCCGGCGAGGCGGATGACCTTTGGAGCGCACGGCGGGCCAAGCACCGCAAGTTCTACATCGTCGAAGACAAGTTTACTGAGGCTACCAAGGAGCTTCGCGAGCAGACGCTCAGCGCCGCAAAATGGCGCGAGTTGAAGAAGGCGTATGAAGACGCCGAAGAGGCCTACGGCAACATCGATAGGGCCATCAGTAAAGCAACAGTCAATAGGAACCGGCTGAGCCGGATACGCCGCGTATGCCGAGATATTCGCAGGAAGCAGGAGCTGGACCGGCTTCTGGAGGAACTTGGCGACGTGATTGCCCTGCCGGAGGATGCGGCCAAGCTTGTCGCCGAGGCCGAGCGCAAGGATGCCGAGGCAGCCGCCCGTATGGGCACGCTGACGGAGCAGCTTCAGCGCGCCGAAGAGGCGCAGGAAAAGCTGACATACGATGAGACGATCATCCAACGGTCGGCGGATGTCCGCCAGGCCTGCGAACGTCGCATCGAGGTTCGCGCTGAAAAAGCCGACCTGCCCAAGCGGGAGGCCGAGCTGCAAGCGGCCGAAAAGGAACTGAAGGGCGCTGCCGCTGAGCTTGGCTGGCAGGATGAGGATTCAGCCGCGCTGATCGAGCGCATTCCGCCGCGGCCGAAGGTCGGTGTCGTGCGATCGCTGCTCAATAAGAAGGGTGAGCTGGAGGGCGACGTCTCCGGCAAGGCACGGCTGCTTGATGAAGCGAAGGAAGAGCATGCCGGGCTGAAGGATGAGCTTGCCGAGGCCGGCGAGCCTGTTGACACGTCGCGGCTGGCTATTGCGCTCAAAAGCGTCCGCGAACAGGGAGACATCGCCGGTCGGGTGCGCGCTGCGGAAGAGGGACTCAAGAATGTCAGGAGCCGGGTTGCCCGGCGGCTTGGTGCACTTGACCCCGGTGTTGCAGATGAAGGGGTACTGACCGGCAAGTGTGTGCCGGCAAGGGCGAAGGTAGAGGCGCAACGGAAAGCCCAGGATGACTGGCAGCGACGGCTGAACGAGACGCAGCAGCAGGCCGCGTCCGTTCAGCAGGAACTGGACGGTACCGTTGCAGCCCTTGAGCGGGCGATACGCGATGAGCAGGTGGTCACCCCCGAAGAGCTGAAGGACGCCCGCGGTCGCCGGGATGCGGTTTGGCAGCTGGTGAAGCTCAAGCACATTAAGGATCAGCCGATCCCGCCGGATCAGGCTGAGCAGTATGAGAGCGAGATCGAGGACCTGGCCGGCGCCTTCGAGCCAGCCGTCATCAAGGCCGACGAGCTGGCCGACCGGCGCTTCGACCATGCCGAAGCCGCCGGTCGCATCGCCGAAATCAAGCGCAAGATCGGCGAGCAGGAGACCCTTCTTGGTCAGGTGCAGCACAATGAGAAGAAGCTTGTGGAAGAAGGCGATCAGCTGAAAGCCGACTGGATCGAGCTGTGGACCGGGGCGCCGTTTGAGCCGGAAGCGCCTGAGACCATGTTGGGGTGGTTGGACGACCGTGACGAGGTACTGGCGGCCATTGAGAATCGGGACGAAGCTGAAAGCGCGCTGGAGGCCGCTCGTGGAGAAGAGCAGGCGGTAAGGCAGCAGCTGATTGGTGAACTGGCTGCGCTGGGTGTCGATGTCGGCACGCTGGAAGCTGATGGCCTGACCATCGTCGTCGAACGGGCAGCGGAAGTGCTGCGGGTTCGCGAGGCCGAGACCGACAAGAAGTCGCAGCTGGAAGAGGATGTCGCGGAAGCCGGCAAGCTCGCGGCGCGGCGTCACCGGGACCTTGAGGGGGCGAAGAAGGCGCTGGCCGAATGGCAGGAAAATTGGGCTGCTGCGCTCGGTGATCTTGGCCTTGCCGACGATACCGCTGCCGAAGCCGTTGATGCCCAGATCGGCATTATCGATCAGATGCGGGAAACGGCCGGTCGGATCAATTCGCTGCGACACGACCGCATCGAGAAGATTCAAAGGGACGTCGCCGACTTCGAGAAGGTTGTCGGGGAGCTGGTGGCTGTTATTGCGCCGGACCTTGCTGATAAGGCGGCGGACGATGCTGTTGCGGCGCTGGAGACGCGGTTCAACGAGGCCGAGCGGATTCAGGGACTGCTGGAGAAGCAGGACGAGGACGTTGAAGGCCTGAAAGAGCAGATCGAGACGCTTGAAGGTCAGCGGCGGGAGTTGGCAGCTTCCATATCCCACCTTAAGCAGACCGCAGGCGTCGATAACAACGACAAGCTGAATGCCGCGATCGAGCGGTCCGACAATCAGCGGGCGCTTTGGGAGGAACGGCAGAGGATCACAGAAAAGCTTCAGCAGGACGGTGATGGCAAGAACGTTGACGAGCTGGAAGCCGAGTGCGAGGGGCTGGCCATCGATGAAGTGGCGGCCCGGGAAGAGTCCCTTCAGGTGGAACTGGAGGACTTGAGAGAGCAACAGGGTGAGGCAGGTGACGTTCGCTCGCAGGCACGCCAAGCGTACCAGGCCATCGGCGGCGATGATGCGGCCGCACAGGCTGGGGCAGCCCGGGAGGAGGCGCTGACTGAAATGGGCGAAGTGGCCGAGCGGTACGTTCGGGTGAAAACGTCCGCCATCCTGCTGCAATGGGCCATCGACCGCTACCGTCGGGAGAAGCAGGCGCCGCTGCTCAAGCGCGCAGGACAGCTGTTTCAGGTCATGACCGCCGGCTCGTTCACCAGCCTGCGCGTGGATTTTGACGACCAGGACAACGCCCACCTCACCGGGGTACGGCCGGATGAGAGCGTTGTGCCGGTGTCCGGCATGAGCACCGGTACCGCCGATCAGCTTTACCTGGCGCTGCGGGTCGCCTCGATTGAAGACTATCTTGAGCGGGCGCAGGCGCTGCCGTTTGTCGCCGACGACCTGTTCATCAACTTCGATAATGACAGGGCGGCGGCCGGATTTCGGCTATTGGGACAGCTGGCAGATAAGACCCAGGTACTGTTCTTCACGCACCATCAGCATCTCGTGGACATCGCGAAGGCAACGCTGGGGGCTTCCGTCAACTGTGTGTCGTTGAACGAACAGGCGGCTGTGGCGGCGGCATAGGGGTGGCCAAAACACCGGGCACCACACCGCCCGGGGGAGAATCCCCGCCGCCGACTGGCCAGACCGAGGCGGAAACGCCGTCCGTATGATCCCTCGAAACCGTCAGAACAGGTTCTTCTACCAGTTCATCCTACGCAACTGGCTTGAAGGGATGCTCATAGCCAGAGAACGTTGGAACCCGGTTCCTACTGCTCCGCCAGCCAGTCCCGCTAGTATTCTCCTGAATTTCCCGTTTCCTCCAACCACCTGAATTCTCGCGCGATTTCCCGCGACAATCGTAGTGTCCGCGCGGTTCAGGCGACGTGATCGAGCCGAATTCAACGCGGCCTTGGGCCTAGGTCTCTTGCCGCTCGATGGTAGGGTGAGTTTCCGAACAACAGGGAATTTTTCGCGATTTCGGCCGAATAACAGGGCGTGGGACCCATGGGGCTCACGGGGCGTTCCGATTTCCCAGCACATAACAATGGCTTACGGTGGACTGAGCTATTTTCCTGTTATGCGACGGAACAGGAGCGCTTCGGTGCGTAACAGGGCCTCGCGTCGAGCTTTGCCTGGACCGTCTCGAAGAGGTCGGCATCGACGCTGGACGACTTGCCGGGATGGACGGTCCCCTTGTGGACGATCATGCCGGTGCGGTTACGCAGCAAGTGGAACCGGGCGCCGCGATCAAGTTTGTTGCCGCCGATGGTCCTGCCCTTGAGTGTCGTGCGCCGCTTCGAGCGGATGCCAAGGTCGCGCAGGCGGCGCTCAATTGCGTGAACGGACCCGAGCTCCAGATAGGTCCGGAAGTTCGTCCGGATGGTCTCGACTTCGGCCGGATTGGCGACGAGGGCCCGGCTGTCGCCGGTAGGCGGGTCGTAGCCAAGCGGCGGGCCTGCCGTACCGCCAATACCGGCTCAATAGGATTTCGGCAGGTCCAAGACGCGTTCGGCGATAAACGACATGATCAGTTCGCGGGTTACAGGGGCGATACGGGGTAGCACTATCTCGCGGAAGTACCGCTCTACATGGTACTCCCTGGCGTAGCCGAATCCGCCATGGGTCCGCACCGCGCGATCGCAGGCGTCGAAGGCCGCGTCTGCGGCGAGGAACTTCGCCGCATTCGCTTCTGCCCCGCAGGATTTGCCACTGTCATAGAGTCGCGCCGCGTGCCAGACCATGAGGTCTGCGGCCTCCAACGCCATCCAGCTCTGCGCCAGCGGGTGTTGAATGCTCTGGTTCTTGCCGATCGGCCGTCCAAAGACCACTCGCTCCGCCGCGTAGTCGGCAGCTTTTTCGAGCGCCCGTCGGCCGACGCCGACGGCTTCTGCCGCGACCAGAATCCGTTCGGGGTTCAAACTGTCCAGCAACAGCTTGAAACCCGCTCCCTCCTCGCCGATGCGGTCCTCTTCCGGTACAACAAGCCCGTCGATGAAGATCGAGTTCGAGTTGACGGCGTTGCGACCCATCTTGTCGATCGGCGTCACGTCGATGTGGCTGCGATCGAAGCCGGTATAGAACAGTGTCATTCCATCCGTTTGCTTCGCGCAGTCCTCAATCGGGGTCGTGCGCGTCAGAAGAAGAATCTTGTCGGCTTGCTGCGCCGTGGACGTCCATACTTTCTGTCCATGTACGACGTAGTTCGTACCTTGTTTGACGGCGCGCGTCGAAATGTGGGTCGTGTCGAGACCGGCATCGGGCTCGGTCACGCCGAAACAGGCCTTTTCCCTCCCTTCGACTAGGGGCGGGATCATGCGCTTCTTTTGCTCCGGCGTCCCATGCTTCACCATGGCATGCGGTCCGAAGAGATTGATGTGGACAGTCGAACAGGCCGAGATCGCGCCGGCGGAATTGCCGATGGTCTGCATCATCAGAGCGGCATCCGTCACGCCCAGACCGGCACCGCCGAGGTCTTCCGGCATGGTGATACCCAGCCACCCGGCCTCGGCCATGGCCGAATGGAATTCGTGCGGGAACTCGTGGCCGTTCTCTTTCTCCAGCCAGAAATCGTCGTCAAATCTGTCGCAGATGCGCTTGACCGAGTCGACAATCTGGCGCCGTTCCTCGGTTGCTTCTATGCCGGCCGGCAGGTCGCTTTTCTTCATGTGAGCTGCTTCCTCGATCGATAGACTGCCGCCGTGTCGGTTCGCGCCTCACGCGCGGCGACTGAAAGTACCTGCCTTGGACAATTTGCCCGGGAGGGGATGACCGACGATGTCTTCGGCAAGTCGCGCCGTTTCGATCAGCGCGGGAATATCGATTCCGGTTTCGATCCCCATGCTGTCGCACAACAGGGCGAGTTCCTCGGTGGCGATGTTGCCCGCAGCCGCGCGGTTGCCGGCGAACGGACAACCGCCCAGGCCGCCCACCGATGCATCGAACCGTGCGACTCCCAGCTCCAGCCCCGCCATGGCATTTGCGATCCCGAGCCCGCGTGTGTCGTGCAAATGCAGCGCGACCGGGTAATCCGGCCAGCGCGAGCGTACGGCGTCCACCAGACTACGAACCTGCATCGGGTTCCCCGCGCCGATCGTATCGCACAGTGTGATGCAGGTCGGCGGTGTGCGTCCGTCCTCGCAGATGGCGACAAGGTCTGCCGCTCGCTGAATGACCTTCGCAACGGGAATCTTGCCCTCGTAATTGCAGCCGAACGCGGTGAAGAGATAGACAGGGCCGCTGCCGAGGCCGCTGTCGGAATACAGACGCCGCAGGGTGCGCTGGGCTTCGAGCTGCCGCTCAGGCGTGCGATTGTTGTTCTTCAGCAGGAACGTATCCGAGGCGCTGCCACTGGTAAGCGCCGGCAGCGCCAGGCCGCTTGCCCTGGCTTGCAGGAAACCCTTCTCGTTCAGCCACATGCAATTGTAGGTCACGCCGTCGCGGCGCCTTATGCCTCTGGCGATCTCCTGTACATCGGCCATCTGGGGAACCACCTTGGGGTTCACGAAGGAGACGCATTCGATTTCGGTCAGGCCGGTTTCGGCAAGCGCTTCGATCAGCCGTATCTTCGCGGCGGTGGCGATGCCCGGCGGCTCGAACTGGAACCCCTCGCGAGGGCCCACTTCGAAGATTTCCACCCGATCTGGACGTTCGTTCATTCTCCGGCTTCCGCTATCTGCCTTCCCAGACGGGAGGCCGCTTTTCCGCGAAGGCCGTCATTCCCTCCTTCGCATCCTCGGTCAGCGGCAGCAGGCCGACCTGGGCTTCCATGAAGGCGATCGCCTGTTGGTATGTCATTCCGGTCATCTCGGTCAGCGCGTGCTTGCCGCGGCGGATTGCGGTGGGCGACTTGTCGATCACGCGGTGAACGAGCCAGTCGACCCTGGCATCCAGCGCATCCGGCTCGGCCACATAGTTCACGAGGGAGAATTCCAGCGCCTCGGCCGCCGAGAACATCTCACCGGTGAAACACAACTCGGCGAATTTCCGGGCCGGGACAATTGTCTGGAGGAGCGCTGCCACCTGCATCGGAAACAATCCGACCTTCACCTCGGGCAACCCGAAAATCGCCGACGAGGACGCGACGGCCATGTCACATACCGCCAGCAGTCCCATGCCTCCCGCCAGACAGTACCCGTTAACGCGCCCGATGATCGGTACTGGCGCCGCACGAGCCGCTCGCAGCAGGTTGGCATAGTCCGTGGTCGGGGTCGCGTAGTCGAAACCGAAGGTCTTGGAATCGGGATTCAGATCCGCGCCGGCGCAGAAAGCCTGGTCGCCGGCGCCGGTAAGCACAACCGCCCGAACAGCCGGATCGTGCGAAACCTCGGAGATGGCCTTCGTAAGCTCGAGGATAAGATCATCGTTCAGCGCGTTGCGCCTTGCAGGCCTGTTCAAGGTCAGCCGCAACACAGCGCCCCGCGTTTCCACGAGGAGGACATTGTCAGACGTCGGCATCGTGCCCGCCCTTGAGCTGGAAGATGTCATGCCCCTCACTGCGCGACGCAATTCCAGGGCCTGGATCCTCGATCGTGTTGCGTGCGGCCGTCTCCAGACTGCGTACATACAGGTCGACAACAGCCTCGTCCGTCCCGGCCGATCCGACAGGTTCTTCCGGTATTTGTTCCGCCGGGATTTGCTCCGCCGGCATCTGTAGGTGGGACGAGACCGAAGACGTATGAACTGGATCGGTCACCGCGCGTGCTGTGATGGCTTGCCACGGGTTCGGCGGGTTTGGCTTTTCTTCGCTCATTT
>Ga0207814_100975_pt1 | contig 11273 bp, 9 predicted proteins | sample TtaePargueraPR_7_FD_187755 | JGI IMG/M metagenome (GOLD analysis project Ga0207814, IMG submission 187755) | Aerobic enrichment media microbial communities from Bioluminiscent Bay, La Parguera, Puerto Rico - Tt and P1 (2) (SPAdes) | ecosystem: Environmental > Aquatic > Marine > Unclassified ... | reverse complement strand
CCTCGCGCAGCACCAGCCGGGGGTCGGCGAGGGTGACCGCCGCCAGCACGACCAGCAGCAGGCGCAGCGGCGAGAACAGCCGGAGGTCGCGCCAGAACCAGCCGACGAACAGCGCGGCGGGTACCAGCAGGAACCACTCTGGGGACGAGAAGGACATGGAGGCGGGTCAGGTCTGGGGAGCGGCGGGCGACGGGTTGGCGGCGGTCTCGGGACCGGCGCCGCGGTCCCGGGCGTAGTACCATGAAACCAGTAGGGCGGCCACCAGCAGGAGGACCCACAGCCGCCACCAGTGGTCCTCGGTGGTGTGGCGCTGGACCGCCTCGGCGCTCCCCTCGGCGAGGGTGTCCTCGGTGGCGCACCCGCGGAAGTCGGCCTCGCGGGCGTCGGCGAAGTGCAGGGCGGCGTCGAGAAGCTCCGACTCCCCCTGGCTGACCCGGAGGAAGCCCGGGTCGAGCGGCGCCTCAAGGCGCACCGTCGGGACGGCCGGCAGGGCGCGGCGCGACAGGCTCTTGCCGTCGGGGTCGAGGTGCTCGACGACGATCGGCTCGGCCTCGGTGGTCCCGGTCGATGCCCGGGCCGCCAGCTGGACCGGCTGGCCGGTTTCGAGGTTGTCGCGGAAGCCGGCGACCTTGGCGTCGCGCAGGCTTTCCGCGAAGCGGTGGAGGCAGACGATGAAGGCTGGCTGGGTGGTGGCGTTCGAGCGCCGCAGGTCGAAGTTGAAGCAGAGCTGACGGAGCGGCGGCAGACCGGGTTCGCCGGGTACCTCGCGGAGGAAGATCAACGGCCGGGTGTCCTGCCACAGCAGGACGTCGTCGCTGGGCAGGCGCTCGAGCTGGATCGTCTCGCGCACCAGCAGCGCCTGCCAGTTGAGGCCGTCGACGAGCGGGTGTTTCTCGGCGACGATCCCGCCCTTGAGATAACTGCCGACGCGGGTCGAGTCGTTGACGAAGACCACCGCGTTGCCCGGGGGAAGGACCGGATCGAGCGGGTCGTAGGAGACCAGCGCGAGGTCGGCGCCGGCCGCGTCGTTGGTGGCCTCGATCGCCTCGAGCGAGCGCAGCATCCGCGCGGCGAGCTTGGTGAACTCGGGCGCCGTCGAGGCGAAGAGCTTGAGGGACTTCGGCGCGGGCGGCACCAGCGGCAGGATGTCGTCGAGTCCGAACTCGTCCGGCGACAGGGTCAGTCGGGCGCGATCGGTTCCCTCGGGCAGGCGTCCCTGCAGCGGCACCAGGGCCCCGCCGTCGATGTCGAACGATCGCGGCTCGGTGCTGCGGCCGTCGGCAAACTGCATCTGCCAGCTGCGACGGGCCGGCTCCTCGCCGTAGTTGCGCGCCAGCGCGGTCCACACCCGCGCGCCCTCCTTGTGCTCGAAGCGGACGCCGGTGAGGCCGACATTCCCGATCTCGCGGCCGAGCGACAGCACCCGGGCGTCGAAGGGGGGCGTCTCGAGCGGGGTGTCGGTCGCGTAGACGACGATGCCCTCGCGCTTGACCAGCGAGCGGGCGAGGCGCAGCGCCTGGGACGGGTCGGTGAGACCGTCACGGGGTTGCCACTCGTCCAGGACCACAAGCGCGTCCTCGATCGAGTCCCCGGCATAGAGTCGCTCGCGCCCCGCGGCGCTCTCCAGGACCAGCAACTCGAGCGCCGTGGCCGGCCCCTGGAGGTCGGGCAGGGCCTCGGCGAGGCGCTCCCGGAGCGATTCCTTGAAGACCGACATCGAGGCCGAGGAGTCGAGCACCACGGCGACCCTCTGGGTGCTGCGGGCCTTCTGGTAGCGCGGCTCGGCGAGCAGCCAGGTCAGCAGGAGCACGCCCAGCAGCTGCATCCACAGGGGCACCGAGTTCATCAGCCGGTCGAAGCGGCGGCCGCTGGCCGACTCCCGCTGCGTCTTCTCGAGCAGGAACAGGGTGGAGATCGGCAGGACCTTCGCCTGGCGCTGGAGGAAGTGGATCGCCAGCACGGCGGGAATGCCGAGCAGGGCCCAGAGTCCGGCGGGGTTGGCGAGGGTCATGGCGAACACGGAGGGGGATTCAGGTGGCGACCTCGAGCGCGCCGGAGGGCAGCGCCTCGGCGAACAGCGCGGTGTCGAGGTCGGGCTCGGCGGCGACCCGCGCGAGGGTGCACTGCTGGCGGCGACAGGCGTTCTTCCAGAGTGCGAAGTGGTTGGCGTAGGTCTCCTTGTAGCGACGCAGCACCGAGGGCTCGATCCGGTGCGGGTGGTGCGACTTCCGCTCGGCGTCGACGAACTCGTAGTTGCCCTCCCAGTCGGGCGTCGCCTCGTCGCGGCTGAAGGGCACCATCAGGACCGGGGATCCGTGGCGGGCGGCCAGCAGGCGCAGGCTGGGATCGGGGTCGCCGGCGAACAGCAGGTCGGAGATCAGGACCCGGATCGCATTCGCCCGCAGCGGCACCCGCGACAGGTCGGGCGGCGCCGCCGGGTCGGTGGCCGGGAAACCGGCGAGGTCGTCGAGCCAGCGGTGGCTGCCGATGCCGTCGAGGGGCAGCAGTCGGGTCGCGTCGCCGCGCACCAGGTGGATCGCCGTCGAGGCGCCGGCGCGCCGGGCCGACTCGACGATGAAGTAGAACAGCTCGGCGCTGCGGCGGGCCTTGACCGGCTCGAAGAACATCGAGTCCGAGGCGTCGAGGACCACGTCGACCACCGGCCGCACCTCCTCGCGATACAGCTTCATGGTGTAGTGCCCGGTGCGGGCGTAGGCCTGCCAGTTGATGTGGCGTGGGTCGTCGCCGGGCACGTAGGTCCGGTGGTCCTGGAAGTCGAGCGACGAGCCCACGCCGGCCCCGAGGAACTCGCCGGCGGCCCCTTTCCAGACCCGCGAGCGGAGCGGAAGTCGGAGCCTCCCGGCGGCCCCGAGGGCCCGGGTATGACAGTCGACAAGATCCACCTGGGAAATCATTGGGGTGAACTGATGGTTCGACATTCCTGTTCAATTTTCCGGATATCCCGGAACTTGAGCAGGGCGGCCACGAGCAGGATCAGGGCGTAGCCCGAGGTCACCGCGAGGACCGAGAAGAACAGCGACTCGGGCGGGTGGTCGATCTGCAGGAAGGCGTGGATCCACGGCAGCCAGACGAAGAACCACAGGAAGTCGCGCGACCGGACCGGCATCGCCTGGGCGACGAAGCCGAGCACCAGCGTGAGGATCAGCGCGGCGACCAGGATCAGCAGGTAGATGACGAAGCGCTGGCGCACCCGCTCGCCGAGCAGGGCGAGGCAGGCGGCGGGCATCAGCAGGAAGCCGAGGAGCGCGAGGAGGATGTTGACCGAGGCCTGCTCGAAGGCCTGGTCCGCGCCGAGCCACAGGGCCAGGGCGCCCAGGCCGATGATGACGAAGGCGAAGACCACCCCGCTCGGCCATCCGGGATAGAGGACCCGGCCGGCCAGCGCGCCGAGCGCGCCGCGCTTCAGGAACGGCAGGCAGACGGGGGGCAGCAGCGCGAAGGGCTCGGTGATCGCCATCACCACCGCCGGCACCACGAGCACCAGCACGAACAGCACCAGACCCTCCGGGGGGAGCTCGAAGAACAGTCCCGCGAGCGAGCTCAGGACCAGCAGCCCGAGGATGATCCAGCGGCGCGGCGTGCTGTGGTTCTCGGCCGCCGGGGCGATCATCGAGGCGCCGAGGCCGAGCGCGGTCCAGCCGACGTAGAGCCCGCCGACGGCCAGCATGGCGATCGCCCAGAAGGTCCGCGCATTGGGGATCGAGGCGAAGTCCACCAACTCGTCGAACTCGTAGCCGAAGCAGAGCGGGGGGATCGCCATGATCATCCCCGCGGCCGCCAGCAGCGGGATCAGCCCGCGAAGGATGACCGAGGGGACGCAGGAGATGCCGACGATCACCGCGGTGAGCACGGCCGAGGCGACGAACACGAGGCCGAGCAGCATCAGCTCGCCGAACAGGTTCATGTCGCCGAACCAGTAGCGCAGGATCAGGTAGGGGACGATGGCGGCCAGCAGCAGCGCCGACTGGCTGACCAGCGAGACCCACTTCCCGAGCACGATGCGCCAGGCGTTGAGCCGGGTGAGGACCATCAGCTCGATGGTGTTTCCCTGGATCTCTCGGTGCAGCGCGCCGATCCCCCGGACCGGCTGGATCACCAGCACCGCGTAGGAGAAGAACAGGAAGATCACGCCGGAGATGAAGTGGCCCGCCGACTGGGGCGAGCGGGCGGCGCCGAGCGACCCGAGCAGGACCAGTGCGAGGATCGCCTGCAGGGTGAGGAACACGATCACGAAGGTCTTCGCCCGCAGCCCCTGGCGCAGCTCCTTGACCAGCATCGCCGGCAGGCGATCGCTGAAATCGGCCAGGCGATCCGCGATCAACGGGGGCGCGGGGGCGGTCGCGGACTCGGACATCGGATCAGTTCGTGAGGGTCGGTGGCGTGAAGCTCGGCGGCACCGGCGCCTGTTCCTCCGGCTGGGCCACCTCGCCGCGGTCGATCCGGCCCAGCATGTCGATGAACGCGTCCTCGAGGTTGCGCTGCTCCTTGTGGAACTCGACCACCGGGAGGCCGTCCTTGACCATCCGGGCGAGCACCGCCGCCGCCACCTCGCGGTCGCGGCTGTCGATGCGGATGCGGCCACCTTGCTTGCGGCTCTCGAGGAACTCGACGTGGCGGTTGATCACGCACCAGTCGGACACCGCCTGGGGGTCGCCGGTGACCTGCACGTCGTAGAGCATCCCGCCGTCGGCGTCGGTGCCGTGCTTGAGCGACTCGGCGTCGCCGTGGTGGACGATCCGGCCGTTGTTGACGAACAGCAGCGAGTCGCACATCTCGCCGAGCTCGGAGAGGATGTGCGAGGAGATGAAGATCGTCTTCCCCTCCTGGGCGAGCACCCGGATCAGGTGCTTGAGCTCGACGCGGGCCTTGGGGTCGAGGCCGGCCGCCGGCTCGTCCATGATCAGCACCTGCGGGTCGTGGAGCAGGGCGCGTCCCAGGCACAACCGCTGGGTCATCCCCTTGGAGAGCTTGTTCGAGAAGCGCTCGGCCAGCGGGATCAGGTCGGTGAACTCCATCACCTCCTGGACCCGAAGGCGGCGCTCCTTGCCGGAGTAGCCGAAGGCCCGGGCATAGAAGTCGAGGTACTCGAGCACCGTCATGTGCTCGTAGTTGCCGAAGTGGTCGGGCATCCAACCGATCAGCCGGCGGACCGCCTCGGGATGGTGGACGACGTTGATCCCGCACACCTCCGCCAGCCCCATCGTCGGGTAGTCGAGGGTGGCCAGGATCCGCATGGTGGTCGTCTTGCCGGCGCCGTTGGCTCCGACGAAGCCGCACACCGAGCCGTGCGGGATCTCGAAGGAGATGCCGTTCACGGCCTTGAGCTGGCCGAAGTAGCGGTAGAGGTTGTGAACGCGGATCGCGGACGGGGAATCGGACATGGTCAGCGCTGGACGGGGCCGGTGAGGAGGGTGCGATCGTCGCGCCAGCGGATCGAGTCGAAGGTCTCGACGGCGAGGCCCTCGGCGCTGGTGGCGAACCAGTGGTCGGACCGCTGGGCGGCGGTGCGGAAGAAGCCGGCGTGACGGTGGGTGAGCGGCGCCGCCTGCTCGTCGATCGCGGCGAGAAAGTCGGCCTCGGTGAGCGGCGTGCAGGTGGCCGACGAGCCGGGCTTCAGGTCGCGCGCGATCCAGTGGCCGCCGCTCGCATCCCGGTAGTGGAGGGTCTCGAGCGGAAACTCGAAGGTCGAGAACAGCACCGGGGCGCCGCCCTGGCTCCTGAGCTCGATGCGCCCGCGGGTCGGCACCACGGCGCGGACCAACTGGGCCTGCTCGGAGCGGCTCTGGAACCAGTCGCCGGACACCTCCAGCTTGCCATCCTCGAAGTTCATGCCGTAGCGCAGGCCGCCGCCGCCGTCGCCCGGGGAGAGCCGCGACCAGGCGCTGTCCTCGATCGGCACCGGGGTGATGGCCGCGGCCTCGTCGAGGCGGAAGGAGCCCCCGAGGAGCACCCCGGTGCGGCTGATCTGCTCCTGCAGCAGGTAGGCGTTGTTCTCGCCGGAATCGGGCCGGATCTCGACCAGCGCGACCCGCTGGCCGTTGCCGCCGACGCCATCCTTGACGAGGATCAGGACGATCAGCAGGGCACTGGCGCCGAGCGAGATGATCGGCGTGGTGATGAAGAGCTTGTGGCGCATGCCCGACTTGGCGAACACGAAGAGGTTCACCGGGCCGACCAGGATGCCGAAGGCGATCAGCACGAAGACGAAGAGGGCGTAGCTGAAGGTGCCCTCGTGGAAGGCGTCGTAGAGCTCCCATCCGACCGAGAAGTGGTCGTTGATGCTCTTGTTCAGGCTGGCGGGGGCGCGGGCCTGGTAGAACGGGTCGATGGTGCTGGCGGGATCGAGCGCCATCGTGGGGGCAAGGGAGTCGAGCGCGACGGTTCCGAAGCCGTAGTTGCCCTCGCCATTGCCATCGGGCTCGATGTCCAGGGTGGCGAGACTCGTCGCGCTGTTGAGGCGGTAGACGACCAGGCGGCCGCCGAGACGAATCCACTGGAGGATGGCCGTCCTCGCGCCGGAGCCGAGCTTGCCCCAGTCGTCGTCGGTCAGCAGCATCGCATCGTAGCCGCAGTAGGCCCGCCAGTCCTCGGGCATCTCGATCGGCGTGAACTTCGCGGCGAAGCGGGCGCTGCCGCCCATCCGCGAGGAGCCGAGGGCATGGGAGTTGAGGTGGCTGTCGAGGGCCGAGGCGTTCGGCGTGAACAGCCCCTCGCTCATCAGGATCGCCGGGGCGTTCTCGGCGAACTCCGAGCTCAGCGAGCCGGCGCTGTTGCCGAAGGTGCCGGACATCCGAAGGTCGACCCGCGAGTTGGTGCCGTAGTGGGAGCCGGTAGCGGCGGTGGTGAGCGGCACCAGCAGGTCGCGGGTCGTCGTGGTGCCCGCCTTGGATTCGAGCCGGAACTCGGATTCGACCTGGCTGTCGTCGTCGCCGAATCCGAAGTTCGAGGTGGTCGTGAAGCGCAGCGAGGCGTCGTTCTTGCGCTGGTTGACGACGGTGACGCGGACCGGCAGGTAGCCTCCCGGCGCCGGCATGTCGAACAGGGCCTTGACCTCGACCCGGGTCGGGTCCTTGGGGTCGAGGCCGGCGGGGTGATTGAACAGGAGTTCCTGGGCCGCGAGGGGCAGCGCCGGAAGCAGGGCCGCGAGGAGAGGCAGGACGCGCATGGAGGATCAGGCGTTGGTGGCCGCCTTCAGGGTCTTCGGCGTGCCGCCGGCCTGGAACGGCACCTCGTCGATCAGCGCCCTCACGACGTCGTTGTTGCTCAGTCCCTCGACCCGCGCGTTGTACTCGAGCACGACGCGGTGGCGGAGCACCGCCGGGGCGACGAAGCGGACGTCCTCGAAGGAGGCGTTGGTCCGCTCGTTCATCAGCGCCCGGGCCTTCGCGGCGGAGGCCAGCGAGAGCGCCGCCCTGGGGCTGGCGCCGTAGCGGATGCCGCGGGCGGCGGCGGATTGTCCGGGGTGGGAGGCATCGACCAGCCGGGCGATGTAGTTGGCGACGACGTCGGGAAGGTAGATGCGGCGGACGAGCTGCAGCACGCCGTCGAGCGTCTCGGCATCCATGATCGTCTCGACCTGCGGCTCGGTGCCGAGCTCGCGGTGGCCGACGATGCGCTCCAGGGTCGCGACATCGTTGCGGGTGACCTCGAGCTTGAACAGGAAGCGGTCGAGCTGCGCCTCGGGAAGCGGGTAGGTGCCCTCGAGCTCGATCGGGTTCTGGGTGGCGAGCACGAAGAACGGCCGGGGCAGGTCGTGGGTTTCGCCGAGGACCGTCACCCGGCGTTCCTGCATGGCCTCGAGCAGCGCCGACTGGGTCTTGGGCGAGGCGCGGTTGATCTCGTCGGCCAGCACGATGTTGGTGAACAGCGGGCCGGGCTGGAACACGAAACTGCGGCGGCCTTCCACCTCCTGGAGCACCGGGTTGCCGGTGATGTCGCCGGGCAGCAGGTCGGGCGTGAACTGGATCCGCTTGGTGCCGAGGTGGAGGGTTTTCGAGAGTCCCTTGACCAGTTCGGTCTTGCCGAGGCCCGGCAGGCCCTCGAGCAGGATGTGGCCCCGGGCGAGGATGCCGGTCAGCACCAGGTCGATCAGCTCCTCCTGCCCGAACAGCACCTGGTTGAGGGCGCTGGCCAGCGATCGGACATGCTTCCCGGCGGCGGAAACCTCGGTTTCGGATGCGAATTCCATAGTTCCTAGTTCTAACGGCGCAAGATTGCCGGATTATTGGAAGAAGTGGTGAAGATGCGATGAAAATCCGATCCCGTGATTGGATCGGCCGGCAGCTTCTGAAGGCGCCGCAAGAGGCGCCGGCACGGGCGGCCTCAGCCCTCGGCCATCGCCTCGGCGCGGCCCTTTTCCACGCAGCCGCTGAGCCAGTCGACCATTGCGGCCACCTCCCCGCTGTCGCGGCGGAGCGTCTCGAGGGTGCCCCAGTCGATGTGCTGGCGGTGGCGGGCCGCGGCGATCCGGTCGAACTGGATCCGTTCCATCAGGGCCTCGGTCTCCTTCGGGTGGGCATTGAGGATGTTGGCGGCCCGCGGGAGGTCGTCGAGCGTCTCGATGCTCAGCCCGAACGAGCTGACCCCGACACCGAAGATCGCGTTGAGCGCGCGCAGCCCGTCGGCATGCGCCTCGTCGATGATCGGCGTGGCGTAGACGAGCTCGGCGCCCTGGGTCCACAGCGAGGCGGAGAGCGCCTGGAAGAAGTCCTCGCGATAGCTGTGCAGCGAGGACTGGATGCGAAGCCGCGTCGAGGTGAGCCGGAACGGCGGCAGGCCGAGCCGCTGCTTGAGCGCGAGCATCGACGCGTCGAGCGACATCCCCTCGTCGGGATCGTCCCCGGTCTCCCAGTCGACCACCACGATCTCCGGGTACTTCCAGAGGTTGCCCAGCGGCGAGCCGGCGGTGAAGGCCTGGCGGAACTCGAAGGGGAAGCGACCGTTGGTCTCGTGGTAGCGCCGGACGATCGCCCGGAACTTCTTGACCCGCTCGAGGGCGTGGTCGACGGCCCCGCGGTCGTTGGTGAGGTCCTCGAGGCGGCCCTGGCTCAGCGAGAGCAGCTCCTGGGCCCCGGACAGGGCCGGCACCGGAGCACTGCGGCGATAGTAGCCCTGACCCTTCTCGACCTTGGCGATCGGCGAACCGGGGTCGCACGACATGATCGAGAAGTGGTAGCGCAGCGAGGCGTCGGAGTAGTTGCCCGCGAGCTGGTGCCGCACCGCCCGGATCAGTTCGGTGCCCTTGACGGCCTCGGCGGGATTGCTGGGAAGGAGCGAGGGCAGGATGTCCGTAAGCTGCTTGCGGAGGCTCATGGGGGCTTTCGTAGGGCGACGATACCGTTGGGAAGTATCCAATGGCGCACCCCCGGGCGCGGCAAGCCCCAATGCCGGAATTTTGGAAAATCCGGAGGATTGCTGACGCGCTTTTTTGAATTGAAGCGTCCGCTTGCACCTTGGCCCGGCACGGGGCAGGTTGGCGTCATGAGATCATTCGGAAGGGTGCTTCTGGTGGCCGCCGCATCGCTGGGTTCGGCCCTGGCCCAGGACGCCGAGCAGATCATGGAACGGGTGCGCATCGGCGCCACGCTGCAGCACAACGACCTCGAGGGGAAGATCCGCAAGAGGGGAACCCCGGACACCAGCGTCGCCCTGTTCCTGAAGGGCAAGAACATCCAGTTCCAGTATTCGCAGAACGGCGGGGCGTGGCAGATCTTCCACATGCGCCTCGGCCGGGGACAGTACGATCTGTTCGAGATCGTCGGTGGGAAGACCCGGGGCTTTCCCGGCTCGAAGCTCGCCCAACCGATCGCCGGCAGCGACCTGACCTACGAGGACCTCTCGATGCGTTTCCTCTACTGGCCGAACCCCTCGATCGAGGGCGAGGAGAAGGTCGGCGTGTTCGATTGCTGGAAGATCCGCGTCGACAACCCCGGCGGTGGCGGCGCCTACCGCACGATGTACGTGTGGGTCAGCAAGAAGCACGGGGCCTTCGTCAAGGTGCAGGGCTTCGACCGCAACGGCGACATCGTGAAGGAGTTCAAGGTCGAGGACGTGATGAAGCTGAAGGACGGCTCCTACACGCTGCGCAAGATGGAGGTCGCGAGCTATGCCAGGAAGCGGGTTTCCGGACGCAGCGAACTGAGCTTCGAGCCCCCGACCAAGCCGAAGCTCAGGGGGCCGCGCTGAGGAATCGGTCCGGCATTCCCCCTAGTGGCGGAGGAACTTGATCGCGACGAAGCCGCCGACCAGCAGCACCCCGGCGGCGACGAAGCACCATTCGAGGTTCTTCTCGATGAAGGGCCGGAACCTCGGGCCGAACAGCCGGACGATCCCGGCGACCACGAAGAAGCGGAAGCCGCGGCCGATGATCGAGGCGACGATCAGCATCGGCAGGCTGTAGTGGAACAGCCCCGAGGCAATGGTGAAGACCTTGTAGGGGATCGGGGTGATCGCGGCGATGAGGATGCCGAGGAAGCCATACTGGACGTACCAGGCCTGGATCTTCTCCTGGGTCGCGCCATCCGGGTCGAAGATCCCGAGCAGCGGCTTGGCGACCGACTCCGCGAGGCCCCAGCCGATCAGCCAGCCGGCGATCCCGCCGAGCACCGAGCCGGCGGTGCAGATCAGCGCGTACTTCGCCCACTTCTCCCGCGCGCCGAAGCACAGGGCCAGCAGCAGGACGTCCGGCGGAATCGGGAAGAACGACGACTCGGCGAAGGAGATCAGGAACAGCGCCCAGCTGCCGTGGGGGCGCTCAGCCCACGAGATCGTCCAGTTGTAGAGTCGGCGGATCGGGCCGGGGCGCTCGGTGGCGGTGGTCTCCATGGGGTGGGGGAAGTCAGTCGGCCTCGGGGCGCGGATCGCGGTTGAGCAGCTCGTGCAGCGCGCGGGCCGCGGGCTTGTCCTCGTAGAGGATGCCGTGGACGGCATCGACGATCGGCGTGCGGACCCCGGCCGAGCGGGCCGCCTCGTGGATCGAGAGGGTGTTCGGCACCCCCTCGGCGACCATGCCCAGGGCGTCGACCGCCTCCTGGAGGCTCTGTCCGTGGCCGAGGGCGAGGCCGACGCGGTTGTTGCGGGAGTGCGGGGAGAAGCAGGTGGCGATCAGGTCGCCGACACCGGACAGCCCGGCGAAGGTCTCGATCCGGCCCCCGAGCTTGACGCCGAGGCGGGTCATCTCGGCCAGCGCCCGGGTGACGAGGGCGGCGACGGCATTGTCCCCGAGGCCGAGGCCGGCGGCGATGCCGGCGGCG
>Ga0207814_100974_pt1 | contig 11280 bp, 4 predicted proteins | sample TtaePargueraPR_7_FD_187755 | JGI IMG/M metagenome (GOLD analysis project Ga0207814, IMG submission 187755) | Aerobic enrichment media microbial communities from Bioluminiscent Bay, La Parguera, Puerto Rico - Tt and P1 (2) (SPAdes) | ecosystem: Environmental > Aquatic > Marine > Unclassified ... | reverse complement strand
CCATTGCAGCCAGAGATGTCTACTTGGGCAGCGTTACCTGGACCATTTCACTCATTTTTCTTTTCGAAAAAACTGAAATAGGGCTTGTCTCTCATGAACGTGCCCTGCACATGGTCGGGATCGCACTTGAACAGCGAGTGCAGGTTTTCCAGCACCGGGACACGAGCAGCCATTTCTGCAGCTCCCTCGCCGAACCCGAGCCGGATGAGATCTTGGGCAGTGATGTCGGGAACCTTATGAATGCACCAGGTCCGCAAGGGTTGTGCCCAGTTCACCCCGCCAAGCTTGAAATGCGAGAGATACTGCGACGAAAGGATGACACCCATTCCGAACTGGCGACCTTCCAGCAAGAGCTTCTCGAGAACTTCGAACCCATGCTCCATTATGTGGTGCGCTTCGTCCACAAGCACGAAGGAATCTATGAAACGGCGCTGGATTCCCCTTTCGTCCATTTGGAAGTCCGGCCGTATCCGCGACGGCATGTACTCGTTGTAGACCAAGTCCAAAAATAGGGTGACCAAAATGTCCTGAATCTGGCTCCCTGCGTTGATGCCTTTGAGATCCAAGACAAGTGATCGGTCAAACAACTCTCCGAAGCTCGAGATCTTTTGACGGTTTGGCTCAAAGATTTCCAGGTAGACCAGAGCTCGTAAGGCGGCTGTCACGGAGTCACCTTTCGGAACCTCTTCGCCGTATATTTCCAGCACGTCCGCGATGAGCGGAAAGCCGCGGCCCGAGAAACGATTGTATGCCTCGATCACGCATTCCTCGAGCTTGTTCCGTTGTACCGGGCCAATGCGGTTTACCTTGCTCACCACGTCCGCGAAAAACATCGCCCTACGGATATGGGCGTTCTTATTAGATCCTTCCGGCAGCGCAAAGAAGTTCAACGGGATCGGTTCTTCGCCCGGAGCAAGCAGCTTCCCGTCTATATTCTTGATGAACTCGGCGTCTATGAAATCCTTCTTATAATCGAATATGAGTGTCTTCGGAGCTATGCCGCCATTTGCGTCCGCCGAGCGCGAAATCTGGTAGACCAACGAACGAACGAACTGTGTCTTACCGGTGCCGAGGTCGCCAACCACCCCGATGTTCAGTTGGTTCACGCGGGTGTCGCTGGGGTCAAACACCACTTTCTCAGTTTGGATGCCCTTTGCACGCTCACCGACTTCGATCGCGAGCCCCGTTAGTTTGCCAATTTTCTTGCTCGTTTCGGCTTTTCGTACTTCTTCAGAAACTTCAGTGCCATTATGCCCTTCGAGGATTTCATTCTCCAGGTTGCCCGCGTGGCCGAAGTTTTCCGGCCCCTGCTGCGCTTCTTCTTCTACCGGTAGCGTTTCATCATCTGCATCGTTTTCGGGATGCAATGTTTCGAGGGATTGACCGTCGTTGCCGGTCGCTACCTGTTTCCCGACCTCGATCCTGTCACGAACGATAGCATCGACGAAACTCTGCTGTACGTCGGTTCGATCTCCGGAGATGATCGCTCGCCCCAACTGGAGCGGATTAACAAGCACCTGCCACGTGGTATCTATCGCAGTACCTCGGGTTTCGATTGGCGATCCGGACTGGGTTGCACCTCCCGATTGGAACCAGAGCAAAGTACCCGCCGAAGCGAAGAACTTCGCCTTACCACTCGAGATTACCTGCAGGAAATCTCGTTCGTTCGCCAGGATTCGCTCGGAGGCGGCCGTGTCGCCGTCGGCGCGAAGCGCGAGTGCGGCTTCCATGAGAGAAGTGACCGCGTTCAAAAGCAGGACGTTTGGCCGAGCATTCACGTTCTCGCAAAGGCTGGAGAGTAACTTGTGAGAGTTTTCCAGTTGCCCGAGCGCCTCTTGTACCTCGGGATCACGGGGACCTGGAAACGTCCCCTCCCGACGCCGCATCTTCACCTCTACCGGGTGAAGCACGATATTGAACGAACCACCCTCGGTGGGGGCTGCACGCACGGCGAGGATATCGGCGCGGCGGCGGTTTTTTTCGATCGTGCCATCCTTGGCAATGGCCTCGAGAACCGAGTTTACTGCGTCCATTGGCAGCAAGCACCGTATCTCGTCGGACGGGCCACCTGCTTCCCACGCACTCAATGCACGAAACGAGAGGAAAAAGCCGATTGCGCCCACTGTTTGGGTGTGACCAATCGAAAGCAGCGAAGATAACCCGATTCCTCTTGTCCCAAGCTCTTCCAGCACAAGGTCGGCACCAGGAGTCTCGAATCTTCCAAAGGAGGCGAGGCAATCGTTTTCCAACTGGTCCCTGAATTGTGGATCAAGACGCGCTATTGTCGTGTATGGCCGTGCCGGGGCGATGTTCGAACCAGCTCCCTTGGCCGTTCTCGCGAGAAAGGCGGGGCGCCACTCCCAAAGCACGAGGTCTGCACCCAAGCTGCCAATTTCCTTGGATAGTGTCGCCGGGTCCATGTGGGCATTTCCCGCGACCGTCCACTGCGCTGGCGAATTCCGGAGCTCGTTTGCCAAGAGACGACAGGAAACCTCCGGGTACCCGGTTGGGCCGTCGGGGGCTTCCACGAGGCTGAGGCAGCGCCCGTAGCCTGGCATAGCCTTGAACGCGTCTTCCGGTAGGCCGGGGCAGTACGCGCTTCTCTGGGTTCCCGGCGCGGCTCTTGACCAGGTCACGTGCCTATTAACGGGTAGATCAGGGGCAGACCCACCGAGTTCCTTGCTCTGGCCGGCAGCGATACTTGGTTCGACCAGCGGAGTCTCTAGGAAACGAACATCTACGCGCGGGCGTTCTTGCACCTTCCATTGGAAAGGGGGAGGAGCCGTATTGGAGCCGGTTTCCTTTCGCATAGGACCAGCGGCCTTCTCGATGGCCGCAAAAACGTACTCGGGCTCGGGAATCGGTCCGCTCCGGAACGGGCTGTCAAAAACCCTGATGCCTCCGGGCAAACGATCACCACGCCGCGCCACCTCGGCTGCGGCGGCGTCAACGAGTGCGAAGTCAAGCTCGCGTGAACGTTGGACCTCGGAGGAGGAATAGATTCCCGCGTTGATCTGGCTAACCAGCGGGTGGACTCGCAAGTAATCGCGCAATGCGGCGGCAACCCCACCGCGATCTAGGCCGGAAGCCGCACCGACGGGGAACCTTTTCCCCAACAGGCTTCCAAGCCTTCCGGTCCCGTCCTTTGTTACCGAGTTAGAGGCCAAGAATGACCAACCGGAGAAGAGCCCATCCTTACCGGTATCGAGCGGCATGGCGAGTAGGTAGCTCGTTTCGAATGGCGACGGAGCTAGGTGGGGGAAACCTAGGCCATCACAGAAGCGAAGCAGGTCGATTACATCTTCGGGGTCTAAGTTTTCGAGGAGATCGTTCGCAGAGTTTTGCACCGACCAAGACCACCCCATGCGAAGCGGGTGAAGAGGTGACAGCAGTATACCCTCGAGTCTTCCTGCCCTGTCGGTCGCGAGTACTGAAAAAGGAAACGACAGGAGCCCACTTGGTTCGTTGGCCTTGCTGTACCCAAGAAGCTCCGAGAATGCAGCCAAGTATGCCTGCAGCCGATCGAGCCGTAGTCCCCTTAGGTCTAATCTGCTTGGCCAAGCGGCAAGGCCGCCCGTGTCGCTGGAAAGGTCAGGTAGGTGAAGCTCTTTGAACGATTCCCAGAACTGGTCAACGGCGTCACGGGCGGCTTGATCTAAGATTAAGCGTATCGAGCCGGAACTCTCGCCCCAGCAATAATAACCAAGGTGTTGATCGAGCTGTGGCTGGTGTGGTGGTTGGGTGTCCCCGATCTGCATAGATACGATCCCAAGTGTCGACTTGAACGTAGCCAACGGTTCCTGGGTGATGCAGCTGTCGCTCAGCCAATCCTCAATGGAGCTCCTCGGGTCACGCCTGATCTCGCTTTCTAAACTACTGTCGATTTCCTCCGACAGCGGTTCACCCATCGCGCACGCGGTGAACGGTGAGACGTGCGCCATTTTTTGATCTGGCATCCGGATCTCGGCCAACAAGTTTTCCAAATGCAGGACGCCGTCGGTCTTGACCTGAAAATCTTTCGTAAGGCCCAACTCGAGTTCCTCGTTCTCGAGTGTTTCAGCGACCAAGGAGATTGCCGCATCGGGCCATTCGATCTTGGCCTCACCCGGTGACTGCATGGTGAGGACTCTTGCATGCGTGGTTGACTTTCCAAGTGTGAAAACCGGTGGTGACGCGTCATCCGACGCGCTTGGCACTACGCGTTCTTCGAGCACCGCGTACCTTGTCGGTGAATGTACGCAGATCTTGTAGGTCGGTGTCTTCGCGCGCTGCTTCTCTAGCAATATCGCCGACGCTCTTCCTGGGAATGGCAACAGCAACTCGATGGATTTCGGCCCTCGAAGAATTTCCTTCGCTACGTCGCTTATTGGAGAGAGGTTGAGCTGTTGCGGTTTCTGGGGCCAGTTACCCTTGGTAAGCGTAAGCTCGATATCGAATACGGCGACGATGTCGCCTTCCGACTCCTCGACAATAAGGTTGCTGACCGAAAGCAAAGAGGATCGGCATTCTACCCCAATCTCGATCTCCCGCGGATCAACAAGGTCGCTGGATCCGAGCGAAACCTTAAAACGACCGAGCTTGGTTTGTTTCCCAGACACGGGCTCTGCAGGGTCGAGGCTAGCGATGTGAACCCGGTTTTTTAGGTTCGGGACAATCGGCAATGCAATCGATCGTGGTCCGGCTACTCGGCTGACAGGTAGGTCCTCCTCCACGTCAGGCCCGCTGGAAAAGAACGAGGACTCCTGCGTCGTAGACCACGCTTGCATCCAGTCTTGGTGCGGAGCCCCTAGGAAGCATACGGCGAGCAACCGGTGTCCAAGCGTGGAGCGTACGGTGGCAAGGTTGTTCCAAGGAAGTATAGAGAGCGCATGATCCTCGCTGGCCCCCAATCGGCCGGAACGTCGTTCCTCGTCTCGAATGTCAAGTATTGCTAGTTCAACGGTTTCGGTCCTGTCCCACTTATCCGCGATCAAGCGCGCATATTTTTTTGCGTCGTTCTGCTTTGCATAGCGGTTGGCAGACATGTTGTCCGGGATCGGCAGACCAAATGCTACGTAGCAACCAACGGCCTCGGCCATTGGCGAGTCAGCCTTTTTCATGGCGAGGAGCACGGACGGTAGGTAATGCAAGCCGAGGTCAAGGTGATGCCACCAGGCGTCGGTCCAGTTGAACTCGTCATTTCCACTCTCTAAATACGCATCCGCCATGTAAACGCAGACCTGCTCAAGAGTGGAGGTCAAGCTGTCGCCGTGCGATAAGTGTACACCCGCCTCCTCGAGGAGCCGGGGTATCTGCGCGAGTATCTCGCGGATGGAAAGTGAAGATCCGAAAACGTCGGCGACACCCGCGGGAATACTTTCAGGATTAAGCGGGTTGTAGGCTTCAAGCGACTTCAGCTGTTTCAGCTCGCCGCGATGATGCACGAGCAAGGCGGCAACTTCTTGACCATCGTCGCGGCTTCGCATCCTGATAGCCATCTCCGATGAGATTTCACCTTCTCCGGGCGTTGGACGGACTACATGCGCGAAGTTGTCGACACCGCGCGAAGCGTTTGCTTCTTTGGCAATGGAATTCAACTTTCCCGGTGCGAAACTGGCCGGTAGACTGATGCTCGACAAGCCGTTTAACTTCGCCAGGGAACGCCCCAACGCGCGGGTAAGAATCTCTTTTTCTTTATCCATCTCTTCGTAACTCAAAACGCGGCCTGCACCTCGATTGCCTCATCAGCATCGTGGCTGCCCCTCGCAAGCCCCGCGTCTTCAAGCCGGTCGACGAGCGCGGTAAATCCGGGTCGGAGGCATAGTTCCCGGAGAGAACCATCGATATCGGCAACCCGCGCAACGCCCTGCCCCAATCCCGAGGACAAGCTACTCAACACGACCAGCCATTCTTGTCCGGGATCAATCACGTGGTAGCGCCCTCTGAGCCGCAGTACACCATAGAGGTCCCTGGAACCCGGAGCATCTGAGCGCTCGGTCAACGCGTACATAACCGTTTCGCGGACGTTCTTCGAGGGGCCGCGGCCTGACCTTAAGTCGTCGGCAGTCCTCTCAAAAGCCTCGGCAATCTGAGCTTGAAGCGATTCCGTTGATTGTTCTGCACTCCAATCGCGGGCGTTCTGAATCCAGTTGGCGAGACCGTCGGTATCGTCATCGAACTCGTCAGGTTTCGGGCATCCTTGCTTAATCCACTTATCGAGAACCGACAGTGATGCCGTTCCCTGTATGACTGTGGTTTCGATTTGCTCCTTAACGCTTCGCTCGGACACTCGTGCCTCGTCGTTCCAGCGCAAAAGCGGACGAGATTTCGAGAGGGCTGCTCTGGCAACGGCATCGGCCTCCTCGTAGGTCACCACGCCAAGGGCTAGAGCTCGAAGAAGGTTCATTTCGAAGAGGAAACCTAGGCCAAGCGCGTTTCGAAGGATGCAAGCAGCCCAGTCCGCCCAGCGGCGCCGAGGCATTCTTTCAATCCAACCGTCTTGGCAGAGCATGTCCCAGGAGCGGGCAAACCACGCGTAGGGGGTAGGTTCATTTTGCAGCCAACGTGGTTGCAGGCCTCCCACCGCAACGTCAGGCCCTTCGCATTCGGAAATGATCAATTTCTTTGCTTCCGCCAAGAACTCCGGTGCCCCAGCTTCCAATGCATCGTCGAGCCACGGCGTGATCGTTTCGCCTTCCCCGCTGAACAACTGTACGAGCTTTCTCGAGGCCGAGCCTTCACCGCCTCCCAGCACGTACATTCGTTCCAAGATCGCCGCGTAGTTGGCTGGTCCAGAGGTGCGAAGTAACCCTGAGCGGTCTTGCAGCAAGGATGTGCCGAGGCTCACGGGAACAGCCGCATAGGATTTCGCCTTCGCAGGGCGAAGCGCTCTCAAGTCGTCGAGAAGGATTTCCGCAGCGACCTCCGCCTGGTCAACCGGAATATCGAAATCCCGGCGCAGGCTTTCGACGAGCTTTTCCCATCTCGCTGTGCCCTGCCGAGGGCGCGTGAAACCTATGCGGAGATTTTTAGGCTTGGAGGTGTCGTAGCGATCGAAGGCGATCGCCTCGTATGGTTCCTCGTTTTCGTCGACCTTGAGTAATACGGATGCCCGGTCGCGCGCCCGTTCAACGATGCCCCAGGTGAGCGACGAGACCAAGATTTCCGGCATATTTGCATATTGTGGCCTGTTTAGCCGCAGGAAGGGGCTACCTACAGAGCGCTCGGTATTATTGCTACTCATGCTTTCCTCATCCTGGCCGAATGACCTGCCCGTCTGTTCCCACGAAGACTGTATTGCCGCCCAACCGGGGATTCGCGCTTGTCTCGAGAGACACAAGGCGGGCCCGTAGACGTTCAAGGCGTGGTTCAACAAATCGCAGCGAGTCTGAGAATCCCAATCCGTCCGTCCTAGACAGCGCTTCGCGCATCAAGTGGAAGTCCAGCGGCGTCTCCGCATAATCCCCGCTTCCGGGACGATGGATGCGCAAAATCATGCGTCCACCGAAGACCGACAAGTCAAGCTTGAAATCCCTCGGGTCCACCTCGACAGCAACGTGGGCATCGCCGGTTGCAGGAGCGGTCACCCTCGGTCGCATTAACGGCAGTCTCGCGAGGGAGCCGCTAGATCCCTGCGTCGGCGGAAGGAAAACTCTCAAGAGCGCGTCGCTGGCGCCCCTCGAAAGGCCCTCGCCACGTAGCCCTCGGCGCATGCATCTCTGCAACTCACTGATGACATCGACAAAAGCGGACCTCCCCAGAACGAGGCCATGGAACCGACGTAAATACTGTGAATACCAAGGAAGTAATTCGTCACTTGCAAGCTCGGAGTGATCACTGTTCATTGGGTTCGCGAGTTCGGCAACGACCTTGTCCAATTCCTCTTCCAAAGGGCTCCAGGCCGGTTTCAATCGGCCGTCGATGCTCAGGAATAGTCTGGCGGCTCCCGTTCCATCGTGTGCTTGCCCCATGGCACCCGCCAGTAGCTCGTGTTTATCCGACGAGAAGTCCAGAAGCGGATCAGACGCGATTATCGCATCGAAAGCGTCGTTTTGCGCGAACACGGCTCGCCGGGACTGGGCGCCGATGGGCACGCTTGCGCGAAGGCCGCCGTACAAGAGCACGTGTGTCCGGAGGCTTGCGAGTGAAACGAGCGCACGACCACGTTCCAATGATGAACTTGCGGATTGGAAATCCTCCTGGATTCGCCTTACCCAGGTCCCAATTCCTTCGAGCCCATCAGTCCCGATAGGGCCCACGAGAGCGAGTGCCGCCAGACCCCAAAGGTCGCGATACGAAAAATTGAAGCCACCTATGATCTCGGCGCCACGGGCGCTTCGGCACCAGGTATCGACGATGTCCTCGTTAGAAAGCATTGATGCATTGGCTCGAACCGGATCTAAATCTCCCCCGGGCCACTCGTCGCCGTTCTCTTCGAGGAATCTCTCCGCGAGTTCACGGAGCGGTTTCTCAAAGGCCGCGTCGCGCCTCGCGAACCCGGCTCCGCCCTCGTGGACCAATGCTACGCGGCGCACTTCGTTCTCGGTTTGCGCACCGTCGACAACGGGCAGAGGCTCCAATAACGAAAGGTGATCCATGTACACCACGATCACCTCGAATTCCACACCATCTGGCGACCTGAGGGAATATGCATCGTGGTCAGACGCTAACCGCGGTTCCCCCTGGATGGACCACCCCTCGACCTCCGTTTTCTCTGTGGTACCGTCCTGAAAGAGAAGGGAGGTGATGCGATGGGCTACCGCGTTCTTGCCACGCGGGTCGCGCCCAGAAAACTGTCGAAGTTCGCCGAGTAGCACGCCACGGTTCACGCATGCTAGAAGATGGTTTCCCCCTTCGATCGCGCGCGTTATGTCTTCAATGAGATCGCCTTTCGATGTCCGGTCGGCCGGGATGGTTGCATCGTTCACGACACGGAGGCGCCTGCCGGAGGGCGTGGCGTAGTTGTATGCGCGTTGTGAATAGCCGTCGGTCTCGTCCTGATCATTTATCCTTTTGGTGCACGCTTCCTTGACGACGCGTCCCGAAAGGTACGACTTGCCGTTCCCTGCGCCACCGACGAGGAACAAGAGACACGGCCTTTCTTGCTCCCCGACGGCACTACATGCCTTGACTAGTTTGTCGCAGGCAGTCGATGCGAAAGGGGATGCAGGGCCATCGGGCCAAGGACCGCCAGCCTGCAACCGCGTCGGCGTTGCAGCTACTTCAGGCCCGCCGAAGGAACGCTCGTATATCCACGCGGGGTAGTCGCTGCTCAAGACGCTATCCTCTCTGCTCTGCTGATCCCTCTGACCATCAACTGTGACAAGGCCTTGAAAACAAATGATAATCAATGAATCGGCGCCGATCATTGCATCGAAAGTCTGATCATACAAGTTCGCCATCCGGGAAATCCTAAGGATCGTGTCAGCTTAGAACTTATTGAGTCATGCATGAACTTACGTAACGTCTGTTGAAGACCAGCGCTTTCATTTCGAGTACTTCAAGGCCAGCGCGGAGAACATCCGCTTTGCGATCATACTGTCATGACTCGAGCAGGCGTCGGCTGCATCGGCCAGAAACTGCATCCGGATGGCACGATCCTTACGAACTATGGGGTTTTCACAGTGGGTATCATTCGGCGGTTCGCTTATGAGATGAATCCGGCGTTGGTATTTCTCGTGGCAAGCGGCGCGCTCTGAATAATGGCGTTTACGTTGTTCGGGCTTCGGTACGACTATTCGGCACTGCGTTGAATTACCGAAGCCCCACGGGTGGTCGCGAGCCGATCCACAGCGCTTTGCTTGATCCGGCGAAAACTTTTCGCGGCACCGATCGCTGCGCATGATCCGAAGCGTTGAGCCCGCCTGACGGCGCTGGTAGCGCCGCGCCACCGGATTTTCTTGTCAAGCAAATTCTCCGCGCCTTTCCAAGCCTGCTTGGGCTGATCGGCTAAGTTGTCGGCGGTTCCGGCGGGCTTTCAAATCCTACCTCGCGCCCCTGAGATACTTGAGGCGCATGTAACATAGATGTGAAATACACATCGAAAGATTCATCAATGTAAATATGGGTATAAACTGAAGTATGTTATATGTAATAATGGCCTTTTAGGGCGATACAATACTTACAGCTAGATTTGTCAGGAATCAGAAAACATGAGATAATTGCTTTGTCGGTCGCGAATACATTGTTTGCGTCCGGCTATGTTGAGCAACCAGTATTGGAGTATCAAGTGACGAAGAACGTACCGAACCGCAGCATCAAGTCCGCATCCGACGCGGAGTCTTCTGAATCCGCGCGCGAGGAGATCGCCAGGGCAGAGGAGGTCGCTTCCGCCATGCCGGAGAACCCGGCATCTTCGGCTGCGCCCGGAAAGCGCCGCCGGGGCAGGAAGGCGAAGGAAGCCGCAGGCAACGAGCCTGCGGACGCGCAGGAGTTCCGGGTGACGCCGGAAATGGAAGCCGAGCTCGAGGAGATCATCGCGGAGAACACCGCCATGGGCAAGGTCGACGCACGGCAGGCCTTCCGCCGGGGGGAACTCCTCGTCCGGTCGAAGGAACTCGTGCGGCCGAAGCTGTGGAAGGGCTTCTGCAAGGAGGACATGAAGATCTCCGACGGGCAGGCCCGCAACTTCATCCGTTTGATGGAGATCCCCGAGCTCAAGGAGCGCTGCATCGCCGCCGCGATCCTGCCGTCGGTCCTGTACGAGCTTCCGAAGCTTCCGCCGGAGCAGCGCGAGGAGATCGTTTCGGTCCACGAGGCTGGCGGCAATGTCCCGGTCGAGAAGGTCAAGGCGGCCGTGAAGGCGTTGAAGGAGGGAGACGAAGTCGATCCGAACGCGGCCCCGGAAGACCGCGGTGGCCCGGCGGGGCTGAAGGCGCTCGCGTCCCGGAAGACGCAGGAGGGCGTCAAGCACTTCGCCGGTGTCGTGAAGAAGATGACCGCCGACATCGACGAGGCACTGGAACCGCACTGGCGTGGCAAGCGGGTCTCCAAGGCGGCGCTCGCGCAGAAGCTCGAGCACCCGGCAAGGCGGGCGAGGGCTGACCTGCAGAATGTCGGCCTTTACCTGGAGACCTCGGAGACGTCGGTCCCCTGGCACACGTTCCCGGCACAGTTCCCGTCGGGTTCCGGTTGGGACAAGGTGGCGCGGACGCTGTACAGGCTCGGAAGCCGCGAGGACTGGCCCGCCTCGGGCGAACTCGGCGCCTGGCTTGCCGATGAGGTGCTTCCGGTCCTGCACTGGGCCGCGGGCACCAGGCCGAAGGCCGACCAGGCAGAGGCGGATGAATCCGCTGTCGCCAA
>Ga0207814_100973_pt1 | contig 11286 bp, 10 predicted proteins | sample TtaePargueraPR_7_FD_187755 | JGI IMG/M metagenome (GOLD analysis project Ga0207814, IMG submission 187755) | Aerobic enrichment media microbial communities from Bioluminiscent Bay, La Parguera, Puerto Rico - Tt and P1 (2) (SPAdes) | ecosystem: Environmental > Aquatic > Marine > Unclassified ... | reverse complement strand
CGCGCGGACAAGCCGGTGAGCTGGTCGGCGTTTGCGATCGCGTCGGCGCGCAGCGTCGTGCGGGGAATGCGCTCGATGACGATGTCGCTCGGTGTGATCACGTCGCCACGCGCGATCGGGCGGGCGAGAACCGGCACCTCGACGATCTCGACCGCGCGGCCGGTGATCCGGACGCCGGTGGCGGCGATGGCGCTGTCGGCGACGCTGACGATCGCGGCGAAACGGCCGTTTCGCGCATCGTAGTCGAAGCCGTCGATCTGCAGCGGGGCGGTCGCGGTCGATTCGATCACCATCGGCTCGGCGAAACGGTCGAGCAGGATGTCGAGGGTCTCGACGCGTTCGGCACGGCCGGTCTCGACCATGCTGCGCGCGACGGCGCCGGTGATTTCCTCCGCGTCGATGCTGCGTCCGGTGCGGCTGACGGAGACCGTTTCGATGCCGGAGGTGTCGAGAACGGCGATGCCGTTCGCCGCTGCGGCCGCGACGATCCGGTCGGCGCGGACCGTACCGGCGGTGCCGAGGTCGGGCGCCCGGAAGACGGCGACTGAGCTGGCGGATCCCGCGTTTTCGATCAGGTCGCCAAGCGTCACCAGGCCGCCATGCACGGTGACGACCGGCTTCAGACGGGCGTGGTCGGCGCTTTGTGCCGGCAGCGAGAAGAGCGCGACGGCGAGGGCGGCGGCGACAATCAGGGTTCGAACGATCATGGTCCCGGTGCTCCCGCGTTACCGAAGGCTCGACGTCGACTGCATCATCTCGTCGGCTGCCGAGATGACACGCGAGTTCATTTCGTAGGCGCGCTGCGCGGCAATAAGGTCGGAGATCTCCGACACCGAGTTGACGTTGGCCTGCTCGAGATAGCCCTGCTGCAGCATTCCGAAGCCCTCGGTTCCCGCGACGCCGACCTGTTCGGCGCCGCTGGACGGGGTTTCGAGGAACAGGTTGTCGCCCATCGCTTCCAGCCCGGCCGGATTGACGAAGCGGGCCAGATCGATCTGGCCGAGGTCGACCGGTTCGGCATCGGTGGCGACGAAGGCCTGGACGAGGCCCTCGGAATTGATCGAGACGGCCCGGGCATCCTCGGGAATGGTGATGCCCGGCTCGATGATGTAGCCGTCCACGGTGACGATCTGCCCGAGCGCGTCGCGCTCGAAGGATCCGTCCCGCGTATAGGCGGTCCGGCCGTCGGGAAGCTGGACACGGAAGAAGCCGTCGCCGCGGATCGCGACATCGAGGTCCTTCTCGGTCATCAGAATGTTGCCCTGGCTCATGACGCGGGGCGTCGCCGCGGTCTTCACGCCGCCGCCGATCTGGATGCCGGTCGGCACGATGGTGCCGGTGTCGGACGTGCTGGCGCCGGGGCGGCGCAGGTTCTGATAGAGCAGGTCCTGGAAGTCGGCCCGCTGGCGCTTGAAGCCGGTGGTCCGCATGTTGGCGACGTTGTTCGAGATCACCTCGACGTTGAGCTCCTGCGCCATCATTCCGGAGGCTGCGATCTGCAGAGCTTTCATGACGAAATCCTTGTTGCGTTCGTTGGTTGCGCGGCGTTCGGCGGTGCGGTCCGGGCGGCGGTCACTGGACCACCGCGAGCACGCCGATGGCGTCGCGCCGCATGTCGTCGATGTTCTGCAGCATCGACGACATCGAGGTGTAGGCCCGGGTGACCTCGATCATCCGGGTGATCTCGACGATCGGCCTGACGTTGGAGCCTTCCAGCATTCCCTGGCGGACACGGGCGTTCTCCGCGTCCTGGGGCTGCTCGTCGGCGGCATAGAGGTTGGAACCGACCGATTCGAGAGCGTTCTCGTCGGCGAATGCGACGACCCGCAGCCGGCCCTTGTCGCCGGCCTCGGTCGAGATGGTCCCGTCCGGGGCGATCGAGATGGCGCCGTCGCTTTCGTCGAACGTGATCGGGCCGCCGTCGCCCAGAACCTTGTCGCCGTTGACGGTGACGAGGTTGCCCTCGGGATCCAGCAGGAACCCGCCGTTGCGCGTGTAGCGTTCGCCGGCCGCCGTCTCGATGGCAAACCAGCCTTCTCCGTCGATGGCGACATCGAGAGGATTGCCGGTCTGCTGGTTCGGGCCGGGCGAGTAGTCCGTCAGCGTTGCCGTGTCGATAACGAACGAGACGTCGTGGTCGGCAGGCAGCGCCGACGTCGCCTCGGCGACCGGCATCATGTGCTCCTCGAACAGGATGTCGGACGCCTTGAAGCCGCCGGTTTCGACGTTTGCCAGATTGTTGGCGATGACATCCATCTGGCGTCGCAGCGCGACCTGCCGCGACAAGGCAACTAGAATCGTATTGTCGATCATTTCTGCACCGTCTGGTTGCTCCCCCGAGCGAACGCCGCACGGTGCCGTGGGCGTTCACCGATCATTAAGCATGCGCCGTGCCAGTTTGAAAAATTGAATAAATTCAGATAGTTGCTGAAATTACCCCTGATCCTGACCCGGCAAAATGGGGCGTGATCGGCAGGATCGACCGGCAGGAATTTCCCAGTCGGAGGGGGTTTGGAAACTTTTCGTTAACTATGGTTTCCGTAGTCTGAACAGACAGATGGCGGGGGCCAGCGGACCGGGAAAAACGGACGTGCTTCCGCGCAGAATGGAACGCGTCAATTCATGTCTACCGAGGCCGCCCAACCCGATTTCGAGAACATCGACGCACCGGCGGATGCCGAAGGCGACGAGAAGAAGCCGGGCAAGAAAAAGCTGATCATGTTCGCCGGGATCGCCGTCGTGGTGCTCCTGGGAGTTGCCTTCGGCGGCGCCTTCTTCCTGGGCATGTTCGACAACGAGACCGAGACGGTCGAGGAATGGACCCCGGTCTTCTACGAACTGCCGGAAATGACCGTCAATCTCAGCACCGTCGACAAGCGGCCGCAGTATCTCAGGGTGCAGATCGCGCTGGAGATGCATGACGAGGACACGCGGGCGAAGGTCGAGGAAGTGCTGCCGCGGGTGCTCGATGCCTTCCAGGTCTATCTGCGCGAACTCAGGTCGACCGATCTGGAAGGCTCCGCCGGCATCTACCGCCTGAAGGAAGAACTCGTCCGTCGCGTCAATCTGGCGATCCATCCCGCCGAGATAGACAACGTCGTGTTCAAAGAAATTATCGTCCAGTAGGCGCGATCATGGCCGACGAAGAAGAAGACATCGATCAGGACGCGCTGGCCGCCGAATGGGGCGTCGAGCTCGACGACGAAGACGGGGATGCGGACGGTGCCGCGGAGGGCGCTACCGACGACGACATGGCGGCCAAATGGGCCGAGATGGTCGACGAGGACGACGGCGAAGGCGACGAGGGCAGCGGGACCGAACGGGTCCTGAACCAGGACGAAATCGACAACCTGCTCGGCTTCAACGCCGACGGGATGAACCGCGACGAAAAGAGCGGTATCCGGGCGATCATCAACTCGACGATCGTTTCCTACGAACGCCTGCCGATGCTGGAGATCATCTTCGATCGGCTGGTGCGGCTTTTGACGACAAGCCTGCGCAACTTCACGTCCGACAACGTCGAGGTGGCGCTGGATTCCCTGTCGTCGGTGCGGTTCGGCGACTATCTCAACTCGATCCCGCTGCCGGCGATCCTGTCGGTCTTCAAGGCCGAGGAATGGGACAACTACGGCCTGGTGACGGTCGGCTCCAACCTGATCTATTCGATGGTTGACGTGCTACTCGGCGGCGGCCGAGGCACGATGCAGCTGAGGATCGAGGGGCGGCCCTACACCACCATCGAGATGAACCTGATCCGGCGCATGATCGAGGTCGTGCTGGCCGACGCCGACCAGGCCTTCGCGCCGCTCTCGCCGGTGCATTTCAATATCGAGCGGCTCGAGACCAATCCGCGTTTCGCCGCCATCGCCCGACCGGCCAATGCGGCCATCCTGGTCAAGCTGCGCATCGACATGGAAGACCGCGGCGGCAACATCGAGATCCTGCTGCCCTACGCGACGATCGAGCCGATCCGCGAAATGCTCCTGCAGATGTTCATGGGCGAGAAATTCGGCCGTGACCCGATCTGGGAAGGCCATCTGGCTACCGAGATGTGGAACTCGGCGGTCGAGATCGACGCGGTACTGTTCGAAGAGATGATGGCGATCGACCGGGTCATGAACTTCAAGGTCGGCGACACGATCGTGCTCGACCGGCGGACCGACGACCCGGTCACGCTGCGCTGCGGCGAGGTCATCCTGACCGACGGCAAGGCGGGCCGTGTCGGGGACCGTGTCGCGGTGCGTATCACCAACCGGCTTCGCAAGCCGAAGATGACTTATGCGGCCTTCGAACAGGCCGATACACTCGCTGCAGAGGGAACGTGAGCGGTACAATGCTGGGATTTATGATCGAAGGACTGGTTGCGTTGCTGCTGCTCGTCACCATTGGCTACTGCGTGGTGCTGAACGGACGGCTGAAGCGCCTGCGCGCCGACGAATCGGCGCTGCGTGAAACCATCACGGAACTGGTGCGGGCGACCGAAATCGCCGAGCGGGCGATCGAGGGGTTGAAGGACACGGCGGCTGAATGCGACCGCGACCTGACCAACAAGCTCCGGCAGGCCGACCGGTTTTCGCGGTCGATGGAGAAGCAGATCGACCTCGGCGGCAAGGTCCTGAGCCGGTTGTCGCGCATTTCCGAACTTGCCCGCGGGCACGGCCTGGTCGAACGCCCGGCGGCCCAGGCGGGCGGCCAGCCTTCGGCATCGGCCGAGGCCCGCACAGCCGCCGCTCCGGCAGGCGCGGCGAAGCCGCAGATGCCCCGGGCCGCCGCAGCGAAGGTCGCCGGACGCGCGGCATGAAGGAACTCCGGCTTCTTCCGCTGGTCATCGTCGCCATCGGCGCCCTGCTGACGCTGAAGGGGATCGGGCTGGTATTCGGCGAAGCGCAGATCTTCGGCGGAACGGGTCCGGCGATGGCCCAGGAGGCCGAGGACGCGGCGGAAGCCGGGGAAACGGAAGATGCCGCCGCCGACATGGCGGAGGATGCCGCCGCCATGGCGCCCGAAGAAGGGCAGGCGGAACCGGCCGGCGAGGCCGACGACCAGATGGCCGCAGACGGCGAGGCGCAAGAGGAGCCGACCTTTCTGGAGCGCGTGATGAACGGCAACAGCCGGTCGCGCGATGCGCTGCTGGAAAGCCTGGCGGAGCGTCGCAAAGAGCTGGAGGCCCGCGACGAGGAACTGGACCTGCGCGAAAACCTCCTGAAGGCTGCCGAACAGCGGCTCGAACAGCGTATCGCCGAACTCAAGGAGATCGAGGCGCGCATCTCTGTTGCGGAAGAGGAGCGCAAGACCCAGGAAATTGAGCGCGTGAAGGGTCTCGTGACCATGTACGAGAACATGAAGCCGAAGGACGCCGCGCGCATTTTCAACCGGCTCGACATGCCGGTCGTCGTCAAGATCGCAAGCCTGATGAGCGCGCAGCAGATGTCGCTGGTGCTCGCCGAAATGGACTCCGAGGTCGCCCAGCGGCTGACGATCGAAATGTCGGCGGATCCGGAGGAGACTCCGATGGCGCCGGGCGGCGGCGGAGAGCTTCCGAAAATCGTCGGCACACGGCCTGCAAACTGATGGATTGATTTAAGTCGCCATTTACTTGCCCCGCTTAGGATTCCGGCAGAACGGAATACCCATGGCAGCGTCGCGTACCCCGCGTCGTGCCGAGCGGGGACGGAATGGCTGCGGGAATCGGCGACGCCGATCATCATGACCGGTCTGCAATGCTGCGCCTCGGACGGGCGGCGGCCTTGGCCGTGTGTGCGCTGTTCCTGGTCTCCGGCATCTCGGTATCCGGTGCCCTGGCGCAGGTTCCAGCCAAGCTCGAATCCCAGGACACCGAGGGCTACGGCCGCCTCATCCTGACCTTCGAGGACAAGCTGCCGGAGTACAAGGTCAGCACGTCGACCGGCGTCGTGGTGATATCCCTCGGCGAAGCGACCGCGCCCGACATGACGCGGCTTCCCGGCCAGATGTCGTCCTATGTCGCGGCCGCCCGCCGCGATCCGGACGGACGGGCAATCCGGATCGCATTGTCCCAGCCGGTTTCGGTCAACACGATGGAAGCCGGCGAAAAGCTGTTCGTCGACCTGCTGCCGGCGGACTGGGTCGGGGTGCCGCCGGGGCTGCCGGCGGAGGTGGTCGCCGAACTGGCCAGACGGGCCGAGGAGGCAGAGGAACGGCGTCGACAGCAGGAAATCCTGGACCGGTTCCTGAAGTCGAAGCCGGTCGAACTGCGGATCACCAGCCTGCCGACCTTCACCCGGTTCGTCTTCGTCTGGGACGGGATTCCGGAGGCGCGGATCGAGCGTAGCGTCGAGAAGGCGCAGATCACGTTCGACCGGCCGGCCCGTATCGACCTGTCCGGCGTCAAGTCGCGGCTGCCACCGTACATTTCGGACATCACGTCAAGGTTCGGCGAAACGGGCCTCGAGATTTTCCTGAAGGTCGATCCCGAGGCGCCGGTTCGCGGTTTCCGGGAAGAAATGACCTATGTCGTCGACGTCACGGCCCCGGCCAGCGCCTCCGTCGGAGCATCGGCACTCGACAACATGGCCATGAACGAAAGCGACGCCGCCGCGCTGATGTCCGACAAGCGCCCGGAGTCGGAACCGGAAAGCGAAGAGCAGCCGCGCAGGCCGGTTGTGCCGCCGGGGCTGGCGGATACCGAGGCGGAGCAGTTCTACGAGGAGCCGGAGGCACCGGACAGCGGCGAGGATGTCGCCGAGGCGAAGGCGGACGAGCCCGGCGCGGCGATCACCGGCGACTACGCGTCGACAGAAGTCCCGCTGGTCCGGCCCGAAGCCCAGCGTTTCGGCGATTCCATCAAGGTCACGTTCCCGTTCACTGGGCCGACGCCGGCCGCAGTCTTCGAGCGCGACAATGTGCTTTGGGCGGTTTTCGAGTCCGAACAACTGATCGACACGCGGCTGTTGCAGGACAATCTGCGCGGCACCGTTACCGACGTGGATAGCTGGCGCGCGGGCAAGGTCACGCTTCTGCGGCTCAAACTGGCAAAGCCGAGCCTGGCTTCGGTGGCGGGCGAAACGACCTCCTGGACCCTCACGCTTGGCGATGTGGCGCTAGATCCCGGCGAGCCGCTCGACTTCGTCCGCGAGATGGGCCCCGACAACCTCTTGCGCGCCGCGGTGAAGTTCACCACGGCCAACGCCATCCACGAGATCAAGGATCGTGAAACCGGTCAGACCCTTAATGTCGTCACCGCGCTCGCGCCGGGCAAGGCGATCGCCAAGCCATACAATTTCGTCGATTTCACCGCACCGCAGACCATTCACGGTCTGGTGATTCAGCCGCTGGCCGACGATCTGAGCGTGACCTTCGACGGGACGATGGTCCGGATCAGGCGCGATACCGGACTGGCCCTGTCGCAGGTCAGCGGGACCTACATGGCCGCCCACGACCAGCCATTCGATACCGCGCGTCCGGGATATGTCGATACGTTCGACGACGGCGCGCTGGATCCGGGGTCGGTGTACCGGCTGCTCGCCCAGCATATCCAGGAATCCGCAGAGGCCAGCGAGGGCAAGCGCACGAAGGCCCGGCTGCGGCTGGCCAGGTCGCTGCTGGCTACCGATCTCGGCGCCGAAGCACTGTCGCAGCTGAATCTCGTCGAGCAGGACGACCCCGGCGCCCTGCGCGATCCGTCGGTCCGGGCGCTGCGCGGCATCGCGAACGTGATGATGGGCCGCACGGAGGAGGCGGTCCGGGAGTTCGATTCGTTCGGCCTCAATCAAAGCACCGACGTGGCGCTGTGGCGCGGGCTCGCGGAGCTCGACCAGGGCAACTGGCGCGCTGCGCAGGCTGCGTTCGAGAGCGGCGAACCGGCGATTCCGTCCTATTCGAAGTCCCGGCAGCGCACCTTCCGGCTCGCCGCCGCCGAGGCGGCGCTGGAGATGAACGACATCGCGACCGCGTCCGTGCGGCTGGCGGAACTCAGCGAAACCGCCGAGGAAGACGACACGAACCTCAAGCTTCTGAACGCCCGGCTCGCCGCCTCGCTCGGGCAGGGCTCGGTAGCAATTGCCGGCTATGACGAGGTCATCGCCTCCGACGACCGGCGGCTGGCGGCCGAAGCGCAGCTTCGGCGGGTCGAGGCACTGCGACGCGACAAGACCGGCAAGGCCATCGATGACGAGACGATCGAGGAACTGGAACGTCTCGCCATTTCCTGGCGCGGCGACGAAGTGGAACTCGGCGCCCTGCGGCTTCTCGCCAATCTCTATGTCGAGCGGTCGGACTACTATCGCGCCTTCGAGGTGATGAAGTCGGCGACCGTGGCGGATTCGCTGTCGCCGACGACCCGGGCCCTTCAGGACGATATGAACGTCGCCTTCGAGAGATTGTTCCTCGGCGGTGCGGCGGACGATTTGCCCGCCGTCGACGCGCTGGCGCTCTACTACGACTTCCGCGAACTGACGCCGATCGGCCGCAAGGGCGACGAGATCATTCGCGGCCTGGCCGACCGCATGGTGGAAGTCGACCTGCTCGACCAGGCCGCCAAGCTGCTGCGCCATCAGGTGGACCATCGGCTCAAGGGCGCGGGGCGGGCCCAGGTCGCCGCCAAGCTGGCCTGGGTCTATCTGATGAACCGCAAGCCGTCGGAAGCGATCGTAGTGCTGTCGCGCACCCGGCAGGCGGTTCTGCCGCGCGACGTTTCCTATCAGCGCCTGCTGCTCGAGGCGCGGGCTCTGTCGGAAACGGGCCGTACAGATCTGGCGCTCGACCTGCTGTCGTCCGCCAGTGGCCCCGAAGTCGACGTCCTGCGCGCCGACGTGCTTTGGAAGGGGCGGGAATGGCAGGCGGCGGGCGAAGCGATCGAAAGCGGCCTGAACGCCACCTGGAACGATCCCGAAATGCTGGATGCGGACAAGCGGGCGATGGTGCTGCGCGGCGCCATTTCCTATGCGCTTGCCGACGACCGGCTCGGCCTGCAGCGCTATCGCACGAAGTTCCTGCCGAAGATGGCGAACAGCCCGGACGCGCGGGCGTTCGACGTCGTGACGATGCCGCTTCCCGAGAATGTCGGGGAATTCAACGAACTCGTCTCCGACGTCGCGGCCGTCGATACGCTGGACGCTTTTCTGGCAGAGTACCGGGAGCGCTATGTGCTGTCGCCGCTGCCGGGCGCCGACGCGACGCCGAACGGCGCTGCGCCGGAAGACGCAACGCCGCGAACCTGACCTGTCCCTGGATTGATGCCCCGCCGGGCGGCGGGGCAGGAGGAGGCTCAGCCGGCCGCGCGGTCCTCGACCTCGATGCCGCGCTCATTGAAGAGCTGCTGAAGCTCGCCGGCCTGGAACATTTCGCGGATGATGTCGCAGCCGCCGACGAACTCGCCCTTGACGTAGAGCTGCGGAATGGTCGGCCAGTTGGTGTAGTCCTTCACGCCCTGACGGATTTCGGCATCCTCGAGGACGTTGACGCCCTTGTAGGGAATGCCGATGTAGTCGAGAATCTGAACCACCTGGCCGGAAAAGCCGCACTGCGGGAAGGCTGGCGTGCCTTTCATGAAAAGCAACACGTCGTTGCCCTTCACTTCCGCGTCGATCCGGTCGTGAGCTGTGGTCATGTCAATCAGTCCTTTCGGTTTTCGATGGCGCCACGGTCTGGCTGCCGAAAATCCAACGATAGATGGCGCGCAGGATCCGGAAGTCCATGAAGGCGAGCAATGCCAGTGTCGCCGCCAGCAGGATCCAGGTCATCGCCGTTTCTCCTGTTACGTTTCGGGCGCGCTGGTCTGCAGCGCCAGCGCGTGCAGCGCGCCGCCCATGGAGCCACGCAGGGCCTCATACACCATCTGGTGCTGCTGCACCCGGCTCTTGCCCCGAAAGCGTTCGGAAACCACGGCAGCGGCGTAGTGGTCGCCGTCGCCGGCCAGATCCCGGATCGTCACCGTGGCGTCCGGAATGTGGTCCTTGATCAGCCGTTCGATTTCGCGTGCGTCCATCGGCATAGTGCCGCCTCGTAGTCTCGTTGCCTCGCTCCGGTCGCCCTTCGAAGGGGTCAGCCTTCGATCGGGCCCGCCATATAGTCGGGCATCCAGCCCTCATGGCAAGTGCGAAGCGCATTCAGATAGATTGGGTCTCCGCCCCCGACCGTCAATGTATCGCCGCCCGTGGTGCCCAGCAGGCTTGCCGGCACGCCGGCATCCGCCGCCTCCGACACGATCCGCTCCGCTTCGCCGGGCGCCGCGGTGACCAGGTAGCGGGCCTGGTCTTCGCCGAACAGGGCGGCGTGGGCGGGGATATCCGCTGGAAGCCCCCCGATCGACGCGCCGCGGTTGCCGGCCAGCGCCATCTCGGCGAGCGCGACCAGCAGGCCGCCGTCCGAACAATCATGAACGGCGGTTACCCGGCCACCCGAAATCAGGCCGCGGACGAAATCGCCGTTGCGCTTTTCGACGTCGAGGTCGACCGGCGGGGGCGGACCGTCCTCGCGACCGGCGATCTCGCGCAGATACAGCGACTGGCCCAGATGTCCCTTCGTCTCGCCGATCAGCAGGATGGTCTCGCCGTCGGCCTTGAAGCCGATCGAGGCGGATTTCGAGAAGTCGTCCAGAAGGCCGACGCCACCCAGCGCGGGGGTCGGCAGGATCGCCTCGCCGGAGGTCTCGTTGTAGAGCGACACATTGCCGGAGACGACCGGATAGGAGAGGGCGCGGCAGGCCTCTCCGATGCCCTGGATGGCGCCGACGAGCTGGCCCATGATCCCGGGGCGCTCGGGGCTGCCGAAATTCAGGCAGTCGGTGATCGCAAGCGGTGTCGCGCCGACGGCGGTCAGGTTGCGCCAGGTCTCCGCGACGGCCTGTTTGCCGCCTTCGACCGGGTCGGCCTCGCAGTAGCGCGGCGTCACGTCGAGGGCGAAGGCGAGGCCCTTGGGTCCTTCCTCGACGCGCACCACTGCGGCGTCCCCGCCGGGCCGCTGGATCGTGTTGCCGAGGATCAGGTGGTCGTACTGTTCCCAGACCCAGCGCCGCGAGCAGAGGTCGGGCGAACCCATCAGGCGCATCAGCGCGTCGCCGAACGAGTTCGGTGCAGGCACATCGGCGGCCTCGACCGGCGCGGCCTCCGGCGTCGGTACCCACGGGCGGTCGTAGATCGGCGCCTCGTCGCCAAGTTCCATGATCGGCAGGTCGGCCATGACGTCGCCGTGGCGCTTCACGACGAAGCGCTTCGACTCGATAGTCTTGCCGATGATGGCGAAGTCGAGGTCCCACTTCTCGAAGATCGCGCGGGCGATGTCCTCCTTGCCGGGGCGCAGCACCATGAG
>Ga0207814_100972_pt1 | contig 11288 bp, 8 predicted proteins | sample TtaePargueraPR_7_FD_187755 | JGI IMG/M metagenome (GOLD analysis project Ga0207814, IMG submission 187755) | Aerobic enrichment media microbial communities from Bioluminiscent Bay, La Parguera, Puerto Rico - Tt and P1 (2) (SPAdes) | ecosystem: Environmental > Aquatic > Marine > Unclassified ... | reverse complement strand
AACCAGATGCTTCAGGGCATGGCCCGCCTGCGTGGCGAGGCGCTGGACCAGCCGCCCTATCTGCTGCTGCTGTGGAGCGCCGGCGCGCCGCCCGAGCCCGGCAGCCCCGCCGACTTCATGGACCATTGGCCGGAACTGTCGCGCCTGTCGATCATCGACATGGACGAGTTGCGGATAGCCGAGGGACTGGCCGAGGCGGCGGCGGTCGACCTCGATGACATCGACCTGCTGGACCTCGAATTCGGGGTCAGCCCCCGGGCGATCCGCGCCGTCCTGTTCGCCGATATCGCGACCTACACGCAGTTCGAGGACCGCGAGGTGCCGCTGCTCTTCGACTTCCTGGCCGAAGCCCAGCAGAAGGTCGAGGAAACGGCCAGGGCGCCGATCCTGATCAACACATGGGGCGACGCCGTTCACGCGGCGGCGGAAACCGCGCACGATCTCGCCGACTACGCCGCCGCCCTGACGGCCGCTGTCGCCGGGATCGATCCGGCCGCCTTCGACCTGCGCCACCGGCCGCGCTTCCGTATCGCCCTGCATGCCGGTCCCGTCTTCGTCGGCCTGCATCCGCTGACCGGCCGCAGCATGATCTTCGGTCACCACGTCAACCGCGCCGCCCGCATCGAGCCGCTGGCGGTTCCCGGCGCGATCTGCGCGTCACAGCATTTCGTCGCACTCCTGAAGGCGGAAATGGATCAGCGCGCCGACGAGGCACGGCTGACCGACGATGCCTATGCGCCGCGCTATACGGTCACCTATCTTGGTCGCAAGGACCTCCCCAAGCAGTTCGGCAGCGAGGATGTCTATCTGCTGCAGGACCGTGAGGCCCGGACGGACAGGAGCGATGCTGAGGAACCGATGGCGCCGACCCAAATCTCGCCACCGATGGACATGCGACTCGAAGTCGGCGACGAACTCGCCGAAATCACCGTTGTCGCCGCCCGCGTCGAGGCATTCTGCGCCCTGCATGACCTGGGCGACGATATCGCCCACGCGGTCAATCTGTCGCTCGACGAACTGCTTACCAACACCATGACCCACGGCGCGGCGGCCGGAGATCCGTTGCAAATCCAGGTCCTGTTCAGCCTCAGCGGCGATACACTGACCGTGCAGCTCTCCGATACCGGCACCGCCTTCGATCCCTCCGAAGCCCCGGCGCCGGACCTGGAATCCGATGTCGAGGACCGGCCGGTCGGGGGCCTCGGCCTCCATCTCGTCCGCGAGTTGATGGACAGCCTGTCCTATCGGCGGCAGGACGGGCGCAACGAACTGACCCTGACCAAGCGCCTAGGCGCGACTGCACCTGAAAGCGAATAGGAGACCGACGTGGACATCCGGGAAAACGAACAGGACGGCGTCTGCGTCATCGCACCGGTCGGCCGCATCGACAGCAACACCGCGCGGGACGCCGAGGCGGCGCTTCTGCCGAAATTCGACGACGGCCGCCCGATCGTCGTCGACTTCGCGGAACTGACCTACATTTCCAGCGCCGGCCTGCGCGTCCTCCTCATGGCCGCCAAGCGGAGCAAGACCAGTGGTGTTCCGCTGGCGCTGTCCGGAATGGCGCCGCAGGTCCACGACGTTTTCCAGGTCAGCGGTTTCGCCAAGCTCTTCGATATCTATGACGCCAGCGCCGATGCTGTCGGCGCGCTGTCGGCCTAGCCGCCCGAGTAGCGCCGACGGGTGTTGCCGCCGATCTGGGTCAGCAGCGCATTCGGCGCGCAGCCGAGCCTGGCCGCGGCCGCATCGATGGTCGAGGCACCGTCGAGCACCACACAGCGCGTGCCCGCTTTGACGGCCCGCGGCGCTACGTCGGTGACATCCAGCATCGACAGGTTCATCGACAACCCGCCCACGAAGGGCGCCGCCTGATCACCGAACCGCGCCTCTGCGAAGCCCGCGAAGCCCGGCGGCAATCCGTTAGCATATCCGAGCACCAGCGTGGCGATGCGGGAGTCGCGGTCAAGCCGTGTCGCACCGCGATAGCCAAGCTCGCTGCCGGCAGAAAGCGCCGCGACCCGCAACACCGGCGCACTGAGCCGGTAGCAGGGCGCAATCCCGTTCTGCCGGATCTGCGAGGTCTGGATGCCGAACAGGGCGCTGCCGACCCGTGCGACGTCGAAATGCCAGTCGCTGCCCATGAACAGGCCCGACGAGGATGCCAGACTTATCGGCGCCGGCCGCAGCCGCCCGACCCAGTCGACCAGTGTGTCGCGCTGGACTCGGTTCGCAGGCGCGTCGGGCAGGTCGAACGCGGCGAGATGGCTGACCCAGCAACGAATGTCGAGACCGTCCATGAGTTCCGGCCGGTCGGCGAGCAGGTCGACGTCACGGCCGGTCAGGCCAAGCCGGCCGAGTCCCGTATCGAGCTGGATCGCCACCGGCATCGCACGACCTGTCCGCCGGGCACGGTCGGCGCAACGCTCGACCTCGGCAAAGCTCGACAGCACCGGAACGATCCCGGTCCCATCGAAATTCGCCGGGCTGTTCATGCCCAGACCGAACAGGGTGTAGACGGTCGCATCCGGCACCGACATCCTCAGCCGCACCGCCTCGTCGAGATCGTTCACCCAGAACGCCGTGCAGCCGGCGTCCGCGAGCGCCCGGCCGACCCGCTCGAGCCCCAGACCGTAGGCATCCGACTTCACGACCGCCGACAGGGTGTCGCCGCTATGGCGGCCGGCCATGGCGCGGAAGTTCTCACGGATCGCATCCAGATCGATGTCCAGGACCGGACCTCGTTCCAGCGCGTCGTCGCTGACCGCTTCCTTGCCGACGGACATATCGTTCACGACCGCTTGACCCAGAAAATTTCCCGGCGACCGTCCGCCGTCCGCCGCCTGGCGACGCCCGCCCGGCCGGCCTCGATGAGGCGGCGTTGTCCTGCGATATCCGCAACGTCGCACCAGTCGCCGTCTGCGATTTCCGGGACGGGGCTGGCGATGTCCCGATAGACGACGAACCGGAGGCTGCCACCGTATTGCTCGATCAGCGCCCTGACGGCGAAGCCCTGGTTCAGCAGGTTCTCCCAGCTTCGCGCATTGCCCGGTGCCGACGTCGCGTAGAGGTGATCGAGGCCCCGGCTGCGCGCCTCCTCGACCCGCCGGGCAATCAGCGCTTCATGCAGGCCACTGCCCCAGTCGCCCGGCCTCACCGAAGCGCCGGCGAGCTTGGCGAACGGCGCGTCCACCGCCAGGCCGAACAGCGGCCGCAGGTCTTCGACCGCCGGCAGGTCCCATTGCAGGACGCCGTAGGCGAGCAACCCCTGCGCATCGAACACGCCGCAGATCCAGCCGCCACCGGCCAGCAGCGCGGCGAAAAACGCGCGGGTTTCGGGCCGGATCAGATCCGGCCGCCCGACCGCCTCGGTGGCGGCCAGATGCAGGTCGTGGACCGCCTCAAGGTCCGGCGGTTCGAGCGCGCGCCATGACAGCGCTCCTGCCCCGGCCTCTCTGGAAGCGATCACCACGTCTGCACTCCCCGATCCTGCTTGCCGTGCCGGTTCAACCGGTCAGCACCTCGGCATAGTTGAGCATCTCGATCGGCGGATAGAGTTCGAGTTCTTTGGCCACTTCCATGTTGATGATCAGCGAAAAGCGGCTCAGCGTCTCGATCGGGATTTCCTCGGGCGTCTTCTCGCCCTTGAGGACTTTCAGCGCCTTCGAGGCGGCAAGCTGGCCGACGGAATAATAGCGGCTGACAAGTGCCACCAGTGCCCCCCCCTCACGCACGGCGAGTTCGGCCGCGCCGAAGGTCGGGAGCTTTTCCGCCAGCGCCGCCGGCACCACCCGGTCGTAGACGGAGCCAAGAAAACTGTCGGGCAGGAGATAGAGCCATTCCGCCCCACCAGCCTTGATCTCCGCAATCAGCTCCTCGACACCGTCCGCCGTCGGTTTCCCTTCGGCGGTCAGGTTGAACTCGCGCGCAACCAGCTCGAATCCGAGCGTTTCCTGCAGCCGCCCGAGTTCCTCGACGATCGAAACCGAGTTCGGCTCGGTCGGATTGTAGAGGACGCCGAGCTTTTCGAACGGCCGGTAGGACGCCATGGCCCGCAATTGGGTTTCGGTCGGCACCACGTGGACCGCGCCCGTGACCCCGCGCCCGGGATTTTCGAGTTCAGCAACCAGGCCCGACTTCACCGGCGCCGACACCAGCGCGAAGACGATGGGGATATCGGTGATGTTGCCGGACCTGTCCTGCGCATCGTAGCGGCCCGCGACGCCGAGCGTGACCGGCGTACCCCAGGTGTAGACGAGGTCCGGCTTCAGCTCGCGGATCTCTTCGACCAGGGCCGGGATTTTCGAGGTGTCTCGCCCGATGTCGCGCTCGATGACCTCGACGGGCACGCCGTTCGCCGCCAGATAGTCGTCGAACCCCTCTTCCACCGGCGTGCGGCCGCGATAGGTGATGCGGTAGATCCGGTAGGGCTTGGTCTCGGCCAGCGCGCTGCCGCCGGCAATCGCGACGGCACCAGCTACGGTTAGCGACAAGAACTCTCTGCGTTTCATCCCGCTTCGCCCTCGATTGTCGCCCCGCCGACACTATCGCCGGCTTTGCGCGTCACGGCCACCGTGAGCGCGAACAGCAGCGCGCCGGCAGCCACACCGACGCCGATCATTACGACCGTCGTCGAAAAACCATAGAGCCCGAGCAAGGCACCGGCCACGATCGGTCCCAGCGCATTGCCGGCGCGTTCGACGAGCCGGAAGATGCCGTAAAGTGAACTCTCGTTCACAGCAAGCCTCTGGCCGAATTCGCCGACCAGCGCCGACTGCGATGCGATGCTCATCGACTGGCCGAGTCCAAGCAGGAACAGCATCACGCCGAGCACATAGACGTCGCCCGGATCGGCCAGCACGACGAGGCCGCCGAGCCCCGCGACGAGGCCGCCGCAGGCGACCAGTGCCGCCCGCAGTTCCGGCCGCTCGGCAACGGAGGCGAACGCCGGCACCAGCACCACCATGGCCAGTGGATAGATCATCAGCAACCGGCCGATTGCCGCCTGGTCCTGGCCGATCGCCTCCATGTGCAGCGGCGTCAGGAAGAAACCGAAGGCGACCAGCACCAGTTTGGCCGGCAGTGCGCAGAAGAACAGCAGCGCAACCAGCCGCGCCGACCCGAAGGTCGCGGCGAAGTCGCGCCAGCCGATTACCGGAGCGGTCTTGCGGCCACGCACGCCGCGCGGCAGTCCGATCGCGGCCAGCAGCAGACTGGCGGCCGCGAAACCGCCGGCAACGGTGAACGCAGTCTCCATCCCGAGCCGCTCGGCCAGAATGCCGCCGATCGGAGGGCCGCACAGACCGGCGACGAGGATCGCACCGATGAACACCGCCATCCCGCGGGCCCGCTGTGCGGTATTGGTCGCATCGATCACGAAACCCTGTGCGGCGACGAAGACGAGTGCGAACCCGATCGCCGTCACCGCCCGCGCCACCGTCAGGCCGACCAGATCGTAGGCGAAGGCCGTTGCGACGTAGCCGGCTGCGCCGAGCGCCGCACCCGTCATCAGCGAACGTCGCCGGCCCGCCCGCTCCGTCACCGTGCCGAGGATCGGCTGGGCTATCGCGACGATCGCGAGGAAGACCACCATCGGCAGGCTGATGACCACCGACGGCGACAGGCCGGGGATCGGCGTGGCGAGCTTCTGGATGTAGATCGGCAGGAACGGACGTGTCATCTCCTCGGCGAACATGAAGACAAACAGCGGCGCGCGGATCGCGATGACGGAGACCGGGGCATCGACGACCGATTCCCCGAGCCGGTGTCGTTGACCGACAAGCTCCAGCGCCCGCTGGCGCGCGCGCTCGCCCTGCGCCTTTGCCGCTTCGAGAAGAGACCGGAACCGCTCGGCAAGCGCGCCGAGCCGCTCGTCGATCCGCCGCGCGATCGTGCCGAAGGCGCTGCCGCCTTCCACCGGCGCATGCCGGCGCAGGTCGCCGTTCTGCATGGCGTGAAGCCGCTGCTCGACACCTTCGATGGCGCCGTACAGCCCGACGCCGAAGCTGATGTAGACGAGCTCCAGCGCCACCAGAGCTGTGACCACCATGACGATGGCGAGGTCGATCCAGAGCTTGTAGACGATGCTGCGCGCGTAGGCTGGATCGAGGTCGACTTCTACATAGAGATCCGCGCTTGCACCGGGAACCGGAACGCGGGCGCCGTCCGTTGCGGTCGCGGTACCTGCCGAATAGAGCATCCTGCCCTCGCCGTCGCTGATGGCGATGAGCGCGAAGTCCGGGTTGCCGTCGACGAGGGTCCGGAGGTGAGCGTCGAGCCCGTACAGCCGGTCGGCGGGGATGCCGACCTCCAGCGCCCGCCCGATCAAGCCTGCGACCGACCGGCCGACCGTCTCCGCCTTGGCCGTCACCTCCGGCAGGATCAGCGTCTCGGCGCGCTCGGAGGTGCGAAAGCTGACGAAGGCCAGCGCCGCCAGCAGAATGACGACAAGCGCGAAGGACAGCCGGACCTGGATGGCTTTCATGAGACGCCCCCAGCCGGGTTGGATGCTTCTGCATCGGCTGCCGCCGCCTCGATCTCCCGGCGCGCCGCTTCGATCGCGTCCCCGCTGCCTTCGTCCGTCGCCCGGGTTGCTCTGCGATGCAAATGGCTCAGGACCAGAAACGCAGCGAGGCTTCCCGCCAGCACCGCCGCGAGTCCGGCCGGCAGGGCATCCGCCAGCACGGCTCGGCCGAACCGGTTGACCTGGCCGCCAGGCAGCGCTCGGTCGTAGTGCACCTGGACCTGCGCGACCGTGACATCGAAGTCGTTCCGGACGGTGCGCGTGAGCACAAGCACATCCGGCTCCTCGACGGCCCCGCTCTGCATCGCGCGATCTTCGGTGCTGCTGAACAGGATCCGCCCGTCCGGTGCCGCGACATCGATTGACAGGATCAGCGGATCGGCCTCCGCCTGCCGGCCAAGCAGCGCTGGTAGCGTGACCTGCTCGGCCGGAGGAATGCCCACCGACACCGCCGCCTCGACAACGGTGCCGACCTCGTCGGCGACCAACGTCATCCGCGATCCGATGAGATCGAGATAGGCGGTGCGCACACCGCTGAAATTCATGTACGCGCCGAGCGCCATCGCGAAACCGACGATGATTGCGAACAGCGGCAGCGTACGCAGCGCGAGCTTCAGCATCGGGCAACCGCCCCGCATGCCCGGCGCGCCCCGTCCCTGCTTAGCGAAACGGCGGTCTCGGCAGTCATCGAATCCTTCCCCAGCCCCGATTCAACATATACGCCTCGCAGTGACAGGATCACATCCGTTCGCTACGTTCGTCGCCCATATCACGTTAGGTCCGATTCCCGGAATGTCGCCAAGGTCTAAGACCGTTTTTGCGCTTTCGCTGCTGACGGTGGCGGGGGTCGTTCTTGCCGCCATCCTGGTGCTCGGGGCACTCGACCGGCTGCGCGTCCGCGCTGCCGAGGCGAATACGGATTTCGTCCTGACCCAGCTCGGTAATTCGATCGAATCGAGCGTCAGTCTCGGCCTCCCGCTGCCCGACATCCGCATCACCCAGGACCTGATCGAGCGCACACGTACCGGCGATCCCGACATTCTCGCCGTAGAAGTGTTCACCCCGAACGGAATCTCGGTCTTCAACACCGACCGTGGCAGCGTCGGCGAACCGATCACCGATGCCTGGCAGGAGGCCCTGCGCCGTCGCGACGCCAGCGGCCATTGGCGCGTCGAGGAGTTCGGCAGCATCGTTGTCGGCGAGGCGATCCGGAACGATTTCGGCGAAACCGTCGGCGAAATCGCCATCACCCTGTCGGGCACCGCGCGCGAGAGCCATGCCGAGGCGCTGGTCGCTACCCTCCTGCCTTGGCTCGGATTGATCGTTGCCCCCGCTGTCGCCGTCGTCGCGCTGGCGGCGTTCGGGCTGCTCGGCTTCGCAAGTCGCGATCTGCGCGAAGCAGCCCAGCGGCTGACCGGTCCGGTGCCGGCCGGCGGCAGGGGCTCCGTCTCGCTCGGCCTGGCCGATACCGCATTGGCAATGCGCGGCCACGTTGCGACCAGGGCGGAGCGCGTTCTGGAAGTCGCCGCCTCGGTCCGTTCACTCGACGAAGACGAGAAGCCCGATGCGGCGGCCTGAGACCGTTCGCGATATCCTGTTGGCCGCGCTGGCCGGCCTTGCCGTCGCGCTGACCGTGGCGGTTGGCGGTATTCTCATGCTCCAGGCCGGGTCGCGCGAAAGCCTTCCTACGCTGAACCAGGCCACGCAAACGGGTGTCGAAACCGTCGGCCGAACCGTGTCCGACCAGCTCGGGCGGGCACTCGGCTACGGAATTCCGCTCGACAGCCTCTATGGGCTGGACACCTTCTTCGGAAACATCATCGACGGCTCGCCCAATGTCGCGGCGCTGGCGCTGCGCGATCCCGCCGGCGCGGTCGTCTACGAGACCCGCCCCGACGTTCAAGGCACCGATTTCGCCGTCACCGTCGATGGAAACGAGCGGGCGGTACTGGTCCTCGCCGCCGCGCCGCCCCTTCTGGGGCCGGCCATCGACCGGTTGCGAATCGCACTCGCCGCGAACGCCGCTGTCTTCGGACTGATCGGCGCCGTTCTCGTATTCCTGCTGCTGACCCGTCACTACGCCGTCGCGCGCGACCGCCTGGAGGGCGCGATGCGCGCCGCTATGGACGACCGGTATCCCGCGCTGCCGCCCCATAGCGGTGGCGGATCGGTCGCCGCCGCATATGCCGCCTATGACCGTTGCCTCGAGGCCCTGCGGGCCGCGGCACGGACGCTCGACGACGCGGTCGCAACGGTACGCGCCATCGACTTCGACGGTTCGCTCGCGAAGCGCGTTACGCCTCTCATCGCACCTGTCTCCGGACCACTCGCCCTGACCGGGACCGAAGATTCCGAACCCGCCTGGCAGGAACGGCGCACCGGCGCCGTCTGGCTCGCCGTCATAGCCGCCGGCACCTACGCCATGACGCTTCCCTTCGTCGCCAATTTCGCGATCGACCGGCAATGGGCCTATGCCTCGCAGGTCTGGTGGCCGGTCTATCCCGTCATTGTCGAATGCATCGCCGCCATGCTGGCCTTCGCGCTCGTTAGACCGCTTAACGACATCGGCCGGCCGTTCGCTGCCGCACTCGGCCTGATTGCCACCGGATTCGCCACGGCCGCGGTCTACTGGACGCGCGACTACACGACCTTCCTCGAACTGCGCGGTCTTGCCGCCGCAGGCTTCGGCGCCGCCGCCGCTGCCCTCGCCGGCCGCCGTAGCGCGGCGGAACGCGCCCCGTTTCTGGCCGTCCTGCTGGTTGCCGTGCTTGTCGCCGGCCCGCTTGTCGGCGCGCTCCTTGGCGAGGCGGTGGGACGGCGCACGGGATTCCTGGTGATCGGCGCTCTGATCCTCGCTCTGGCGCCGCTTGCGCTGATCGTCCGCCGGTCGCAGGGCGCTGCTTCCGGCACGGCGGTCGCGCCGCCCTGGCGGGTGCTGCCGGTCGCCGCGATGGGAACGGCCGTCGGCGCGACGCTGCTTGTCTGGCTGCCGGCCGGTCCCGGCTATGAAAACTATCTGCTGTGCGGCCTCATGGTCGCCGCCGCCGGGCTTGCCGCGGGGCTGATCGCCAGTCTGGCTTCGGCCACCGGTCCGGTGCGCTCACGGCTCCTCGCCGCCGTACTGACCGCCGCCGGCATGATCGCGCTGAGCTTCTCGGACGGGTCACTGGCGATAGGCCTTTCCGGTGTGATCGTTTTCGGGGCCGGCATCGGCGGACTGGCAGCTACAACCCACACGCGCCTGGACGAGGCGGTCGCTCCGCTCGGTGTCGGGGTCGCAGCCGGTGCCGGCTCGGTCGGCCTGGCCGGCCTTACGGCTCTCCCGCCCCTCGTGCCGGGCGCCGTCCTGGCCATGGCGCTGGCATTGGCGGGCATTCTCGTCTCCGCTCGCACCACCCGGACGGCAGGATAGCGCCGCCATGCTCCTGCGCACCCGCATCACACTTCTGGTCACCTCGGTCTTCGTGATTACCTTCGGCGGCCTCGTGCTGGCCGGATTGCAGCGCGAGAGGCTGGCAGAACGGCCCAATGCCGACATTGCAATCCGCGGCAGCGAGGCGCTCTGGCAGGAAATCCTCGCCACCGCGGCGATTCCTTTGGAGACCCTGGCCGACCGGATCAGCAGCGATCTCGTGCTGCGCGGCGCCGTTGCCGAAAACGACCGGGCCCGGGTTCGCGCCCTGACGGTGGACTGGACGACGCCCCGGATCGCAACGTCCGAACTGAGCGACTTCCAGATTCTCGATGCGGACGGACGCATCCTGTTCGCCACCTCCGCCGATGCCGAGCCCATGCGGCTGCTCGATATCGGGACGATCCTCACCGTACTGGACGGCGCCCGGCCGAGAGGGATCCGGCAGGTGTCGTCGGACAGTTTCCGCGTCGTGGTTGCGCAGCCAATGCCGGTGTCGGCGGCGAAAACCTACGTGCTGGCGCTCGCCGCGCCGATCGACGACGCGCTTGCCCGCTATGCGGAGGCGATCGGCGCGCAGGCCTATCTCCTCAACACCCGGGGCAGACTGATCGAGGCGACGGCATCCGAGAGCTGGGCGACGCTCGGCCTCGAACTGCCCCAGCGCACGGCGACAGTGACGGAAGCCGAACACGGCGACGCCCTTTATGCGGTCACCTCGGTGCCGCTCGCCGACCTGTCCGCAGGCTTCGCCGGGCTGCTGGTCACGGTACAGGACGCGACCGAAAGCCTGTCGGCCGTCCGCAGGCTAACGTGGCTTACGGTTGCCGGCACGGTCTGCGTCCTGCTGGTCGTACTGGTCGGACTCTACGCCTACCTGCGGTCTAGCTTCCGGCCGCTCGACCGGGGCGTCGCGGTGCTCGGCGCCCTGTCCCGGGGCGATACCTCTGTCGATCTCGCCAAGGAATCCGACGACGAGATCGGCAAGATCGCCGATGCTGTCCGCGACCTGCGCCGCAACATGATCGCGTTCAACGACACCCGTCGACAGCGCGAGCTGCAGCGCCGCCGGCAGGAACGCTTCGTGCGCCGCCAGATGGAGACGCTGGCGGGCACACTGGAGGCCGGCGCGCGCGAGGAGGTGCTGTCGGACCTGCGCCGCATCGTGGCGGCGGCGTCCGGAAATCTCGATGGCTCCGGGGAAACGAAAACAGTCGACCGGCTGATCCGCGAGGACGACCAGCTCGGCCCCCTCGCCGCTGTCCTGCAACAGATGTCGGGCCGGGTCGTCGAACAGCACCGCCGGCTCAGCGAACTCGTCACCCGGTTGCGCGAGGCGCTGGTGCGCGAGACGGA
>Ga0207814_100971_pt1 | contig 11300 bp, 10 predicted proteins | sample TtaePargueraPR_7_FD_187755 | JGI IMG/M metagenome (GOLD analysis project Ga0207814, IMG submission 187755) | Aerobic enrichment media microbial communities from Bioluminiscent Bay, La Parguera, Puerto Rico - Tt and P1 (2) (SPAdes) | ecosystem: Environmental > Aquatic > Marine > Unclassified ... | reverse complement strand
CGTCACCGCCGATTCCGATACGATGCGCCCGCCCCAGACGACTTCGACAAGCTCGTCGTGGGAAACCAGCCGGTCCCGGTTCTCGACCATGTGCTTCAGAAGATCGAAGACCTGCGGCTCGACGGGCTGCGGCACGCCGCCCGCCAGCAGCTCGTGGCGCTGCACGTCGATTTCGTAGCGTCCGAAGCGGTACTTCATCGTGCCGAATAATGCCTTCGCGCCGGGCCGCGAACCAGTCCGTTTCGCGCCGGCAGGACATTTAAGGAAGAAGACAAGGGTTTCCCAAGGTCTTCCTCAAGCGCAGCGGCGGGCTGTCGGGCATCAATGATCCGGCAACGCGAAACCGTGCCCGACAAGCCAGATCCCCGAGGAGCCCGCCCATGACCACGCATTTACCGCTTCGCCGCCGCGCCGACGGATCGCTGGATACCGGCTTCTACACCGGCAAGGGGCGCAGCGCGCGAAGCCGCCAGGCCCATCGTCTGCTCGCCCGGATCGCCAGTTTCTTTGCCTTGCCGCGACGAGATTTCGCAGGCCGCCGGCGTCCCGTCGCATTGCGCGGGCCAGCCCGGGTCCACTAAGAAAGACCGGATCCGCATGATCCGAGACGGGACGTCTCCAGACAGCGAGGACCCGAGCCGTGCCCAAGGAAATCGAACGGAAATTCCTGGTCACGGGCGATGCCTGGCGTGCGCAGGCGACGGCGTCCGGACGACTTCGGCAGGCCTATCTGGCGGCCACCGGCGCCGCGGCGATCCGGATCCGGATCATCGACAGCGACAGCGCCCTTCTCACCATCAAGTCAGCCAATGCCGGCATGAGCCGCGACGAATTCGAGTATCCGGTGCCGGTCGCCGACGCCGAGGCGATGCTGGAGATGCGGACCGGCGAGGTCATCGAGAAGATCCGCCATCACCTGCCCTGCGCGGACGGCGACCTGACGGTCGACGAGTTCCTGGGCTCGAATGCCGGCCTGCTGATCGCCGAGATCGAGCTGCCGCACGAGGACGCGGCGCCGGATCTGCCGGACTGGTTCGGCGCCGAAGTGACGGACGACAGACGGTTCTACAATGCTGCCCTGTCGACCCGGCCGTTCGGGGCCTGGCCCGAGGAGGAGCGCCGGCGCGCCCTGCCGGCCGCAGCCTGAACAAGACGCTCCCTGAACAGTCAGTTCCCGTCGTTGGTATCCGTCGGGATTCCATGACCCGGCCGGACGACGGCCGGCGTATCGCTTGCGGGAAAGCTTTCCTCGAGACCCTCGTCGAGCACCTCGTCGAGATGCTCCTTTTTCTCCCGCCGCGCCTTCTGCTTTTCGGTCTCGGCCTTCGGTTCCGTCGGTTTCCTGCTCATCGCGATCTCCGTATCTGCGGCGACAGCATGACGGCGTCGCCAAATCCTGTCACGCGATGACGACAAGACCGGACCGCGACCTCAGATCGGAAGCGCCCCGTCGGCCTTCACCTCCTCCATCACCGCATATGTGTGGGTCTCGCGGACGCCGGGCATCGCCAACAGCACATCGGCAAGGAAGCTGCGGTAGGCGGTCATGTCGGCGACGCGGGTCTTCACGAGATAATCGAAACCGCCGGCCACCATGTGGCATTCGATGACTTCGGGCGCACGGCGCACGGCGTCCGCGAAGACGTCGAAGACGTCCGAGGTGGTCCGGTCGAGCTTCACCTCGACGAAGACCAGCAGCCCGAGCGCGATGCGGGCCGGGTCGAGCCTGGCCGAATAGCCGAGGATGAAGCCGTCGCGGGTCAGCCGCTTGACGCGTTCCGCCGTCGCCGTCGGCGACAGGCCGATGCGCTCGGCAAGCTCCAGATTGGTGACCCGGCCCTCGTCCTGCAGTGCGGCCAGAATCCGCCGGTCGATCCGGTCCAGACCGGGAATTTCCCGGGACGATGCTGGTTTGAATGACGAACTCGCCAAAGCCACCCTCGTATTCCGCGATATTCGCTATGCACTAGCTGATATTATGCGAAAAATCCATCGATGGAGGCTGACTTGCCTGCAGATATCCCGCCAGCCGCCGCTGCGGCGCCTGTTTCCGCGTCGCCGACCGGTCCGGGTTCCGCATCGTTCTCCGCGCCCTATGCGGCCGAGGACGGCCCGCTGATCGCCCGGCTGCTCGCCGACACGCAGCTGTCGCCGGAAGCCGAGGACCGCATCGACGATACCGCCCGCGCGCTGATCGAAGGCATTCGCGCCCGAAGCGGCGGTATCGGCGGCGTCGAGGACTTCCTGCGCGAATACGGGCTGTCGACGCGCGAGGGCCTGGCGCTGATGGTGCTGGCCGAGGCGCTGCTCAGGGTGCCGGACGCGGAGACCGCCGACCGGCTGATCGAGGACAAGCTGGGCGCCGCCGACTGGTCGGAGCACGAAGGCCACGGCGACACCTGGCTGGTCTCGGCCTCGACCTGGGCGCTCGGCATGTCGAGCCGCATCGTGCATCCCGGCGAGACGCCGGAAGGCATCATCTCCGGCCTGGTCAAGCGGCTGGGCATGCCGGCGGTGCGGACGGCGACCAAACGGGCGATGCGCGTGCTCGGCCACCAGTTCGTGCTGGGCGAGACGATCAGGGAGGCGCTGTCGCGCGCCCGCTCGGCGGGCAGCCGGGGCCTGCGCCATTCCTACGACATGCTCGGCGAAGGCGCACGGACGGCAGCCGATGCCGAGCACTATTTCGAGTCCTATGCGAACGCCATCGACGCGATCGGCAGGACCGCCGGCGACCTGCCGCTGCCGGCCCGCCCGGGCATTTCGGTCAAGCTGTCGGCGCTGCATCCGTGCTATGAAGCTGTCAAGCGCGAGCGGGTCATGAGCGAACTGGTCCCGCGCCTGATCGAGCTTGCCCGCAAGGCCAAGGGTTTCGACCTGAACCTGACCGTCGACGCGGAAGAAGCCGACCGGCTGGAACTGTCGCTCGACGTCTTCGCACGGGCACTCGCCGACCCCTCGCTCGCCGGTTGGGACGGGTTCGGGCTTGCGGTGCAGGCCTATCAGAAGCGCGCGCCGCGGGTGATCGACTGGGTGGCCGGGCTCGCCGAGGCGCATGACCGGCGGCTGATGGTGCGCCTCGTCAAGGGCGCCTACTGGGACACCGAGGTGAAACGGGCGCAGGAACGGGGCCTGTCCGGGTTCCCGGTGTTTACGCGCAAGCCCGCGACCGATCTCTGCTACATGGCCTGCGCGGCCCGCCTGCTGGCCGCCCGGCCGCGGCTTTATCCGCAGATCGCCACCCACAACGCGCTGACGGTCGCCGCCGTGCTGGAGATGGCGGGCAAGTCGGACGGGGATCTGGCGGCCTTCGAGTTCCAGCGGCTGCACGGCATGGGCGAGGCACTCTACGAGACGCTGGCCAATCACGTGCCGCAGGCGGCCTGCCGGATCTACGCGCCGGTCGGCGGGCATCGCGACCTGCTCGCCTATCTGGTGCGGCGGCTTCTGGAAAACGGCGCCAATTCCTCCTTCGTCTCGGTGGTCGGCGACACGTCGGTCCCGGTCGAGCGGCTGCTGGTGCGCCCGGCCGCCTCGCTCGGCCCCGACCAGCCGGCGCGGCACCCGAAGATCCCGCTGCCCGTCGACCTCTACCGGCCCTCGCGCGCCAATTCGCGCGGACTGGAATTCGGGCACACGGACCAGCTTGCCGCCCTGACCAGGGGCGTCAGCGCGCTTGCCCTGCCCGTCCCCGACGCCTCGCCGCTGGTGGACGGTGAGGCACGGGAGGGGGCATCGCGGCCCGTCGTCAGCCCGGCCGACGGAACGACCGTCGTCGGAACCGTGCACGAGGCGACGCCGGTGATCGCCGACGCGGCGATGGCGGCTGCGGCAAGTGGCTTTTCCGGCTGGTCGCGGCAGCCCGCCGCCGAGCGGGCGCGCCTGCTCGACCGCATCGCAGATCTCTACGAGTCCCGGCAGAACGACCTGATCGCGCTGCTCGCATCCGAAGGTGGCCGCACGCTTGCCGACGGGCTGGCGGAGGTGCGCGAGGCGGTCGATTTCTGCCGGTACTACGCCGCCGAATCACGAAAGGTCTTTGCCGACAAAACAATGCCGGGGCCGACCGGCGAGGAAAACCGCTACCGGCTGCGCGGCCGGGGCGTCTTCGTGTGCATCAGCCCGTGGAACTTCCCGCTGGCGATCTTTACCGGCCAGATCGCCGCCGCGCTGGCGGCGGGCAACAGCGTCGTTGCCAAGCCCGCCGAACAGACGCCGCTGATCGGCGCGCTGGCGGTGCGGCTGATGCACGAGGCGGGCATTCCCGGCACGGCCCTGCAGTTCGTGCCCGGCGACGGCGCAATCGGCGCGCGGCTGGTCGCCCACAAGAACGTCGCCGGCGTCGCCTTTACCGGCTCCACCGAGACGGCCTGGAAGATCAACCGCACGCTGGCGGCCAAGAACGGGCCAATCGTACCGCTGATCGCGGAGACGGGCGGCATCAACGCGATGATCGTCGACGCCACGGCGCTGCCCGAACAGGTCAGCGACGACGTCGTGATGTCCGCGTTCCGGTCGGCCGGGCAGCGCTGCTCGGCGCTGCGTCTTCTGCTCGTACAGGAAGACGTCGCCGACCGGATGGTCGAGATGATCTGCGGCGCGGCACGGGAACTGAAGCTCGGCGACCCGCGGGATCCGGCAACCGATATCGGCCCGGTGATCGACACGGACGCACGTGACCGGCTTGCCGCCCATGTCGAGCATATGAAGACTGAGCAAAAGGTAACTTTTGCCGGAAACACGCCATCCGGCACGCTCGGCGGCGGCACCTGGTTCGCGCCGCACGTGATCGAGCTGAACTCGCCCGGCGACCTGCGCGAGGAGGTCTTCGGTCCGATCCTGCATGTGGCGCGCTGGAAATCGGGCAGCCTCGACAAGGTGATCGAGGCGATCGCCGCATCGGGCTACGGGCTGACGCTTGGCGTGCACAGCCGGATCGATGACGTGCACCGGCGCGTGGCGGACCAACTGGCGGTCGGCAATATCTACGTCAACCGCAACATGATCGGCGCCGTCGTCGGCACCCAGCCGTTCGGCGGCTCGGGCCTGTCGGGCACCGGACCGAAGGCCGGCGGCCCGGACTATCTCGCCCGCTTCGCCCAGGAACAGGTGGTCACGATCAACACGGCGGCGGCCGGCGGCAATGCCTCGCTGATCGCGATCAGCGACGACCCCGCCTAGACCGCGGAACCGGCCCGGCGGCGCCTGAGAAAGATCGGGAAGACAGTAAACTGTCGCACCCGCCCGCGTTGACATCCGTGGCGGCCTGCGCTTTGTTCCACTCTGAAATATGACTCTTAAAGTCTAGAAAAATTCCAACCCGGTGGCAGTTTCTTAACGGCGATCCGGGAAGGGGAGAGGATGTGCTTTCGGCCGGGTGCCGGGGGACATCGGGCAACGACGCAGACGACGACACAAACCGGGAAAAAGCCCATGCGAAACACCATTCTCACGCTGGCGACAGGGGGCATGATCGCCTTTGCCGCCCTGCCCGCGGACGCGGCCGATCCGAAGGCGGTGCTGGAAACCTATTCGGACATCGCGCTGGCGACCTATGAGGACTCGCTGACGACCGCCAAGGCGCTGGAGTCGGCGATCGACGCGCTGGTCGCCAAGCCGAGCGCGGAGACGCTTGAGGGCGCCCGCAACGCCTGGCTTGCCGCGCGCGTGCCCTATCAGCAGAGCGAGGCCTACCGGTTCGGCAACGCCATCGTCGACGACTGGGAGGGCAAGGTGAACGCCTGGCCTCTGGACGAGGGGCTGATCGACTATGTCGACGCCTCCTACGGTACCGAATCCGACACCAACAATTTCTACACGGCCAACATCATCGCCAATCCGACCCTCAAGGCCGGCGGACGCGAGATCGACGCCAAGGCGATCACGCCCGACTTCATCGCGGAGACGCTGCAGGAGATCGGCGGCGTCGAGGCCAATGTGGCGAGCGGCTATCACGCCATCGAGTTCCTGCTGTGGGGCCAGGACCTGAACGGCACGGACGCCGGCGCCGGCAGCCGGCCGCACACCGACTTCGACCCGGACAACTGCACGGGCGGCAACTGCGAGCGGCGCGCCGAGTACCTGAGTGCCGCCGCCGACCTGCTGGTGCGCGACCTCGAGGACATCGTCGCGGCCTGGGGCGAGAACGGCGAGGCGCGCGGCAACCTGATGGGCGCAGATCCGCAGATGGGGCTGATCGCCATCCTGACCGGGCTGGGCAGCCTGTCCTACGGCGAACTGGCCGGCGAGCGCATGAAGCTCGGCCTGCTGCTGCACGATCCCGAAGAGGAGCACGACTGCTTCTCCGACAACACGCACAACTCGCACTATTACGACCAGCTCGGCATCGTGAACGTCTATCTGGGGTCGTACACCCGGGTCGACGGTGCGAAGGTCGACGGAGCCAGCCTGTCGGACCTGGTCAAGGCCCAGGACGCGGCGCTGGACGAGGAACTGCGCGGCAAGCTCGATACGACGCTCGCGGCCATGGAGGAAATCCGCAAGCGTGCCGAGAACGGCGAGGCCTACGACCAGCAGATCGGCGAAGGCAACGCGGACGGTAACGCCGCGGTGCAGGCCGCGATCGACGGTCTGGTCGACCAGACCCGCTCGATCGAACGCGTCGTCGCGCTGCTCGGCCTGCAGGGCGTGTCGATCGAAGGCTCCGACAGCCTCGACAATCCGAACGCGGTGTTCCAGTAAAGGCACTGAAGATGGGCCGTCAGGAACGGCCTGATTCGGGAGCACGGGAATGCATCACCGGCGGCGTCTGACAGCGGGAGCGGCGGTGGCCGTCCTGACGGGCGCCGTCGCCGCGGCAGCGGCAACCGGTGTGCTGCCGCATCGCGACGATCTGCCCCCCGAGGACAGGGCGCGGGTCGCCGCCGTCACCGCCCCGGCCGATGATTTCTCGGCCGCGGAACGTTTCGAGGCGCTGCCGGGCGGGGCCGCGACGGTCCAGAAGATCGTCAACCGGGACATCTTCTCCCACCCTTCGGCCAATCTGTCCTTCGAGGGCCGCCAGAATTTCGCCGTCGGCAACGGCCTGTTCCGCAAGGATTGGGTGTCGGCGCCCTCGTCCACGCAGGCCTCCGACGGGCTCGGCCCGCTGTTCAACGCCCGCTCCTGCCAGGGCTGCCATCTCAAGGACGGTCGCGGCCATCCGCCGCTGAACGCCGAGGACGACGCGGTCTCGATGCTGATCCGCCTGTCGGTGCCGCCGACGAGCGAGGCGGATCGCCAGCGCCTCGCCGACCGCACGGTGCTGGCACTGGCGGAGCCGACCTACGGGACGCAGCTTCAGGACTTCGCGGTGCCCGGACTGGCCGCCGAGGGCCGTATCCGGCTGACCTACGAAGACGTGCCGGTCGAACTGAACGGCGGCGAGACCGTCGTGCTGCGGAAGCCGGCCTTCGCGATCACCGATCCCGGCTTCGGACCGATGCACGACGACGTGATGACATCGGCGCGCATCGCCCAGCCGATGATCGGGCTCGGGCTGCTGGAGGCGGTCGGTGCCGACGACATTCTCGCCGCCGCCGATGCGGACGACGCGGACGGCGACGGCATTTCGGGACGGCCAAACATGGTGCGCGATCCCGAAACCGGCGAAGTAACGCTTGGCCGCTTCGGCTGGAAGGCGATCAAGCCGACCATCCGGGCGCAGAGCGCCGGCGCCTTCTCCGGCGACATGGGCCTGTCGTCGCCGCCGGAACCGGATCACTTCGGCGATTGCACGGACAGCCAGACGGATTGCCGCGCGCTGCCGCACGGCGCGCAGGCCAGGCTCGGCGCCGAAGAGGTACCCGAAGACCTGCTCGACCTCGTCGTGTTCTATTCCGCCAATCTCGCGGTGCCGGAGCGCCGCGACATCGACGATCCGCAGGTGCTGGCCGGCAAGGAGCAGTTCTACGCCGCGGGATGTTCGGCCTGCCACACGCCAAAGTTCGTGACCCGCCGCGACGCCGACCGCGAGGCGCACCGGTTCCAGTTGATCTGGCCCTATTCCGATATGCTATTGCACGACATGGGCGAAGGCCTGGCCGACGGCCGGCCGGAAGGCGACGCCGACGGCCGCGAATGGCGAACCCAGCCGCTGTGGGGAATCGGATTGACGCAGACAGTCAACGAGGAGGCGACCTTCCTGCACGATGGCCGCGCCCGGACGATCCTCGAGGCGATCCTCTGGCACGGCGGCGAGGCGCAGGCGGCACGCGACAGCGTAGTGGAAATGGCGCCCGACCAGCGGGCCGACCTGATCCGGTTCCTGGAGTCACTCTGAAATGCGGAACGCGATTGCGGCGCTCCTACTGGCGGCAAGCCTGATTGCGGCGACCGGAATGGCACCGGCGAATGCCGACCTGCACAAGGATCTCGGCAAGAACCTGACCGAAAACTACATCCGGCCGGCCACCGTACATTTCTCGAATGCGGCGGCGGCGTTGACCGGCGCGCTGGAATTCCTGTGCAGGGAGCCCGACTCGAAACGCGAATCCTTTGTCCACAGCCGGTTCAATACGCTGGTCAATTCCTGGTTCAGGATCCAGTTCCTGCGGTTCGGCCCGATGGTCGAGGACAACCGCTTCGAGCGGATCTTCTTCTGGCCCGATCCGCGCGGCGTAACCCTGCGCCAGGTCCAGGACGTCCTGTCCGGCTACGACCGGACGGCGATCAACCCGGATCAGCTTGCCGAAAAGAGCGTTGCCCTGCAGGGCCTGCTGGCGCTCGAATACGCCCTCTACGGGACCGGTGCGGAGGGGATCGTCGCCGGTTCGCCGGAAGGTCGCTACCGCTGCGCCTATGCGCTGGCGGTCAGCCAGCGCCTGACGGCGGTTGCAGCCGAACTCGCCGAGGCCTGGTCGTCCGACGGCAGTTTCGCCTACCAGTTCATGTTTCCGGGACCCGACAACGACCTGTACCGGAACGACGAGGAAGTCGCGGCCGAAGCGATCAAGGCGATGGTCACGGGACTGACCTTTGTGTCGGATGCGATCATCACGCCGTTCGTGGCCAAAGAGCCGGAAAACGCCAACCACAAGCGCGCACCGTTCTGGCGCAGCGGGCTGACCATCCCGGCGATACGGAACGCCATGGACGGGCTCCACAGCTTCTATACGGAGACGGGTTTCGCGGAGGCTCTGGACGAAACCGACACATGGATCGACGGCGGGCTGCAGCTCGAGCTACGCAACGTCGCGACCTCGCTGGAGCGGATCGACATGCCGCTCGAGGAGGCCGTCATGCCCGGCCCCGGGCGCGAAACGCTGATCTATGTGGTCATCGCCCTGAAGAGCCTGCATACGACGATCGAGGGCCGTCTGGCCCAGGCGGTCGGCGTGGCGGTCGGATTCAATGCACTCGACGGCGATTGACCGGCGCACGTTCCTGGTGCTTGCGGCCGCCGCCGGCGTCGCGCCGCAGGCCCTGGCCGCGGGGAACTCAGCCGTCTACCTTGCCGCCCGCAAGCGCGGCGCGAACTTCGAGGTCGCCGTCATCGACGAGGCGGGCCGGGACCGGCTTGTCGTACCGCTGGAAACACGCGGCCATTCCTTCGCGGTTACGCGGAGCGGCCGCCGTGCGATTGCATTCGCCCGCCAGCCGGGCCGGTTCGCGGTCGCCTTCGACCTGGACGGCAATTCGAAGCCCCAGGCCTTCGCCGCCGCCGCCGACCGGCACTTTTTCGGACACGGCGTCTTCGCCGACGACGACCGGCTGCTGATTGCCACCGAGAACGACTACGAGGGCGGGCGCGGCGTCACCGGCGTCTACGACGTCGCCGCCGGGATGCGCCGGATCGGCGAATTTTCCTCCGGCGGGCTCGACCCGCATGAAGTCGTGATGCTTCCCGACGGGGAGACGATGTGCGTCGCCAATGGCGGCGTGCTGACCCATCCCGACTTCGGCAAACGGGCGCTGAACCTTCCGACGATGGCGCCGACCCTCGCCTATGTCGACATCAGGACGGGCGCCATCGTGGAGACCGTTGCGCTCGCCCCCGAGCTGCACAAGCTGGCGTTCCATCATCTCGCCGTCGACGGGTCAGGCACGGTTTGGTTCGGCGCGCAGTATCACGGGCCAACGGCCGACCGGCCGCCGCTGGTCGGACGGCATATGCGCGGCCGGCAGCCCGAGCTTTTCGCCGGCCCCGACGACGTGCTCAGGGCTTTGTCGAACTATATCGGATCGGTCGCGGTCGACCGGTCGGGGACCATTGTCGCAACATCAAGCCCGGTCGGCGGCATCGTCGCCTACTGGGATGCGGCGACAGGCCGGAGCCTCGGCACCACCGAGCTGCGCGACAGCTGCGGCGTCGCGCCCGGGACGGATCGCCCGTTCCGGGTGACCAGCGGATACGGGCAGGTGGTGGAGACCGGTCCGACCGGCGAGACGATACGGACCGGTGCCGCCAATGACGCCGTGGCCTGGGACAACCACCTGAGGCTCGTTCCGCGACCCTGAGACGGGTCCGGACCGGAATGCCCGGACCCGGCCGTCAGGCGTGGACGATGACCGGGGTGCCGACCGGCGTGCGGGCATAGAGATGCTCGACGTCGGAATTGAGCAGCCGGATGCAGCCGCTCGACATGGCGCGGCCGATGGAAGCGGGCTGATTGGTTCCGTGCAGCCGGTACAGCGTGTCGCGACCGCCGCGATACAGGTAGAGCGCGCGGGCGCCCAGCGGGTTGTTCGGACCGCCGGGCATTCCGCCGGCGTACTTCTTCAGCTCGGGCTGACGGCGGATCATGTTGGGAGGGGGTGTCCAGGTCGGCCACTTGGCCTTGCGGCCGACGCGGGCGCGGCCGCTCCAGGCGAAGCCGGCGCGTCCGACACCAACGCCGTAGCGCGTCGCCATGCCGTTTTCTTCGACGACGTACAGATAGCGCTCCGACGTATCGATGATGATCGTGCCCGGCTTCTCGCGGCTTTCGTACTTGACCCGCCGGCGGCGGTATTGCGGTGCGACCTCGCCGCTGATCGGCGCGTAGGACGACCAGGTTTCCATGGTGTCCGAGTTGCAGCCTGCGAGCGCGACGGACATGCCGCCGACAAGCAATGTACGACGGCTTAACAGAATACTGCCGTCAGTCTCCTCAAATGAACCGAATTTCATTATCTGGCCCCTTGCTCCCGTGCCTTCTTGCACGACACCGAATCACAAATTTTTAGCATCGGCACGGGGATCCGTGCGTGACCTACGGGCAACAGTCACGCGATTGATTCTGTTCAGAAATTCTTAACCAATCGAAGCGCGTCGTAGATCGCCGCATGGATGTTGCGCGATGCCACCGCATCGCCGATCC
>Ga0207814_100970_pt1 | contig 11310 bp, 3 predicted proteins | sample TtaePargueraPR_7_FD_187755 | JGI IMG/M metagenome (GOLD analysis project Ga0207814, IMG submission 187755) | Aerobic enrichment media microbial communities from Bioluminiscent Bay, La Parguera, Puerto Rico - Tt and P1 (2) (SPAdes) | ecosystem: Environmental > Aquatic > Marine > Unclassified ... | reverse complement strand
CCACGGTGGCCTCCCCGGAGCAGGTCGACGAGGAGCTTCGGGAGCTGTTCGCCTTGTTCGGAGTCCGCCCGCCGGCTCCCCCACCCTCCTGAGGCCCAGCTTCTTTTCCGGTAACGGCCGGCAAGAAAGGGCTCTCTTGGCGACGAGGAATACGATGAAGGCCACGGCGACTTGCAGCACCTGTGGGGGAGAGATCAGCGGTGGGACGACCCCACTTGGAGTGCTCTGCCCGGCCTGTGTGATCCGCGCCAGTTTCACGCCGTTTCCGACGAAGGAGGGCCCGCTGACGACTTGGGCCGAGGTCTTTCCGCAGCTGGAAGTCGAGCGGACGCTTCGCGAGGAGCCGGGCCTGTCGGTCTACCTCACCCGCGTGGTCGACGATCATGAGACACGTCGTGCCATCCTCCAGGTCGCGAGCGGATGCCGGCTTCTCGAGTCGGGGGGTACGCGGGCGCTGACCGCACGTTCCCAGCGACTCGGCGCCTGTGACTTCGACGGACTCGCTCCGGTGCTCGACTTCGGCGATCTGGCCGACGCCTTCTTCCTCGTCACGGAAGCCCCCTCCCTGCCGCGCGTGCCCGAGGCATTGGAGGGCAAGGCGGCGGACGAATTGTCGCTGCTGGTTCGCGCGGTGACCGACGAGACCGAAGCCATCAGCCGGACCGGCCGGGCGATTGGCATCTCGTTGCGGGGCGATCCCGATCTGTGCTTCGTTGACCCCCAAACGGCCAGGGTCGTGGTCACCCCCAGCCTGCTGCCCTTCGGCGGGGACCCCGTGCCCGATTCGGCCAACCGCCCTGAGCTCGTCCCCGGCAAGCGCGTCGGGGCCTTCCTGCTCGAGGAGGTCATCGGAGAAGGTGGCTTCGGCACGGTCTGGCGAGCCCGGCAGGAACGGCCGGTCGAGCGAAAGGTCGCCGTCAAGGTGCTCAAGGCCGGACTGCACTCGCAGCGGGCGCGAGCGCGCTTCGAGATCGAGCAGCAGGCCCTCGCTCGCCTCGATCACCCGCACATCGCTCGATTCCTCGACGGCGGAACCACGCCCGCAGGGCGACCGTACTTCGCGATGGAGTGGATCGAGGGGCACTCGCTCGCCGACTTCGTGAAGGAAACCGGCGCGTCGCTGGAAGAGCGACTGCATCTGTTCCACCAGGTGGTCGGGGCCGTGCACTTCGCGCACCAGAAGGGCATCATCCACCGAGACCTCAAGCCGTCCAATGTGATGGTGACCCTCCACGCCGACGTGCCGAGTGCCAAGGTGATCGACTTCGGCATCGCGCGGACGCTGGCGGATCCCGCGGACAACCCCACCCAGCTGACGCGGGCGGAGGAACTGCTCGGCACACCGGCCGCCATGAGCCCCGAGCAGGCCGCCGGAGCCGGAGGCGCCGACCTCGATGCCCGGACCGACGTCTATGGGCTGGGCGTGCTGCTCTACGAACTGGTGACCGGAGCGCTCCCATTCGATCCGAAACTGCCGGCCGACGAGTTGCGGCGCCGGATCCGCGAGGACGATCCGCCAAAGCCCTCGTCGCGGATCGAGGACAAGCGCAGCGCTCGGGCGCTGCGGGGTGAGCTCGACTGGATCTCGATGCGCTGCCTCGAGAAAGACCCCGAGCGGCGCTATCGCTCGGCTTCCGCGTTGCTGCGGGACCTGGAGCGACACGCCGCGCACGAGCCGGTGGATGCGGGCCCTCCGGCGTTCGCCTACCGCGCCCGTAAGTTCGTACGTCGAAACCGGGCGGTGGTGGCGGGATCGCTGGTGGCCCTCGTGGCACTGGTCGCGGGCCTCGCGCTGGCGCTGGATGGCTACCGGCGGGCCAGTGGGCGGGCGGTGGAGGCGCAACAGTCCAGGGAGGAGGCGGAACGCGAGGCGGCCCTCTCGGCCCAGGTGAAGGACTTCCTGCAGGAGAACTTCTTCGGGCTCCTGAACCCGAACAACAACACGAAGGCGGGACTGACCCTCGAGGAAGCGGTGACCCGGGCCGCGGAGGCGCTGGAGGCCCGCCCCTTTGACGCCCCACAGGTCGAGGGCGAAGTGCGCCTCACCCTCGCGCAAAGTCTCGAAGGCATCGCGAACTATGAAAAGGCCGAGCACCAGTTCCGCCTCGCCGCCCGCAAGCTGACCGAGGGCCTCGGCCCCGACGCGGACCGCTCCCTGGAGGCCAGCGCGGGACGAGCCCGTGTCCTCTCGCGACTCGGACGCCACAAGGAATCCTGCGCCTTGCAGGAGGACGTCGTCGCGCGCTGGGCCGAGCGGGGGGGGCGCGGCGAAGACCACCTGCGCGCCCGGTGGGATCTCGCCACCTACCTGATGGCGGCCTACCGTCTTCGCGACGGGGTCGAGCTGCTTGAAGCAGTGCATGCCGATCAACGCGAGCGTTACGGGCCCAACCACGTGGAGACCCTCGCCAGCCTTACCGACCTCTCCCGATTCTATGCGGATGTGGACAAGGATTTTGCCCGGGCCAAGCGACTGCGGGGGGGGCTAGACGTAAAGATCTACCGCAACGGCTCCGTCGAGGCCATCGGACTCCTGCACGCCGTCTATCATCTCGGCATCAACAATGAACAGCTTGCGGTCCTCGAAGAGCGACTCGCCGGAATGGATCAGGGAAACGAGGGCACGCGGCTCGACGCTCTCCGCCTGCGGGTGGAATATGCCCGCGCCCTTAACAAGCGCGGGGAGCACCATGCAGCGATCGACGCTTGCGAACCGGTCCTCGCCGATCTCGAAGCCGCTCTCGGACCAACCCACCCCACCGTCCTGGATGCCTACGAGGTGATGACTTGGGCCTTGTTTCGTGCGAAGCAGCGGGACCGGATCCCCTCTCTGGTCGAACCGGTCCTCGCTCGCCTCGATGAGTTTCCGGAGCGGGCCGCCCGGTTTCCCTCCTTGGCGATGCGATTCTACAGTCTCCTCGGAAGATGGGGAGACCTGGCACAGTACTGCGACCGGGTCGCGCCGAGATTGGGCCTGGAAGCGCTCCGGCAGGGGATCGCCGCCGCCATCGGAGCGGGAGACCGGGAGATCGCAGAGCGCCTGAGGGCCGAAGTCGTGAAGCGATTCGGGGATACCGACGACCCCTACGCCGCCGCCACCATTGCCGAGTGCCTGCTCAACACGCTTCTCCTGACCACGGGCGAAGCGGATCCGGAGCTTCTTGACCAGATTGGCCGCTACGTGGCCATTGCCGACGCCCAACTCCCGAACCGGGGCAAGACGCGCGTGGCTGGGTTCCGGCTCGCGCTGGCGCGAAGGCAGTATGAGGACGCGGCGCGGCTGGCCAAGGAGTCCTCCGGCGCCTTACGCGGCCGTGGCGATGTTTTTGACGACCAGTGGTATGGAATTACCTATTCGGTGGCGAATCATCATCTCGGTCACTCCAGGCTCGCTGCCGAGATGCTGAGGCGCTGTCATCGTTTCTGGAGCAGCACCCAGTTCGGAAACCTCCGCCACATTTGGTGGGACAGCCTCGTCCCGATCGCGGCCGGTTGGGACTGGGCGGAGTACGAAGTTCGAGGGGAATGGCCGGCTCCGCCTCGTCATGACCCGGACCGCTTCGGCGTCTCCGCTTCGGCCTACAACGCCTACTGGGACGCGGTTGATAACAAGGAGCGTGCGGTCCGGCTGCGCCGCGAGGCTTGGGAAGCGCTTGAGGGCGGCGGCTGGGAGAGGGCCAAATGGTCCCTTATCGAGACCATTCCGTGGTCCCTTGAGAATGCCGCTGCCATGGAGCTTCTCCAAGTCGGCACCGTGCTGGCAGTGAGTGGGGACACCAGCCACTACGAGCAGTTCTGTGCCGAGTTGATCGAGCGATTCGGGAGCCTGGAGAGTGACTGGACTCGGCTCGAGAGGATGGCCCTCGCTCTGCTCATGCGGTCGGGGGACCCGGACTCGGACCGGTTGGCTTATGGATACCGGATGATGGAGGAGTCCTTCCGCTTGCGCGAAGGCTCCCAGGGTGCCTGGACCAGGCTGGGGATGGCTCGCGCTGAATACCGCGCCGGCCGCTACCCGGAGTCCGCGGAGCGCCTCGCGGAGATACGCGGGTTTTCGGCGCCGGGGTTCCAGGAAGAGGTCTTCGCGCTCCGGGCCATGGTCGCTTACCGGCTGGGCCGGGAAGACGAGGCACGAGTTTACCTTGATGTCTCCCGGGTCCTCCTGTCCGCCTGGCGCGGCGAGTTTCTCAGCATTGGCGTCGAGGGGCAGGGTTGGCACGATGTGTTGGGAGGTGCGCTCCTTCTAAGGGAGGCTGAGTCCCTCATCGAAGGCCGCACCCCTGCGGCCGATCCGGTCCGGGCACTCATCGCGACGCGGGAGGACGAGGTGGTGGGGTTGGATGCGCGGACCGAGGAGACCATCCGGCGGCTCCTCGCGGAATGCCCGGTCCTTGACGGCCACCCCGTGCAGCCTCATCTCGCGGCGACGGCCCTGCGCCTGGCCGGGGATGCGCGCCACGACAGCGTGCAACGGATCTTCGCCCAACTCGGAGCAGAGTTGCTCGCGGAGGGAGAGAAGACGGGCGACACCCCCCATGCCCTGTTCCGCACCGCGACGGTTCTCGCCATGGGACCGTCTGGCGATGCCTTCGACGAGTTCAGCGACCGGATGATTGAGCTGTTCGCCGACTCGGACGACGCGGTCCGCCAGCACCGGGTCTGGCTAAATGCCCTCCTGAGGCCCGGCGTGGACCGTGCTCGTTGCCGGAGAGCAATGCAGCTCCTCGTCGACCATGTTCCGGACGGACCCCTCTTCCGCAACTGGACCGCCCTCGCCCGGGTCCTGGCGGCCTACCGGGCAGAGGACTTTGCGGCCGCCCGGGAGGTGCTCGACCAAGTCGAGCGGCCGATCCCGGACGGGATGGCGTCGAAGGGCACGCTGAACCTGTTGTTCGATCTGCTCGAGGCCATGGTTGAGAAGGGGCGTGGCAACCATCAGCGGGCCCAAGAGATCCTGGATGAAGCCCGCGTGAACGTGGTGGTGCTCCGCCAAAACAACCCGGTCCGTTCCCCCACCCTCGAGCAGTGGCAGGACATCCTGCGGTGCGAAATCCTCCTCGAGGAGGCCGAAGCCCTCATCCCCGAGGAGCGCGGCCCGGACGATCCGACGCGGTGGGAGGCGGAGCGCCGCCTCGCCACGGCCTGCTTCAAAACCGGTGACTACACAGAGGCGATCCGAATCTGGGGCAAGCTGATTGAACGCATGGAGGCGGCAGGAATCATGGACGCAGCAACCCAGGTAGACGTGAAGACCTATCATGCCGTGGCCCACTCGCACCTTGGTCGGGATGCCGAGGCCATCGCGCTGCTCGAGCCCCTGGTCGCCGAGTTCGAAAGTCGTCTTCCCGAGGATCGCTTCGCAGCTCCACACCTTCGGAATCTAACCGCCCTCTACGGTCGTTGCGGCATGATCGACGAGGCCATTGAGGTTGCAACGCGCTGGTACAGCCGGAGCAAGAGGATCTCCGGCCCCGGGGATCGCGAAACACTTCGCGCTGCACAGGAGTTGAGTACCGGCTTGATACTGGGTGGAGAATTCGAAAGAGCCCTTCCGATCCTGGAGGATTTGACGGAACAGCGAACGGCCTACGAGCGGCACGTGGGTTATCTCTTTCCTTTCCACCACGTTCAGAACCTAATTGGCGCCACCATTCGAGAACTGGGCCGGACTGGGGAGGCCGTCCGGCATTGGCGGGAGGTCTTGACGGAGCGGTTGGCATCGGGCGGCCCCGGGGACGTGGAAGCGTTTCGCGCGGAGATTCTGCTCGGCGAAGCACTGTCCCTCGACGGGCAGCACCAAGAGGCGATCGAGATTCTGGATGACCTCCTGGAACGCGAGTTGACAGCGAAAATGCCTTGGGGCACGGAAGGATCGCAGGATCGCGCGGGGGCAAGCATGCAGAAGCTGGCCCTTGCCTACCGGCGGGCCGGCCAGCAATCCGATTACAAACGCATGCGGAAGACATTGCATTCCCACACACGTGAAGTTCTCGAGGGCGAATACGAAGAGGCGCTTCTGGATGCAGGCGAGTCCGCGCAGGTTCTCATCGACATCGGGGCGCGTTGGCGGTGGGCGCGACCGGAGGGTGTGCCTCCGGAGCTCTACCAGCAGTTTGCGAAGGCGGAGTTCGATGATTCCGGATGGAGCGAGGGAGCGGACTCACTCTTGGGGGGATTCGCCATCGACGAAGACGGGCTCATCGACGGTGAGGACCTCGGTTGGGATGAGACCGAATGGAACCTGCGCCCGGTGCTTTTCCGCCACCGCTTCACGACCGACCGTCCGTTCGAGAGGCTCGAACTGCACGTGTCCTACGACGATGGCCTGGTCGTCTTTGTCGATGGCGAGGAGGTGACCCGCGCGAATGTCCCGGACCTTCCCCTGTCCGAGGACCTGCGCGCCATGACCAAACACGGTGGGCTCGAACGGATCGTCCTCCCGGTTGCCCTGGAACCGGGGGAGCACGTTCTCGCGATCTCACTCCACCAGGCGCATTGGTGGGTGAAATCCCTCCGTCTCTCCGGGATCCGCCTGGTGGGGATTCCGCGAGATAGCCGACGCAAGTAGCCCCCCATTCCAGACGCTCTCTGCCTACGGCCTTCACCGGAGCGTCAAACGATGCCCTGCCGCGGACCGCACGGAAGGGTGGGACGGGAGCGGCTCTTTCATGGTCCAGGCAAGGGATCGTAGCAACCGCCGTGGGTCGAATCCGCCCCCAATTCCCTCCCGCCTTCGTCATGGGCAGATGCGAAGCGTCGCCAAGGCGCCGAGTTCTGCGGATCTTGAGCGGAACTCCCCCCGATCGTCACTTGGTATCACACCCCGCACCGCCCGTACTCCGACCTCTTCCCGCGCGCAGGCAGGTCGCGCTCCAACGAGTCCGCGCCTGCCACCATCGTGGTTCCAGCCGCGGTTCTTTGTCGCCGATGCTGAGATTGCTCCGCCAGCGCGGGCGGAGTTGCCACCCGTCGACCGAGGACCTTCGACGAGGACCTGACCGACCCGTCGGTCCCCTCGATGGAGACCAACGCCCTGAAACGGGAGGCCAACTTCGGGGCAAACTCCTTGTCGCTGGAAGGCCTTGGAGCTTAGTTGGCGTCAATTGGATACAGAGAACCAGTGCCCATCGAATCCAGAGTCGTCCTTGCCAAGCTTTTCCGGCCGGAACTGCCGAAGGATGTCATCGCGCGACCAAGATTGCTCGCCCGACTGGATCAGGGAAAGGACGCGCCCCTCACGCTGGTCTCGGCCCCCGCAGGATATGGCAAGAGCACGCTGGTCAGCCAGTGGCTGGCAAGCATCGAGCCATCCGAGAGGACTGCCTGGTACTCGGCGGACCCGACCGACAACGATCCCGAGACCTTCTTCCTGCATGTGGTCAGTGCGATCCGGGTCGCCTTCCCGGACGCCTGCCAGGGTTCGGCCGAGCTCGCGGGATTCGGCCGCCTGCCCGACCCCGAAGAGATCGTGCGGCGGTTCAGCAACGAACTGCTCAAGTTGGAGAGCCGTGTCCACCTGGTCGTGGACGACTTCCATTTCCTGAGCCATGGGGGAATCCGCGACCTTCTGAATCGGCTCCTCGCCCACCCTCCGTCCAACTTCCACCTGATCCTCGTCACCCGCCGGGACCCGCCGATCCTCCTGAACCGCCATCGCAGGCAGGGCCAACTGAACGAGCTCCGTCTTGGCGACCTCCGGTTCAGCGTTGAGGAGGTCGACACCTTCATCGAGGCCAACCTCCCGGTGACCGATCGTGCGGAGCTGAAGGAACTGGCCCTCCGGCATCTCGAGGGCTGGCCGGTGGCCCTCCGCCTGCTCGTCCTGGCCTTGCGCGACACCAAGGGGATGGCGGAACTCACGACGAGAATGCCCTCGGCGCCCGCCTTGGTAAGCAGCTTCCTGATCGAGGGGATTCTGGAGCGAATCGACGACGACCGTCTGGCGGCGATGCTCGGGCTCTCCTTGGTGGATCGTTTCAATGTCGAATTGTGCACCGCATTGCTGCCGGGACTGGACGGGCGGGACTTCCTCGACTGGCTGGTGGCCTCCGATCTCCTCGTGATCCCCCTCGACACGCACAGGGGTTGGTATCGTTTCCACCACTTGTTCCAGGATGCCCTGCGGGCCGAGTTGAAGGTGCGCCGGTCGCCGGAGGAAGTCCGGGCCACCCACCAGCGCGTGGCGATGTGGTTCGCTTCCCAACAGCTGATCGGCGAGGCGATTGATCATCTCCTCCAGGCCGACGATCTCGAGGAGGTGAGGAACCTGCTGGTCGCACAGATCTCGGACCTGGAGGATCCTCCCGGCCTCGGTCGGATCACCCGGTGGTTTGCAAAGGTTCCGCAATCGGTGGTCGACTCCCACCCGGTGCTGCTGGGCGCGCGCTGCGTCCAGCTGATCCAAGCCGCCCGCATTGCCGAGGCGTACGAGGCTGCAGACCGACTGGAAGCGGCCCTGGTGGGATTTGATGGGGACGCGAACCTGCGACTCTACCTCAACGGAGTCGCGGTCTGGACCCGCACCTTCCAGCTCGCTGCGGGGCAGAAGTGGGAGGAAATCGTGGCTCCGGTCGAGGACGTCCTGAATCAACTCTGGACGGAAGAGACGAAGCTGCGCGGACTGCTGTGCCTGCCGCTCAGCAATGCCTGCCGGGCGCTCGGTGATGTCGCCCGGGCCCGGGCATGGATCGACCGGATTCGGCGGGAACTGGAGGTGGCCGGGGCGTCGTATCCGGAAGCCTTCCACTCCGAGGCCCACCTCAATCTCCACCTTGGAGACAGTCGCCGCCACCGCGAGTGCTCCGGACCCTTTGTCGACCACTGCCGGGAACACGGGTTCCGGGTCTATGCCGTCAACGCGCGACTCCACTCCGCGTGGGCGAGCTATCAACTGAACGACCTGGAGGCGGCGGCAGAATCCTGTGCGGAGCGGGACGACGATGCCCTGGTGGCCAACCCCCACGACTATCTGCTCCATCGGCGCCTTGAGGTGATGATCCGTCTGGCCCGGGGACAGGTGGGAACCGTCCGGGAGTTGCTCGGGCCGATGAACGAGTTCCTTCGTCGCCACACGGCCCCCCGGACCGTCTTTTGCTACGAGTCGACGCGGGCCCTCGTCGCGCTGCGGGAAGGACACCTCTCCGAGGCGTTGGCCTGGGTGGAGTCCCATGGCCCACAGCCCTTCGTTGCGAATCTTCTCGACGATTTTGCCGGCATTCCCCTGCAGGTCCTGCTGGCGAGCAACACCGCGGAAAGCTTGGAGAAAGCGGGAGAGATCCTTGAGCGCACCGTCGACGCGGCGGCAGAGGTGCACTCGGTCGCGGCCCACTTCGAGCTGCTGGCCCTGCAGGCTCTCTGGCATCATGCAGGGGGTCGAAGGGAGGAGTCCCTCGTGGACCTGCGGGAGGCCCTGCGCCGGGCCCAACCGGGGGGCGCGGTCCGCGTCTTCGCCGACATCGCGGCCAGCCTGCCCGCCCTCCTGACCCTGCTCCGGAAGCTCGAACTCGACGAAGAGGGAGTCGCCTACGTCGGGAGCATCGTGCGTGCGGCGTCGGTTCCGTCGGCCGCTTCGGACGCGGATGGGGTCGTCGAAGTCCCCCGGCCTCCGGCCGGCTCACACGTCGAGGCGCTCTCCAAGCGGGAATACGAGATCCTCCTCCACGCTGCGAAGCGCTTCAGCAACCGGGAGATCGCGGAGAAGCTCTTCATTTCCCCGGTCACCGTGAAGCGCCACCTCAGCAACATCTACGAAAAACTGGGCGTGCATGGTCGCAAGGAGGCGGTTGCCAAGGCGACGGGACTGGGGCTGCTGAAGGCGTGATCCGACGCCGGGGGCAAAGTTGCACCCTCTTTTGCACCCTTCCGGTCCATGCGCAGCGGCGGACTTTCCGCCAGCTTCGGCGCCGATGTTGGCGAGGAGTCACCCACTGACCATGTCGACCCCGGCCGTCTACCGGATCACGGTGCGGGGCAAGCTCGGCGAGAAACTCGCCCGGCACCTCGACGGACTGAACCTGAGTGAGATCACCGGCAATGGCGGCAGCTCGCTGTGCGTCCTGGTGGGACGCCTCATCGACCAAGCCGCCCTCAGCGGACTCCTCAATTCCCTCTACGACCTCCAGCTTCCGATCCTCTCGGTCGAATGCATCGATGTCGACGCGCCGGATGAGGAGTCCGTCCCGAATCCTCCTGAGAACCTGGAATTCACCCCTCGCGAGGGAGGAATGAGCGGGGAACTCGAGGGCAACGACTAGCCACTGAATATCGCAAACAAAGGAACACAAACGAAAGGAATCAATCCCATGTCCAACATACTCAAAGGAATCAAAGTCATCGAAGTCGCCTCCATGGCGGCCGTGCCGAATGCGGGCGTGATCCTTGCCGATCTCGGCGCGGAGGTCATCAAGGTCGAACCGCCCACCGGCGACCCGTGGCGGTTTGGCCACATGACGCCGGGTTTGCCACCCAGCAAGGTCCCGTGGACGACCTATATCCAGAACCGCACCAAGAAATCCGTGGCTCTCAACCTCAAAGCGAAAGAGGCGCAGGAGGCACTCTACAAGCTGGCGGCCACGGCTGACGTCTTTCTGACCAACTCGCCCGCCCCGGTGCAGAAGCACCTCAAGCACACCTACGAAGACATCAAGAAGATCAACCCGAAGATCGTTTACGCATCGCTCAACGGATTCGGCAAGGAAGGGCCTGACAAGGACGCTCCCGGGTTTGATCAGACGGCGTGGTACGCTCGCACGGGCCTTGCGGAGGAGTTGCGGCCAAAGGACGGAGCGCCGGTCGCCCTGCCGGTCGGCATTGGCGACTTGAGCTCGTCTGCAGCCCTGGCTGGCGCCATCATGGCTGGGTTGTTTCACCGTGAGCGCACCGGCGAAGGCTCCGAGGTGTTCACTTCCCTGATGCATATGGGGCTCTGGGCGAACTCCGCCATGATTCAGGCTGCGTTCGCTGGCGCCCCTCCGATGCAGAAATTCACCGTGGCGGAATGGCCCAACCCGCTTGCCGGCGGGCGCTACCAGACCAAGGATGGTCGCTACATTCTCATCTGTGATATCAACCCGAAGAATGTCGGCAACATTCGGGATGCCTTCGGGGCTGACCACCTGAAGGGCGATGAGCGTTTCGGGACGCCCCAAGCCCGGCTCGAGAACGCCGGCGCGCTCTACGATGAGATGCAGAAAATCGTCGGCCAGCATGAACTCGCGGAGGTCAAGGCTCGTTTGGTCAAGTTCGGGGTGAACTTCAGCGTCGTCCAGACATCGGCGGAGTGCACGCAAGACGAACACATGATTGCCAACG
>Ga0207814_100969_pt1 | contig 11318 bp, 7 predicted proteins | sample TtaePargueraPR_7_FD_187755 | JGI IMG/M metagenome (GOLD analysis project Ga0207814, IMG submission 187755) | Aerobic enrichment media microbial communities from Bioluminiscent Bay, La Parguera, Puerto Rico - Tt and P1 (2) (SPAdes) | ecosystem: Environmental > Aquatic > Marine > Unclassified ... | reverse complement strand
CCACCGGGGAGTCTTCCTGCGCGGCGAGCGCGAGGATCCCGGGCGAGAGCTCGCCGTCCTCGGCATCGAGCCTCACCGCCCAGGCGCGGATCCTCTCCTCCGGGTCCTTGCGGAGCGTCTCGGGGTCGAGGGCGTCGCAGGCCGCGAGGCTCCACAGGGCGCGCAGGCGCCGGGTGGGGTCCGGGTGTTCCGCCAAAGTCCTGCGGAGCGACTCGAGGGCGTCCCGGTCGATGGCCCTGAGGCTGGCACGCTCCTGGAGCAGCCGGCGGCCGATGCGGAGCTGCCATTCGTCCTCTCCGGCCTGGAGCCGGGCGAGCTCGAGGTCGGGGAGTTTCGCGAGGTCGCCCTCCCAACTACGAAGCTTGCCGTAGCGGAGGCGGTAGAGGCGTCCGTTGCTGCGGTCCCAGCGGAGCGGGTCGGTGCGGTGGCAGCTGGTGTCGTCCTGCCAGTCGGAGAAGTAGTAGGCGCCGCCGGGTCCGGCCTGCAGGCCGACGCCGATGAACCACGGGTCGTTGGCGAGCAGCAGGTCGGGCCGGTGGCTGCCCGTCCAGCCGGAGCCCCTCGGCCCGATGGCGTCGTGGTTCATGCGGTGGCCGTGGATGTTGAACATCAGGCCGCCGTTCCGGAACTCCGGGGGGAAGTGGTGGCTGAGGCAGATCGCGAAGCCGCTGTGCGCGTGGCCGCCCCCGGCCTCGGAGACGTCCTGCGGGACGTCGCCGCCCTCGCGCCCGCCCCAGTGGGCGTGGTCGCCGATGTTGCCCGCCCAGTGTCGGTGGTCGGCGATCGTCTTGAGGTCCTCGTAGACGTGGGGGTTGAAGTGCTCGCCTGCCTGGCGGTGGTAGACCCCGCCGGGGATGATGTGCCAGAGGTGGGGGATCACGCAGGCCTCGACGAAGGCCTCGCCCCAGTCATTGAAGTCGATGCCCCAGGGGTTCGAGGTGCCATGGGCGAAGACCTCGAACTCGCGGCGGACCGGGTGGAACCGCCAGACGCCGGCGTTGATCGGGATCCGCTGGTCGTCGGGCGTGCCCGGGCGGCCGACACGCGAGTGGGTGAAGACACCGTGGCATCCGTAGAGCCAGCCGTCGGGACCCCAGGTGAAGGAGTTCAGGGTCTCATGGGTGTCGTGCCAACCCCACCCGTCGAGCAGCACCTCGGGCTCGCCGTCGGGGATCTCGTCGCCATCGGCGTCGGGGATGAAGAGCAGGTGGGGCGCGGCGCCGACGAACAATCCGCCGAAGCCGTGCTGGATGCCGCTGACGAGGTTGAGGCCCTCGGCGAAGACCTTGCGGGACTCGTAGCGGCCATTGCCGTCGTCGTCGGCAAGGACGAGGATCCGGTCGCGGCCCTCGCCTTCCTTCGCGCGGGTCGGGTAGGTGTTGCCCTCGGCCACCCACAGGCGCCCGCGGGGGTCGAAGCACAGGGCGATCGGCTGGACGACGTCCGGCTCGGCGGCGAGCAGGTCGACGTGGAAGCCGTCGCGGGGCTCCATCCGGGCGAGCGACTCGGCGGGGCTGAACCCGCCGGGGTCCTCGGCGCGGGCGAGGGTGGGTAGCAGGAGGAGGATCGTGCCGAGGGTCCGGAGTGGCATCCGGACGACTACCGGCGCGGAACGGGGGGGCTTTCAGGCGGCGTGCCGCGGGCCTACGGGCGCGGGAGTGCCCGGACGGAGCCGACCGAGATGCCGCCATCGACGAGGATCGTCTGGCCGGTGAGGTAGGCGGAGGCATCGGAGGCGAGGAACACCAGGGTGCCGTCGAGATCTCCGGGTGCCCCGGGGCGTCGGAGCGGGATCCGCTCGGTGAGGGAGTCGACCCAGGCCTTGTCCTCGTACATGACCTGGTTCTGCTCGGTCCGGAACCAACCGGGAGCGAGGCAGTTGACGGTGATCCCGTGCGGTCCCCAGTCGTCGGCCAGCGACATCGTCAGCTGCTTGACCCCGCCGCGCGACGCGCCGTAGGGCGCCAGCCCGGCGTAGCCGTTGACGCAGGTCACCGAGCCCATGTTGATGATCCGGCCGTAGCCGCGAGGGATCATGCGCCGGGCGACCTGCTGGGCGACGAAGAAGAGGCCGCGCAGGTTGGTGTCGAGGACCGTGTTCCAGTCCTCCCAACTCACCTCGAGGGCCGGCTTGCGGATGTTGCAGCCGGCATTGTTGACGAGAATGTCGAGCGGGCCCGCGGTGCTCCAGGCGGCCTCGACCGCGGAGTCGATGCGGTCCTTGTCCCGCACGTCGAGCGCGATCGGGAAGGCGCGCCGCCCGAGCGACTCGATCTGCGCGACGGTGTCGGCGAGATCCCCGGGGTCGCGGGCAGTGATGGCGAGGTCGGCCCCGGCGCGGGCGAGGGCGAGCGCGAAGCCCTTGCCGAGTCCGCGTGAGGCGCCGGTGACGAGGGCGGTCTTGCCGAGGAGGGAGAACATTCTGAAATGCTGAAACGCTGAAACGCTGAAACGCTGAAAGGTGGAAAGGTGGAAAGGTGGAAAGGTGGAAAGGTGGAAAGGTGGAAAGGTGGAAAGGCCTGGGTCAGGGGGTGATGAGGACCTTGAGGGCGCCCGGTTCGCGGGCGGCGGCGAAGGCGGCGGCACCGTCGCCCAGCGGGAAGGTCGACGAGATCAGCGGGCGCACGCGGATCTCTTGGTCGACGAGGGCGGCGAGGGCCTCGGGGTATTCCTCGGCGATGGCGCAGGAGCCGAGCACGTCGAGCTCGCGGGTCACGGCGAGCTGCAGGGGAAAGGGGACCGACGCGGCGAGGTTGCCGACGAGCACGGCGCGGCCGCCCTTGCGCAGCGAGTGCAGCGCGAGTTCGAGCGTCGGGGCGGCGCCGACGACCTCGAAGGCGAGGTCGTGCTCGGGAATCGGGGCGTCGGGCGGCAAGCCGGCATCGGCCCCCAACTCGCGGGCCAGGGCAAGCCGGGACGGATCGAGGTCGACGGCCGTGACGGGACCGGCTCCGGCGCGCTTCAGGGCCTGGAGGACGAGCAGGCCGATCAGGCCGCTGCCGACGACCAGCGCCGACCGGCCCGCGACCTCTCCGGCGCGGCGCACGGCATGCAGCGCGACCCCCACCGGCTCGGCGAAGGCGGCTTCCTCGAAAGGCAGCGCATCGGGCAGGCGATGGAGGATGCGGGAGGGCAGCACGAGGAACTCGGCGAAGGCGCCGTCGCGGTGAAACTCGCGGCAGGAGACGCCGACCACCTGCCGGGACTCGCAGAGGTTCACCCGGCCCTCGTTGCAGAAGCGGCAACGGCCGCACCAGACGGTGGAGTCGAAGGTCACGCGGTCGCCGGGCTGCCAGCCGGTGACCGCGCTGCCCAGCGCGTCGATCACACCGCTGGCCTCGTGGCCCATCACGACCGGGGGGACGCGCCGGCCGCTCGAGCCGTCCATCCCGTGGAGGTCGGAGCCGCAGATGCCGCAGGCCTTCACCGCGATCCGCACCTCGCCGGGGCCGGGCTCCGGTCGGGGGAGCTCGACCGTTTCGAGGGTCGAGGGCGCGGTCAGCTGAAGGGCGTTCATTTCGGGATGATATCCCGCACCTGCACCGTCTCCCACCAAGTCCCGAACTTGTCGACGAAGGTCTGGTGGTCGGGGTGGACCTGGTAGGCGTCCTGGTCGTCGATCGACTTGAAGTGCATCGAGGTGGCGTAGTCCCAGGAGGCGTCGATGACCGGGCGCTCCATGACCGAGGCCGGAACGCCCCAGAAACCGCCCGAGACCAGCGGGATCTCGAAGAGTCCGTCGAGCCCCGCCTCGAAGGCGGCGCGGTCGGTCTCGTTCTGGTGCTGGTGCTTGAGCCAGAAATAGACGTGGTGTTCCATGGATGAAGGAGTAGCGGCGCCCCCGGGGCGGGGCAAGGACGGGAAGCGGGCGATGACACCTTCGGGGGATAACGGTCGAACCCGGATCGTGCATTTAGATGGTGGTGATGAGAACGGTGACGGCCATCCTGATGCTGACCCTGCCCCTCGGGGCCGAGGAGCGGATGAAGTTCAACGACGGCTGGCGCTTCGAGCGCTTCGGGACGCTCGCCGACGGCTCGCAGCGACCCGAGCCGGGCGCCCGGCCGGAGGTGGTGCGGGCGAGCTCCGAGGAGGCCGGCAAGGGGAACGTGGCCGCCCATGCGGTCGACGGGAACCCGGCGACCCGGTGGTGTGCGGCGGGCGGCGGAGAGGACGAGTCGATCACCCTCGACCTCGGGCGGGCGGTGAGGGTCGGCCGGGTCGAGGTGCTGCCGGAGAAGCCGGAGCTCGAGTGCGTGGCCGAGGTTTCGGTCGACGCGACGACCTGGACGGCGCTCGCGGGGGGTGGAGCCGGTGATCGGCAGGTGTTTCCGGCGGAGGGGGCGAAAGTCCGCCACGTGCGGATCTCCGCGCGGAACGTCACGCCCCAGCGCTGGGCGAGCGTGCGGGAGATCGAGGTCCGCGATGCCAACGGCGCGAGGATCGAGCCGGAGTCGCAGGCGGCGGGCGAGGGGCCGCAGGTCCCGGGCTTCGACGACTCGTCGTGGCGCGAGCTCAGCCTGCCGCACGACTGGGGGATCGAGGGGCCGTTCCGGCTCGAGCTCGACGGCTCGACCGGGAAGCTGCCCTGGGTGGGCATCGGCTGGTACCGGAAGGCCTTCACGCTGCCGGCGGGGGAGAAGCGTTGGTTCCTCGACATCGACGGCGCCATGTCGGACGCCACGATCTATCTCAACGGCAAGCGGATCGGTCGCTGGCCCTACGGCTATTCTTCCTTCCGGATGGAATTGACGGAGGCCGTCGTGGCCGGTGGGGAGAACCTGCTCGCGGTGCGTCTCGACAGCCGTGACCAGTCGTCGCGCTGGTATCCGGGGGCGGGGCTCTACCGCAACGTGTGGCTGGTGGAGAAGCCGGCGGGCATTGAGACGATCGTGCACAAGGGCCTGCGCGTCACGACCCGGATGGACGGGGGACGGGCGCAGGTCGACGCGGAGCTCGAAATCGAGGACGGGGAGTCGGTCGGGGGCTCGTCGATCGACTTCGAGGTGGTCGATGCCGGCGGCCAGCGGGTCGCCTGGGTCCATGACCAGAGCCTGCGCGCGAGCCTCGAAGTGCGGGAGCCGCGGCTTTGGTCGCCGGAGGACCCCTATCTCTACACGCTGCGGGCGACGCGTCGTCGCGAGGGCCTGGGGGCGGACGTCGTCGAGTCGGTGTTCGGCATCCGGACCATCGAGTTCGACGCCGAGAAGGGCTTCCTGCTCAACGGCGAGTGGACCTACCTGAAGGGGGTCTGCATGCATCACGACCTCGGTCCCCTGGGTTCGGCGTTCCACGTCGAGGCCGCCGAGCGGCAGATCCGGATTCTTCAGGAGATGGGCTGCAACTCGATCCGAACCTCGCACAACCCGCCGGCGCCCGAGTTCGTCGAACTCTGCGACCGCATGGGCGTGCTGCTGCAGATCGAGGCCTTCGACACTTGGGACCGGGCCAAGCGCTCGAACGACTACGCCCGCTTCTTTTCCGACTGGCACGAGAAGGACCTGCGGCTGATGGTGCGCAACTTCCGCAACCACCCGTCGGTCGTCATGTGGTCGATCGGCAACGAGATCCCGGGCGGCTACCAGACCAGCGAGGACGGCTGGAGGATGGCGGACCGGTTGCGGCGGATCGTGAAGGAGGAGGACCCGACGCGCCCGGTGACGATGGGCAACAACGCCCCGGGCGCGGCCGACCACCTGTGGAAGGGGATCGACCTGCTCGGCTTCAACTACAAGCCGCATCTCTACGAGAGGTTCCAGGCCAAGGGCACGGGCGTGCCGGTCTACGGCTCCGAGACCGCGTCGTGCATCAGCTCGAGGGGCGAGTACTTCTTCCCGGTCAGCCTCGACAAGTCCAAGGGCCAGGCGGACTTCCAGATGTCCTCCTACGACACCTCGGCGCCGCCGTGGGCGCAGCGGCCGGACATCGAGTTCACGGCCCAGGACCGGACGCAGCCGTGGAACTTCGGCGAGTACGTGTGGACCGGCTTCGACTACCTCGGCGAGCCGACCCCGTACAACAACGACATGACGAACCTGCTCAACATCCGGGACCCGGAGGAGCGGGAGCGACTGAAGGCGCGGCTCGAGGAGTTGGGCAAGATCACGCCGCCCTCACGCTCGTCGTACTTCGGCATCGTCGACCTGTGCGGGTTTCCGAAGGACCGCTACTATCTCTACCAGTCGCGTTGGCGGCCGGAGTTGCCGATGGCGCACCTGCTGCCGCATTGGAACTGGCCGGAGCGCCTCGGCGAGGTCACCCCGGTCCACGTCTACACCTCCGGCGACGAGGCGGAGTTGTTCCTCAACGGCCGCTCGCTTGGCAGGAAGAAGCGCGGCCCGGAGGATCACCGGCTGGTCTGGGACGAGGTGAAGTACGAGCCGGGCGCGCTGAAGGTGGTGGCTTACAAGAACGGCAAGCGCTGGGCCGAGGCGGATCGGTCGACCACCGGAGCCGCGGCCAAGCTGATCGCGGAGGTCGAGACGATCGGGGAATTGTCCTTTCTCGAGGTCACCGTGGCGGACGACGGGAACCGCGAGGTGCCCCGCTCGAATCCCGAGCTGAGCTTCAAGGCCGGCGACGGGGTCGAGATCCTGGCCGCCGGCAACGGCGACGCCACCAGCCACGTGACGATGTGGCGGGCGCGGAAGATGCCCGCCTACAACGGCAAGTGCCTGGTGATCGTCCGCGGCAGCGGAGAGCTCCGGGTCTCCGGCGAGGGGCTCGAGGGGGTGACGGCGCGGGTGGGCCCCGGGCTCGAGTGAGCGCCAGGCCTTCTCCATCAGGGGCCAGACGACCCCGGGGGAAAGGAAAGCAGGATGAAGGGTCCCGGTTGCCCACGCTTGAACCAAGCCCCCGGAAGGGACTCCGCGCCATGGAAGGGCCACGGCGATCGTCAATCCCATGCATCCTGAATCATCGGGTCCATCCTGCCCCGACTCCCACGGCGCGGTTCTTCCCTGGTGTCGGAACCCTGGAGTGAGCGCCGCAAGGGAGGGCTTGTCGGCGCGGTGAAGGTGCGGGACACTGCCGCATGCGAGGCGCGAGGAGAGGGGTGGTGGCGATCCTGGGACTGTCCCTCGCCTCCTGTGCCAGCCTGAGCCGCAACGCGCGGCAGTCGCAGGACCGCGTGCCGCAGGTGGCCGACCCGCTCGAGGGGGCGGGCAACCTGGCGCTGACGGCCTTCCGGGCCACCGCGGTGGCAAGCGTGCGGCAGCCGATCACCACCGTCGGATCCGGGGTCGCCCTGTTCTGGCATCGCTCGCGCGAGGTGGTGGTGGGCAACGTGCCGGTGTCGCGGGAGCCCACCGTGCCGCCGGCCGACAGCCCCGGGAGCGAAGGCTTCGAGGCGATGCTCGACCAGGAGGGCCTCCCGACCCCCGAGCCCGGGCGCCTGCGCTGCCTGGTTGACGGGGAGGAGTTCTTCGGCGAGTTCGACCGACTGCTGGAGCGATCCCGCGAGTCGGTCGACGTGCAGGTCTTCATCTTCGACAACGACGACATCGCCTGCCGCTACGCCCGTCGGCTCGGGGAAGTCTCGGAAACGCGCGCGGTCCGGGTGCTGTTCGACGACCTCGGGACGAGTTGGGCGGCGGTGGCGGCCCCCGAGACGCCGGGGCCGGACGGATTCGTGCCGCCCGGCGACATGAAGCGTCATCTCGAGAAGGACTCACGGGTGGGGGTGCGGCGCACGCTCAACCCCTGGCTGATGGCGGACCACACGAAGCTGCTGCTCTTCGATGGCGAGGTCGCGCTCCTCGGCGGCATGAACATCGGCCGGGAGTATTTCTCCGAGTGGCACGACCTGATGGTCCGGGTCGAGGGGCCGGTGGTCGCCTCGCTGCAGCGGGAGTTCGACGTGGCGTGGTCGAGGGCCGGCCCGTGGGGTGATTTCGCGCGGGTGCCCGAGCGGAGCGGGCCGGTTCACGGTCGTGGCCTGCGGGTGCTCCGCACCGATGCCGCGGCGGGCCGGGTGGACATCTTCAAGGCGACGATCGCGGCGATCCGCGCCAGCCGGCGTCGGGTGTGGATCGAGAACCCGTACTTCTCCTCCGACGAGGTGCTGCGGGCCGCGGTGGCGGCGGCCGGGCGGGGCGTCGACGTCCGGGTGGTGCTGCCTTCCCGCAACGACTCGACGATCATGGATGCGGGCAACCTGGCGACCGCGAGGGAGCTGATCCGGGCGGGGGCCAAGGTCTACCGCTACCCCGGGATGACGCACCTCAAGGCGATGATCTGCGACGATTGGGCGACCCTTGGCTCGGCCAACCTCGACACCCTGAGCATGCGCATCAACCGTGAGCTGAACGTGGCCTTCCGGGCGCCGGAAGAGGTCGGCGAACTGGAGCGGCGGGTCTTCCTCGAGGACTTCCGGCGGTCGCGGGTCATGAAGCTGGAGGAAACCGAGTCCGCCGTGGCTCGCCTGGCCGAGTCGATCGCCGACCAGTTGTGACACGAACGGCCGGCTTTCGCTTGCAAAGCTGCGCGGGTGCCGCCGTATGTAGCGGCATGATCCGCATCGTGCCCTGCCTGCTCGGCCTGTTCTCGGCGGCCTTCGCCGCGTCGCAGCCGAACATCGTCTTCATCTTCTCGGACGACCACGCCCTGAACGCGATCTCGGCCTACGGCGGTCCGCTCAAGGACGTGGCCCCGACCCCGAACCTCGACCGGATCGCCAGCGAGGGGGCGATCTTCACCCGCTCCTACTGCTGCAACTCGATCTGCGGGCCCTCGCGGGCCGCGATCCTCACCGGGAAGCACAGCGCGATCAACGGCTTCCTCGACAACAACAACTCGACCTTCGACGGCAGCCAGACGACCTTCCCCAAGCTGCTGCAGCAGGTCGGCTACCAGACGGCGATCGTCGGCAAGTGGCACCTCGTCTCCCAGCCCCGGGGCTTCGACTACTGGGAGATCCTCCCGGGGCAGGGGAGCTACTACAATCCGGACTTCATCACCGCGTCCGGCAGGAAGAAGTACACCGGCTACTGCACGGACATCGTCACCGACCGGGCGATCGAATGGCTGGAGAAGGGTCGCGACCGGGACAAGCCCTTCGTCCTGATGTGCCAGCACAAGGCGCCGCACCGCAACTGGTCGCCCGCGCTGAGACACGCCGACCTGTTCGACGAGGTCACGATCCCGGAGCCGGCCAGCCTGTTCGACGACTACGCGAACCGCCATCCCTCGCTGGAGAAGCAGGCGATGAGCATCGCCAAGGACATGAGCTGGGGGCACGACATGAAGCTCCACGGCGAGAACCTGTTTCCCGAGCACTTCAACAAGATCTGGGGCAACGGCGAGTACACGCGGATGAACGCGGAGCAGAAGGAGGCGTGGGACGCCGCCTACGAGGAGGAGAACCAGCGGATGATCGCCGATGTCCGCTCGGGCAAGCTCGAGGGCGACGACATCACCCGGTGGAAGTACCAGCGCTACATCAAGGACTACCTGCGCTGCATCCGAGCGGTCGACGAGAACGTCGGCCGCCTGCTCGACCACCTCGACGAGTCGGGCCTCGCCGACAACACGATCGTCATCTATTCCTCGGACCAGGGCTTCTATCTCGGCGAGCACGGCTGGTACGACAAGCGCTGGATGTTCGAGGAGAGCCTGGCGATGCCGTTCCTCGTGCGTTGGCCGGGGGTCGTCGAGCCCGGCTCCCGCAGCGGGACGATGATCCAGAACATCGACTACGCGCCGACCTTCCTCGAGCTTGCCGGCGCCGAGATCCCGGAGACGGTCCAGGGACGCAGCCTGGTGCCGGTCCTCCGGGCCTCCGGCGGGAAGCCGGCGGACTGGCGGGAGGGGATCTACTACTATTACAGTGGCGAGAACACGCACCGGGTGGCGGCGCACGACGGGGTCCGCAGCGAGCGCTACAAGCTGATGTGGTTCCCGGGGACGGGATCGTGGAACCTGTTCGACCTCGAGAAGGACCCGGGCGAGATGAGGTCGGTGCACGACGATCCCGGCTACGCCGCGGTGCTCGCGGAGATGAGGGAGCTCTACGACCGGCTCAAGCGGCAGTACCACGTCAGCGAGGCGACCATTCCGGCCCACCGGAACAAGGACGGCTGGTGGAAGGAGCGCCACCAGGCGAAGGTGAAGGAGGCCCGCAAGGGCGGGCACGAGCTGGTCTTCATCGGCGACTCGATCACCCAGGGCTGGGAGGGAGCCGGCAAGGAGACCTGGTCGGAGTTCTACGGCGAGCGCAAGGCGCTGAACCTCGGGTTCTCGGGCGACCGGACCGAGCACGTGCTGTGGCGGCTGATGAACGGCGAGCTCGAGAATGTCGACCCGAAGCTCATCGTGCTGATGATCGGCACCAACAACACCGGCCACCGCAAGGATCCGCCGGAGAGGACCGCGGAGGGCATCCGGCTGATCGTCGAGTTGCTCCGCGACCGCAAGCCGGAGGCGGAGATCCTGCTGCTCTCGGTGTTCCCCCGCTCGGAGAAGCCGGGCGACGAGATGCGGCGCATCAACGACGGCATCAACCGCCGCGTCCAGGAACTTGCCGACGGCGAGAGCGTCCACTGGCTCGACCTCGGCCCGGTGTTCCTCGACGACGAGGGGGTTCTCCCCAAGGAGGTGATGCCCGACTTCCTGCATCCCCGCCAGAAGGGCTACCGCCTGTGGGCCGAGGCGATGGAGCCGGAGATCGAGCGACTGCTCCGGTGAGCGACGACCCGGTCCAGCACTACGAGGTCGTCCCCGGGCGGTTCCTCGCCGGCGAGTACCCGGCATCGTGGGCGCCCGATCTCGCGATGCGCCGGCTGGCCGGCCTGGCGTCGAGGGGGGTGCGGGTGTTCATCGACCTGACCGCGCCCGAGGACCACCTCGAGCCCTACGAGGACCTGCTCGAGGACCACGGGGCGGTGCGCCACTCGTTCCCGATCCCCGACCTCGGGGTGCCGCGCGACGAGGAACTGATGCGGGGCGTGATGAGGACGATCGCCGACTCCCTGGCGGAGGGTCGGGCCTGCTACCTTCATTGCTGGGGCGGGATCGGCCGCACCGGGACGGCGGTCGGCTGCTACCTGCGGGAGACCGGCCTGGGGGGCGAGGAGTCCCTGGCGATGGTGCAGCGGCTCTACGCGTCGAACATGCCCAAGGCCGCGAGGCATCCCTACTCGCCGCAGACCCGGGCGCAGTGCGACTACGTGCGCGACTGGCGTCGCTAGCGACCCGCCGTCGCGGTCGCGCCCCGCGATTCGGGATTGCGGCCCGGGGGTCGGGGGATAGCGTCGGGGGCATGGGGATCGAGCACTTCGCCAACCGCTTCGTCTGCGACCTGGTGGCCTACGAACCGGGCA
>Ga0207814_100967_pt1 | contig 11354 bp, 7 predicted proteins | sample TtaePargueraPR_7_FD_187755 | JGI IMG/M metagenome (GOLD analysis project Ga0207814, IMG submission 187755) | Aerobic enrichment media microbial communities from Bioluminiscent Bay, La Parguera, Puerto Rico - Tt and P1 (2) (SPAdes) | ecosystem: Environmental > Aquatic > Marine > Unclassified ... | reverse complement strand
ACCGTCCGCCTTTGGGCGAACTTTCACGTTGTAATCGACAACGCGTTTCACAGCTACAAGAACTTTCATGAAAATCCCGTCTCAGTAGTCTACTTGGAAGTTGCGGTCCTATTGCCCTTCAGGCACCGGTGCAACATGGGTAACTCGGGCAGGCTCCCGGCCGAGTGCTGCGGCGGCACTGCCGAACCCCGCCTGCGGCGAGTGATTTCGGGCAACAGCGAGCCAGCCACAAGTTCAAACAGTTGTTTGAGCGGCGTGTATGTTGGCCCTTTCAACAGGCAAAATCAATAGTTGAATACTAGGCCTGACGGTCATTCACGGGATCAATTTCAGGCCATAATTCTGCCGTATTCTGTGGATCAAAATATTGTCAACTGCCCCGTTTTTGCCAGCGGAATTGAAAACTCCTGCAATTGGTAGGGTTGTTTATACCCCGATATAATCCATCGACTTATAAACCGCCTGCCATAATTTGGCGGCTGAATAATGAACTTGCTGAGGAGAGACCTGTGGAACGCGAGTCAATGGAATACGACGTAGTCATCGTGGGTGCAGGCCCTGCGGGACTTGCCGCCGCAATCAAACTGCGCCAGATCAACGAAGACATTTCCGTATGCGTTGTGGAGAAAGGCTCCGAGGTCGGTGCCCATATTCTCTCCGGTGCAGTTTTCGAGCCCACAGCCCTCAACGAGCTTTTCCCCGACTGGAAAGAGCGCGGCGCACCGCTGGAAACCGCCGTGGAAGGCGATGACATCTATGTGCTGCGCGGTCCGGAGAGCGCCCTCAAGGTCCCCAATCTGCTGGTGCCCAGCACCATGCACAACGAAGGCAACTACATCATCAGCCTCGGCAACCTGTGCCGCTGGCTCGCCGAACAGGCCGAAGCCCTGGGTGTAGAGATCTTCCCCGGCTTCGCGGCCGCCGAAGTCCTGTATAACGAAGACGGCTCCGTCAAAGGTATTGCCACGGGCGATATGGGCGTCGGCATGAACGGCGAACAGAAAGACAGCTATATGCAGGGTATGGAACTGCACGCCAAATACACCCTGTTTGCCGAGGGTTGCCGCGGCCATCTGGGCAAACAGCTCATCGCCAAATTTGGCCTGGACGCCGACCGCGACCCGCAACACTACGGCATCGGCATCAAGGAAATCTGGAAAGTCGACAGCGCCAAGCACAAGCAAGGTCTGGTGGTACACACCGCCGGCTGGCCGCTGGACGAATCCGGCTCCGCCGGCGGCGGCTTCCTGTATCACTTGGAAGACGACCAGGTGGTAGTCGGCCTGATCACCGACCTCGCCTACAGCAACCCCCATGTGAGCCCGTTTGACGAGTTCCAACGCTACAAGCACCACCCGGTGATCAAGCAGTACCTCGAAGGCGGCCAGCGGGTTGCCTACGGTGCACGCGCCATCACCAAAGGTGGCCTGCAGTCACAGCCGAAGATGACTTTCGCCGGTGGCATGCTGATCGGTGACGACGCCGGCACCCTGAACTTCGCCAAGATCAAGGGCAACCACACCGCAATGAAGTCCGGCATGCTGGCGGCGGAATCCGTTGCCGAAGCGCTGGCGGCCGAGCGTGCCAGTGATGAGCTGACCGATTACAGCGAGCGCTACAAGAACAGCTGGGCCTGGAAGGAGCTGCACATGCAGCGCAACTTCGGTCCCGCCCAGCACAAATGGGGCAACATCCTCGGTTCCGCCTATGCGTTCATCGATATCAACCTGTTCCGCGGCAAGCTGCCCTGGACCCTGAGCGACAGCAAGGCGGACCACGCCCAGCTGAAGCCGGCGGCAGACTGCAAGAAGATCAACTACCCCAAACCGGATGGTGTACTGAGCTTCGACAAACTTTCCTCGGTGTTTATCTCCAACACCAACCACGAGGAAGACCAGCCCTGTCACCTGACCCTCAAGGACAGTGACATCCCGCTGAACCACAACCTGCCGATCTACGACGAACCGGCACAGCGTTACTGCCCGGCCGGCGTGTACGAGGTGGTTGGCGAGGGAGACAGCAAGCGCTTCCAGATCAATGCACAGAACTGCGTGCACTGTAAGACCTGCGATATCAAGGACCCCACCCAGAACATTGTCTGGGTAACACCGGAAGGCGGCGGCGGCCCCAACTACCCGAATATGTAATCGGGTATCAGTCAGTTTTCAAGGGCACCTCGGGTGCCCTTTTTTATTGCCCGCAATCCAGAACAAAAAAACCGGACACTGTTTCCAGTGTCCGGTTGATCAGGCAATCCCTGTTGGCTTGTTACATCTACAACCTCCAGGTTGCTTCGGTTTCTTTTGCAAACCTGTTTAGAACTGGTATTGAGCGCTCAGGGAGAACGATTGCCCCGGCTTCTCTTCGAAGACAATCACATCCGCGCGTTCAATCTCAATCGCTTCATCAAGCAGGTTCTGCATTTTCGCCTTGATGATGATCTCTTCGGTCGGGTACCAGGAGTAAGTCAGGTCCAGGGAGTGGAACGGCTGCTCGTAGGCATCCGGCGCACTGTTGCGGCCTGCCAGGTAGAGGCGATCACCGAATACGTTGTACCCTAGGGTTGCCGAGTGGTTGCCATCCGGGGAGTCGAACCCGAGCACCATGTTGACAACGTATTCAGACGCACCCGTCATCTCACGCACAGGACTGGTCGGCTCGTCCGCTTTGGCGCCGGCTACCAGTTCAGTTTCCTGAACGGTCAGGTTACCCTGCAGGAAGAAACTGTCCATCACTTCGCCCATGAAACCAAGCGTTTTCATGCCTTCAATCTCAATGCCGGTAATCTCTCCGGATTCCGCATTGATGATTTCCCGAGCCGTATTGGTATCACTGGATGCCAACTCGAAGAACTCGATCGGGTTCAGGATGTCTTTATAGAAGGCAGAAACCGTCAGGTTATCGCCGTTGTCAAAGAACCATTCACCACGGATATCTAAGTTCGTGATTTCTGATGGCCGCACATCGCGATTACCCTTGATTTGCTCATCGGTAATCGGGTCGATATAAATCGCATCGGTAATTTCGCGCAGATCCGGACGTACGGCAGTCTTGCTTGCCCCAAAGCGGAGCTGAAAAGTTTCAGCCCACAGATTGCCCATATAGGTCAGCGACAATGACGGGTAGACCGCGTCCTCCGCATAGGTCGCCTCCCGCAGCTCGTCGGGATCGCTGGTAATCTGTGGGTCCTCGAGGGTATAGCCGTGCGGATTCCAGTTGAGCGCAACCTGGTTATACTCCTCCCAGCGCGCGCCTGCCGACAGCCGCCAGGTTTCGTTCCACGTCCAGTCCACCTTACCGAAAGCGGCGTCGGTCAGGGTTGCCGCGATATAGCTCTGATTATCCGCGCCGGCTGTGTCGAACACATAGTTGTTGTCGGAATCGGTCACCTGCTGGTCGCCGAAGACGTCGTTCAGATTGCCACTCAGCGACCCCTGATCCACAACGCTCAATGCGCCGAGGCGGAATTCAGTCTGCTTGTAGCTTCGCCCCTTTTCAGTACGCGCATATCCACCGGTCAATTCCAGGGACGAGCGGGAAAAGTCCAGTGGAAGCGTTGCACTCCAGCCGTAGTTGATTACCTCATCTTCCAGCTCCGTAAAACGGAACGCCGAACTGTTGACGCCCACGCTCACTGCGGAAGAAACCACGCCGCCAGTAGCATCGGTGATCGCATCTGCATTAATCGTCACCTCGTTGGGCATGTCGGTGCGGGCTGTCGCATCCGAGTAGAACCAGTCTACCACCAGCTCCTCCGGAGCCCAGTTCAGCAAACCACCCGGAATCAGAGACTTGGTCGCGGGCCCGACCAGGTGGCTGCCTTTCACCTGGTTCACCAGCATATCGCGCTCTTCGTACTTCAAGGTGTACTCGCGAAATCCGCGTCCATCGGAGATCTGGCGGTTTTCATTGAAATAATCACGAATCGCCGCGTCGTCATCGGTATTGCGCAGGTAAAGGCTGGTAAAGGTGACTTCCTGCTCGTCCGCGTAGCGGATCCCGACGTTGATGTTGCCGCTGAGATCTACCGAGTGCGTGGAGGTATTCTGGGTATCGGTGCGCTCTTCCGGGAAGCCATAACTGCGCTTTACGGTCTCTTCTTCGCGCCACTGGTTCTTGTAGGAACCCCCGGCAAGAAAGCCAAGTTCCCAGTCGTCTCCGACATAGAAACGATTACCGATACTGGCCTTGAAATCCATGTCCGGGTCGCTGGACTCTTCTGTAAGCTCCACTTCCCGATTGAGGTTCAGCGCCAGCTCACGATTGAGCTGCTGCGCCGCGGCGATGGCATCCGACGGAGACGCGTAGACATTGCCTTCGCGCTCCAGCACTCTGCGGATATCCTGAACTCCCAGGTCGCCATTGAACCGACGAAGTGCTGACTTCAGATCAGAGGACAGTGCGCGGGTGCCATCGTCGGTACCGAAGTTATCATCGCCACCACCGGCATAGGACAATACATCACCATCGGTTTCACTGTTCATTCCGCTGCCGATCTCTATCGAATAGGTGAGATCTTCCGGGATACCCTTGGTGCGAATATTTACGTTACCTCCACCAAAGGTCGCCGCCTGATCGGCGGAATAGGTCTTCTGTACTGCCAGTGACTCCACCACAGAGGTGGGGAAGATATCCAGTGGAATCACGTTACGGGTCAGGTCCGGAGAGGGCACGGTCGCGCCATTCAGGGTGGTGCTTGAATAGCGCTCACCCAGGCCGCGAACGTATACAAATTTGTCGTTCACCAGAGAGAGGCCCGATACCCGGCGCAGCGCGGCCGCTACGGTGGAGTCCCCTATCCGGCCGATCATTTCGGCACCGAGTATATCGGTCACCACTTCTTCTTCCAGACGCTCACTGACCAGCATCTCTGCGGAGTCTTTCAGGCGCCCCTGAACCATAACCTCTTCGATTTGTGGCTGCGGTACAACAACCGCGTCCATTTCCGTTTGTGCAAACGCATTAGGAGCAATGACGGAGGCCGTGGCGATAGCCAATACCAGCGGCGCTCGTTGAAAGATTTCGTTCTTTACCATTTCCCAGGCCTCTTATCGTTCCTGTATTTTTCTACTTGTCTGACCGTTGTTAGTCTGACTATGCCAGCAGATCTTTCTGTGCGACCCCGGCTTAGAATCAAATAGGGCGCCGCTCCAGTTAGTGAAGGCGGCGCCCTTCATGGTCGAGGTTACCCCCGACCAAACTCAGCTCTTATTGCTCAAACCACAGGGCTTGTGCGCGGCTGCCCTCGTGCAGACCGTAAGTCCACCCGGCAGTCCAGTCGGTGTCGCCTGCACTCAGGGCGCCCAGGTAGGCGCGCTCAACCGGCGTGATACCAACTGCAGCATCGTTGACCAGCATGCTGGCAGTGTCGATGGAGAAGACGGACAGCGGTCCTTCCAGAACCTGGAAGCCGGTATCGGCCGTGGCAGTCGGGTTCAGGGCGGCATCGCCGGGAACGGTAGCGAACACGTTGCCATTGGCAACTGCCCAGGCTTCCAGTTCTTCAGCACCGATCGGGCCACCTTTGGTCTTGTCGGCACAGGCAAAAATGTTGGAAGTGATTGCGGCTTCTTCACCCGCTTCGAGAGCAGCAATGGTTTCATCGCTCTCGACACGCAGGCAGTAGTTGCTGCCTTCAACACCATTTTCATCGGCGGCGAAGGAGCCGATCACCATGGAGTTGGTGATCATCGGGAAGATGCCTTCGCGGAAGCGCCAGCCAGCACCCGGATCGTGCGTACCGCCAGACTGTGCGGAGATGATGCAGGTCAGGCCATCGATAACGGGGCGGCTGTTCAGACCGGCGGCAACCACGTTGGTGTTGCGCTCGATATCGCTCGCATTTTCGGTGGAGTAGGAACCGATACCGTCAGATTCGATACAGTGGTTACCATCAGTCGCGCTCTGAATAACCAGCGCATTGGTGATGGAACCGCTCCAGCCTTCGTCGATGTCGATCGAGTCGTCGCGAACATACAGTGCCACGAAGTTTTCGAAGCTCACTGCACCACCGAACATTTCGATGCCGTCATCGTAGGTGGAGTAAACCTGAAGGTTCTTAACGATAGTGCCCGCACCAACGGAGCTGAAGGTAATACCGTTCAGTTCATCACCGTTGTCCACTTCCGCACCAGTGTGCTTGACGCGAACATACTCCAGCTGACCGGAGCTATCGTCATTGTTGTCACCACCGTAGTTGGACTGATCTTTACCCGCAGCACCTTCGGCGAGAACATGACACTCAGAGGTGGTCATTTCAGCGTCGTAGACACACTTGTTGGTGATGCCGAAACCGTTGATCACCATGCCGCCCCACTGCTGTACGTCTTCAGCACCAACGGTACCTTCTACGTCAGACAGAGAGGTGAATGTAATCGGATCCTGCGCGGTACCAACGGCGAACAGCTGTGAGCCGCGGTTGATTACCATGAACTTGGTGCTGTTAGGGAACGCAATGGTGGCACCAGCCTGAACAGTCAGCTTTGCGCCGTCGCCGCCTTCGGCGATATTGGCTGCCGCCATGGTTGCGTCGTCGTCGTAGTTATTACCGACGAACAGGCTGCCCTCAAAAATGTGCGCGCCACCGTTGTCCAGAGCGGGGATTACCAGGTCGACGGTAAGCGGGTTTCCTGAGTCCACAAACGCAGCACTGTAAGTACAATTGGTGCCATCGAATTCACCCTGCCTGGCAGAGCCGGCCTTCTCGTAGGAAGCGCAAGGGTTGCTGTCATTGTTGCCGCCGTCGCCGCCACCAGTAGAGTTATCGACTGAGTTGTCTTCGTTAACCGGAGCAATGTTGATGCCGCCACTGTCACAGCCAGCCAGCAGACCAGTGATAGCAGCTGCAAGCAGCAGCTTCTTGGTTACAAGTTTCATGAATCCCCCTAACAAGGATGAAGTGAATGAATCCGTGCGTAATTTTTTTAAGGCCAAAGCAATTTGGACGAGGGGGAGTCTAGGAAGGGAGTGTTGCGAAAATGTTACGAATGAAAGACGTGAAGAAAAAAATAGGGGAATTGATTGAATAACGGGGAAAGATGAAGAATTTGTGTCAGTTAGATTTCTGTCGCGTTTCTCTTATGTTTCAGGGAGGTTGTAGTAGCACGGATTTTCGTCGATTTGACAAGATGTCCTGTTCGGGCGGCTCAGTACTCGCCCAGCAAAAATTCTTCTCCATTACTTTTCAGCCACATCTGACAAAGACGTGCCGGAGGCTCCTGGGGAGCACGGGGTTCAGCCCAGTCAATCAGCTGGTAGTAGACATCGCGGGACATGCGCCCTTCCAGGCCGTCGCGCACTTCAATATAGGGAATCGGTTGGGGGGGATCACCAAAAGGCTTCAGTGACAGCGGGTGATCGCTGTCCAGGGGGACGACATCCCCGGTATTGGTGGTAAACAGGATCTGCTCGCCTTCACGGGCCGCCTGGGTGATGAGAAAAGGCACATCCTCCACGCGGATGCGCCACTTTTCCACCGGAGTCACCAGGTAATAGTGGCGCCCTTCCCGCTTGAGAATGCTGGCGAACAGATTCACCAGGGGTTGCCGCTTGATTTCGCTGCCCTCGTGGATCCAGTGGCCATCCGCCTGGATCACCAGATCCATATCGCCACACAGATCCGGATTCCACTTGGCCACCGGCGGGTGGCCGCGGAATTCCTGCTGCAACTGTTCCAGTTGCTTGAACAGCGGTTCAGCCAAAACTGCTACCCGGCGTCGAGGACGGTGCCTGGGGCTGGTCGCCGACCGAGGATGGGCCACTGGCACGGCGGCCCGACATGTCACCGATATGCACACCCACGTCCATGATGAACTCCATCAGTCCCTCGCGGTCCTCAATCACATCGGCAAAGGACTTGGAGTGGTAAAGCTCAACCGCGCCCTGTACCAGCGCCCAATAGGTGGAGTAGTAATAATAGGCGGGCACCTTCTTGAGTACCCCCTGCTCCATGCGGCGCTCAAACACCCGATTCAGGGCCGAGGCATTGGAATTACGCAGCGCGTGCAGCTCAGCAATCATTTCTGGCGCAAGATTCAACGCGATAATCTTCTCTTCGAGGCGCTGGAACAGGCGATCGCGCGCGGGGTCTGCCATACGGGACTCGAAGTAGGCCCGCGCAGGCGCGGTGATATCACCCTGCTCCGCGGTAGCCACAGCGCTCTTCAGGCGCTCGGTGAGGGACTTTTCATAGTCCATCAGCAGGCGCATATAGATCTCGGTTTTGGAGATGAAGTGCTTGTAGATGGTGCCTTTACCAATATCCACACGCTCGGCGATCTGCTCGACGGTAACTTTCTCTTCGCCGTGCTCCAGAAGCAGCTCCAGTGCCGCGTCCAGGATGCGCTGCTCCCGCGCGCGGAAACGCTGAACCTTCTCTTTTGCCTTATCCATACTTCCGACCCTAGCTGTCCGTGAATTTGTAGACTGAAATTGACTATCCATTCATGAATGATAGGCAATTCCCCCGCGATGGAAAAGAAATTCGATGCATGTGACGCCGAATGCGCGAGACCAAGCGCCTTTCTGCGGCGCTTTGCCCCGCCCGCAGTGCCCGGTCCGCAATTGATAGCCCAGGTGGGAGGATCCGCAATAGCTACCGGGGCATTACTTGCTATCATTCCCCGTTACCCACAGGCCGGCAGAAACCGGCTATTCGAAGTACCCACACATAACAGGATAGGTGGCCATCTCATGCAGGACTCGTTGAGCAAGCTACTGGACGTCGAAAGACTGGACAGCAATCTGTACCGCAGCCAGGCGCACGTGGAGAATTACCGCAAGGTGCTGTTTGGCGGCCAGGTACTCGGCCAGGCCCTGATGGCGGCGGCACGCACCGTTGATGATCGCCTGCCGCACTCCCTACATGCCTACTTCCTGCGCCCTGGCTCCAGCGAGATGCCGGTCATCTATGACGTGGACCGGATCCGCGATGGCGGCAGTTTCACCACTCGTCGGGTCGTGGCGCAACAGAACGGCAAGGCCATCTTTAATATGTCGGCGTCCTTTCAGATCGAGGAGCCCGGCTTCGATCATCAGGCGGAAATGCCCACCGAAGGGCTGGTGCCACCCGAGAACCTGAAGAACACCCAGCAACTGGCGGAAGAAGCCGGAATGAACGGTGCCGCCCAGAACCAGCGCCGCTACATGGTCGATTTTCGTCCAGTCGACCCCATGAGCTATTTCGACAATGCGGTGCGTGAGCCCCGCTGCATGTTCTGGTTCAAGGTGGATGGCGAGCTGTCTGACTGCCCGATCGAGCATCGCAGCGCACTCTGCTATGCCTCCGACATGGCGCTGCTCGGTACCGCCCTGCAGCCCCACCCCATCAGCCTGTTTGACCCGCACCTGATGCCTGCCAGCCTGGACCATGCCATGTGGTTCCACCGCCCCTTCCGCGCCGATGAGTGGCTGCTGTATGTGACGGACAGTCCCTCCGCCAGTGGCGCCCGCGGCTACTGCCGGGGCCAGATTTATACCCGCGATGGCCGCCTGGTCGCCTCCACAACCCAGGAGGGACTGATCCGCCAGATCAAGGGTTGACCAGGTCCGGGGGCCATTGCGTGCCCCCAATGTTAAATTTAATGAAATCAGTGGTTTACAGAAGCGGAACGCTTGCTATAATGCCGCCCGCTTCACAAGGAAGCCCGAGCAGAACCCACCCCGGGTTCAACGCTCAAAAGTCGGTGAGTAGCGCAGCCTGGTAGCGCACTTCGTTCGGGACGAAGGGGTCGGAGGTTCGAATCCTCTCTCACCGACCATTTTCTCGCTCCCCTCCTCTCCTTATTCAAATCGCAATGCCCGAATAGGGTTGACCAGAAGGTTCGAGCCGAAGGCGGCTTGCCGCCGGAGACCAGCGAGCCCACAGGGCGAAGCTAATCCTCTCTCACCGCCCATTTCTTTTTTTACTCCTTCCCCTCTCGCGTTTCTGTAATTGAGATTTTTCAAGCGGCACTGTTACGCTTGCCTGCTGTCACAAGAACACACGACATACGGCTGTTAATCGGCCTGTTTCGCAATCCGTGCTACAAATTACGCATTACAAGTAGAGTCTCTGACCAATGCCCTGGATTTTTCGCGCGATTCTGAGCGCCGCCCTCCTGGTTTTTCCATTCACGCTTGCTGCAGACGAAGGGCGCACCGAATATTACGACATCCTTTACCACGCCGAGCTGGACCCTCAGGACGGCGTAGCCCACGTATCTATCACCCTGAAAGGAGATCGGCTCCCAAGCAGGCTCACGCTACACCTGGATCCCGAGCGGCACAAAAATGTCGAAGGCACTAAAGACCTTGCTATCAAGGGCGACAAGGCAGTATGGGAACCCCGCGCCGGGACCTCAAAGATCACCTACGATTTCGTGATTGATGAAAAGAAATCCTCCGGGCGCTACGACTCCCGTATCACCGGCAAGTGGGCGATCCTGCGCAGCGACAAGCTGATTCCGCCCATCTCCGCGCGAGCGGCGAAAGACCTGCAGTCCAGGGCGATACTGCAAATAAATGCACCTTCGGACTGGAATGCGCTTGCGCCGTACAGCAAAGATAAAAATGGAAACTTTGCACTGAAAGACCCCGGCCGGCGTTTTATTCGCCCCAAGGGCTGGTTGATTGCCGGGCGCATCGGCAGCCGGCAGGATGTCATTGATGGCACAGACACCGTTATCGCAGCGCCGCTGGGCAAGGGGATTCGCCGTCAGGACACCCTGGCATTCCTGAGCTGGACGCTGCCAGAGCTGAAAAAGGTATTCCCCGAGTTCCCGCAAAAACTCCTGATCGTGATGGCGGGTGACCCCATGTGGCGCGGCGGCCTGTCCGGAACCCGCTCGCTGTTTATGCACGCCGACCGGCCACTGATCTCCGGCAACCGCACCAGCAGTATGTTGCACGAACTGGTTCACGTGGGTACCGGCATTCGCGGCGACAAGGAGAGCGACTGGATTGTGGAGGGTATCGCGGAGTACTACTCGCTACAGACCCTGCGCCGGACCGGTGGTATCAGTGAACGGCGCTTCCAACAGGCGCTGGAGGATCTGGCGGAATGGGGGGAAGAATCTCCCAACCTTCTGGTAAAACGCTCCTCCGGCCCGGTTACCGCGCGCGCGACCGTGGTGCTGCACCAGATAGATCTGGCAATCCAGAAGTCCAGCGACGGCAAACGCAGCCTGGATGACGTTGTAACAGCCCTCGCTGCCGAACGTGGCGAGGTGACTCTGGAGAAATTCCGCGCACTGGTCGAGAAGACCGCCGGCGGCAAGGTCCCGCAGCTGGAGCGAACATTTCTTACAGGCAAAAAAAAGCCCTGACGACGGGGGGGGGAGAGCGTCAGGGCCAAGACCATTAGGAGTGAAACTTGG
>Ga0207814_100965_pt1 | contig 11397 bp, 10 predicted proteins | sample TtaePargueraPR_7_FD_187755 | JGI IMG/M metagenome (GOLD analysis project Ga0207814, IMG submission 187755) | Aerobic enrichment media microbial communities from Bioluminiscent Bay, La Parguera, Puerto Rico - Tt and P1 (2) (SPAdes) | ecosystem: Environmental > Aquatic > Marine > Unclassified ... | reverse complement strand
GGTAGATAGAACCGGTTCGTTGTCCACCGGATCAGGCCGTGGCTCAGACGGTTGCCGGTTTTTCCCAGACTTGAGACCGGGAGCAGCGGAAACGGGTAGGCTGACGTCGCGACCATTCCCGGGATCAGGTAGGACGGCAGTGCAGGAATGCCGAGCTGCGCCCCGAATGTCGCCGCCGCCCCCATTTTCTGATGATAGACGAGGACATCCGGACGGGCGTCGCGAACCAGTCTCCAGGCCTCATCGATCTGGTTGCCGATATCCCCCTTGAGCGCCCGATAGGCTTTGATCTTGCCCGAAAAGCTGTTGAGGGCGTCCTGTACGAGCGGGTCCTGCAGCATCCTACGCACATCGGCGGAAATCGGCGCCGATACGAGGCCCTGCTCCTCGATCATGTCGTCGAAGCCCTGGCCCGTCGTGACGGTGACCGTATGGCCGCGCGCCTTCAGCGCCGCGCCAAGGGCAACGTAGGGCTGCACGTCGCCGCGCGAGCCGAGTGTCAGAAGCTGAATGTGCACGCGGCGACCCTATCCGATTCTGACGCTGGGGAATGGGCACGGTTTCGAGGTTGCGGCCCGGCGTCAGCAGAGTAAGACTGCCGCGCCTCAAAGCTCGAATCCCGACGAAAGACCGCGATGTCCGAAGCCGCCGTTTCCACGCGCCTGTCCGTTGCCGCAATAGGTGCCGGCATCGTGGCAGCCCTGGTCGGTTTCGGCAGTTCCTTCCCGGTGGTCGTTCAGGGGCTGACCGCCGTGGGCGCGACGGATCGCGAGGCGGCCTCCGGCCTGATGGCTTTGTCGATCCTGATGGGGCTTGCCGCAATCATCCTGAGTTTCCGCTCGCGAACGCCGGTCAGCATCGCCTGGTCGACGCCCGGCGCGGCCCTGCTGATCGCGACCGGCGTCGCCGACGGTGGGTTCCCGGCGGCGGTCGGCGCGTTCCTGCTCACGGGAGTCCTGATCGTCGTTGCCGGTGTCGTCAGGCCGTTTCGCGATCTCGTCTCGTCGATCCCCTCCACGCTCGCCAACGCCATGCTGGCGGGCATCATCCTGAAGCTGTGCCTCGCGCCGGTCGAAGCGGTCGGGGTGATCCCGCAATACGCTCTGCCCGTCATTGCCGTCTGGCTGGTCCTGCTGCGCTTCGCGAGGCTCTATGCGGTTCCGGTCGCTGTTGCGGTTGCCGCCGTGATGATCGTCCTGTCGACGGAGCTTCCGGTCGGTTCGGCGGCCGAACTGCTGCCCGATCCGGTCCTGATCGCGCCTGCTTTCACATGGGGGGCGACGGTTTCGATCGCCATACCGCTGTTCATCGTGACGATGGCCTCGCAGAACATTCCCGGCATCGCCGTGCTGCAGGCCTACGGCTATACGCCGCGCGTCCGCGAGACCTTTGTCGTCACTGGCGCCGCCACGGCGTTCGGCGCGCCCTTCGGCGGTCAGGCAATCAACTACGCGGCGATCACCGCGGCGATCTGCGCCGGCCCGGACGCCGATCCGAACCCGGATCGCCGCTGGGTCGCCGCGTTTACGGCTGGCATCCTCTATGTGTTGCTGGGTTTCGCAGCGACGTTCGCGACCGTTCTCATCGGCGCCTCGCCGCCGCTGCTGATCCAGGCCGTCGCCGGGCTTGCGTTGCTCGGTGCGCTCGGCAACGCGCTTCTTGGCGCGATGCGGGAGGCAGCCGACCGCGACGCGGCGATCGTCACCTTTGTTGTCGCCGCATCCGGTCTGTCGTTCTTCGGCATCGGCGCCGCCTTCTGGGGACTGGTCGCCGGTGGCGCGGCGATGCTGCTGTCGCGATGGCGGCGACCGCGGGTCGACAGTGCATGACGCGGCTGCATCGTTTCGGGTAGTCGCGCGTGCTGCGACGGCCTAGTTTTCCGGGACCGACACAAAGGATGTGACGCCAACCGATGCCGCCCCGCCCGAACTTCCGGCCGATCGAACGGCTGACACTCAAAAGGGCCAGGCGTATCGCGCTGGCCGCGCAGGGCTTCGCCGACCGGCGTCCGTCGGCGGAGATCGCAGCGCGCCATGTCGACAAGGTGTTCGGGCGCGTCGGGCTCGTCCAGATCGATTCCGTCAACGTGCTGTCGCGCTCGCACTATCTTCCGTTCTTCTCCAGGCTTGGACCCTACCGCCAGGAGCTGCTCGACCGGCAGGCCTACCGACGCAAACGTTATTTCGAATATTGGGGCCACGAGGCCTCCTTCATCCCGGTCGATCTGCAGCCGGCGATGCGCTGGCGGATGGAGCGCGCCCGCGCCGGACAGGGGATCTACAAGGGGCTTGCGCAGTTCGCGGCAAAACGCGGCGATTTCCTCGACCAGGCCCTGAAGGAAATCGAGGCCCGCGGGCCCATGGGAGCCTCCGAACTGACCGAGGGGGGCAAGGCGAGCGGTGGTTGGTGGGGCTGGAGCGACGGCAAGGTCGCGATGGAATGGCTGTTCTGGACAGGTCTTGTCACGACGGCGACGCGTCGCAACTTCGAGCGCGTCTACGACCTGACCGAACGCGTGTTGCCTGCCGACGTGCTCGATATGCCGACCCCGGACGAAGACGAGGCGCACCGCGCGCTCCTGAAAGTCGCCGCACGGTCGCTCGGCGTCGCCACAGAGCGCGACCTGCGCGACTATTTCCGCCTTCCCGCCGCCGGGACCGCCGATCGGATCGCCGAACTGGTCGAGGCCGGCGACCTTGTGCCGGTCGAGGTGCGCGGCTGGAACAACGTCGCCTTTCTGGATCCTGCCGCGCGGCTCCCCAGGAAGGTCGAGGCGCGGGCGCTGTTGTCGCCATTCGACTCGCTGGTCTGGGAACGCGATCGCGCCGAACGCCTGTTCGGCTTCCGTTACCGGCTGGAGATCTACACACCGGCAGAGAAGCGCGTGCACGGCTACTACGTCCTGCCGTTCCTGATGGGCGAGAATTTGGTTGGTCGCGCCTGTCTCAAGGCCGACCGTGCCGACGGGGTGCTGCGCGTCAATGCCGCCCACGCCGAGGACGGCACCGATGCCAATGCGGTCGCCGAGGCGCTGTCGGAGGAACTGTCCCTGATGGCCGGCTGGCTGGGACTCGACGGCGTGGTTGTGGAATCGTCGGGAGACCTGGCGCCGACGCTCGCGGATGCCGTGTCGCGTCTCTAGTGCGCTCCGGCCGGCAATTGCGATCACCACTCTCCCACGAAGGTGTGAACGCCTGAGAGCGCTTTGTTTCCTGCGTTTTAGCGGACGAATGCTTATGTTTCGCTCAACACAGGAGGAAATCCGATGCTCACGAGACGTCAGTTCGGCGCCGTTTCCATAGGCGCGATCGTTGCGTTCTCATCTGTCCGGGCCGCGCAGGCCGGCTTCGCCTACACGAAGACCGATGCCGAATGGCGCAAGATCCTGACACCGGCGCAGTACCGCGTTTTGCGGGAGGAAGGCACGGAGCGCGCCTGGTCCAGTCCGCTCGACAAGGAGAAGCGGACCGGCACGTTCCATTGCGCCGGTTGTGATCAGGCCCTGTATTCGTCGAAGACGAAGTACGACAGCGGCACGGGATGGCCGAGCTTTTACGCACCGCTTCCAGGAGCCGTCGGCACCAAGCCCGATCGCGGTTTGTTTGGAACCCGTACGGAGGTTCATTGCAGCAATTGCGGCGGCCATCTGGGCCATGTCTTCAACGACGGCCCGGCGCCGACCGGCAAGCGCTACTGCATGAACGGCGTGGCGATGAAATTCCGGCCCGCCTGACGGTTTGTCGACCGTAGAGACAATCCCGCAAACGACACAACGAGAAGACACATGCGACGCACTTTCCTGAAAAGCCTGCTTGCTGCGGCGGTCCTCAGCCTGTCGCTGCCGGTGGCATTCGCGCCGTCAGCGAAGGCAGAGCAGGCCGTGGCCGTTTTTGCCGGCGGCTGCTTCTGGTGCATGGAACAGCCGTTCGACAAGCTCGGCGGCGTGATTTCCACGACATCGGGATACGCCGGCGGCAGCGTTCCCAATCCGACCTACAAGCAGGTGACCGCCGGCGGCACCGGACATCTCGAGGCGGTCCGGGTTGTCTACGACCCGAACCGGATCTCGTATGAGAAGCTGCTCGACGTATTCTGGCGCAATGTCGATCCCTTCGACGGCGGCGGCCAGTTCTGCGATCGCGGCAGTTCGTATCGCAGCGCGATTTTCGCTTCCGGCAGTCAGAAGGCGGCGGCAAATGCGTCAAAGGCGGAGGTGCAGAAGCGGTTCGGCAAGAATGTCGCGACTCAGGTCCGCGGCGCCGCGAAATTCTATCCCGCCGAGGACTACCACCAGAATTACTACCGGACCAATTCGCTCAAGTACAAGTTCTACCGGACCCGCTGCGGCCGCGACGCGCGGCTCCGGCAGATCTGGGGATAAAGCAGGATTCCGACTGACCCGTTCGACTGCGAGGGGGCTGCGGGCGCAGCCCCCTTCTTCTTCGGCCCTTTTCGTCGTCCGGAGACCGCAGGCCGGCAAGCGTTCGTCCATGAATGGGCGGAGCGCCGACCGGCGCTCCGCCCCTTGCATACGGGTTGGCCAGTGACGTCTATCCGAAGATGTCCTTGGTGATGCCGTCGTACCAGCCCACCGATTCCTCGTAGGTCTGCTTGCGCAGCGCCGCATCCTCGCCGGTCTGACTGATGAAGCCGTCCGTCTTGGCGATCTTTTCGTCGGTCGCCTCGTACTTGGCGCCGACCTTCACGCCGTCGTCAGTCTCGATCAGGCTCCAGCAGGTATTGGCGAACCGCGCCGGGAACAGCTTGGAGTCGGTCAGGCCCGCGCGCACCGCCATCGCGGCGACCTTGGCCTGGCTGTTGGCCGAGAAACCCGATTTCGGCATGTCGCCGGCGATCGTGGCGTCGCCGAGAACATGGATGTTCTCGTCCTTCTGGCTCTGCATGGTCGCCGGAACGATCGGGCAGAAGCCGCTGTCGTCGGTCAGTCCCGCCGCTTCCGCGATATGGCCGGCCTTCTGGCCCGGAATGACGTTTGCGGCGTCCGCTTTGAAGGTGTCGAGCGGCGTTTCAATTTCCATGGTGGCGGGATCGACACGGGTGACCCCTTCCGTCATCGACGCCGGCAGCCACTCGATCATGCCTGGGTAGTACTTCTCCCAGCCCTCCATGAAGAGGCCCTGCTTGGAGAACTTCTCCTTCGGGTCGAGGATCACGATCTTGGCCGTCGGGTTTTTCTGCTTCAGCACATGCGCGATCATGGATACCCGCTCATAGGGCCCGGGCGGACAGCGGAACGGATTGGGCGGGGCGACCATCACGAACGTGCCGCCTTCCGGCATCGCGTCCACTTGGGCCTTGAGAAGCTGGGTTTGCGAGCCTGCCTTCCAGGAATGCGGCATCCGGTTCTGTGCCTCGATCGAGTAGCCGGGCACCGTTTCGTACTTGAAGTCGATGCCCGGTGCGATCACCAGCCGGTCGTAGGGAACGGTTGTGCCCGAGGCGAGCGAGACCGTCTTTGCGTCCCGGTCGACGCCGGTCGCCCAGTCATGGATGACGTTGATGCCGTAGTCGCTGGCGAGCTTGCCGTAGGAGTGGCCGATCGACTCGAAGTCGCGGAAGCCGCCGAGATAGAGGTTAGAAAAGAAGCAGGTGTAGTAGTTGCGGGTCGGCTCGATCAGCGTAACGTCGATCGCGCCCTTGGAGTCCTTGGCGATGTAGCGGGCAGCCGTTGCGCCGCCCGCGCCGCCGCCGATCACCACGACCTTTGGCTTCGTCTGGCCGATGACCTTGGGCGCATAGAAAGATGCGGCCATCGCGGCCGAAAATGCGGTAAATCCTCTTCGGGTAATCGTCATCTGGTCTTCCTCCCCAGGATCTGATTGACGGGCTATTGCCCCTTGGTTTCGAAAAAGGCCGCCAGCGCCGCGATCTCCTCGTCGGCGAGCGGAGCGGCGATCATCCGCATGACGGGATGCTCGCGGGCCTTGCTCCTGTAGGCATGCATAGCCGTGACAAAGACGTCGCTCGGCCAGCCGGTGATCGAGGGAATACCGGCGTCGCCGCCGGTCTCCTGATGGCAGGTGACGCATTCGCCGGACAGGTATTCGCCGTAGGCCGGGTCGCCCTGGATCGCAAGGACTTCCGGCGGAACTTCCGGGTCGTGCTTAGCTGTCGGCGCAGCCTCGGGAATGTCGCGCGGATTGTCCGAGAACTTGCGCAGATAGGCGATGACGTCGGCGCGGTCCTGCGGATCCTTCAGACCGCGGAACTGCATCCGTGTCCCGGAGACCAGCGACTGCGGATTCTCGATGTAGATGTCGAGCTTCTCCGCCGTCCAGTGCAGACCGGTGGCGCCGGCACGGCGGATATCGTCGGAATAGTTGAAACCGTCGATATCGGCGGCGCGGCGTCCGAATATCCCGTTGAGTTGGGGCCCGACGCGGTTTTTCGCGTTGGGGCCGACCATGTGGCAGGACGCGCAGGCCTTGTAGATCTTTGCGCCGCGTTCGGCGGAGACTGCGGTTTCGGAGGCATCCGCAGGCGACGGAAGCGACAAAATCAGGAACAGACCGGCGAGTCCGCCCGCAGCCGCGGACCGTGCGAAGTATCGGATTGATACGCGACCTGTCATCACAACCGCCGCCTGGTGATCGCTACTCGATCGACGCGCTCGGGTTTTCCTCGTCGGTTGGCGTAACGTCCAGGACCCGCGCCCGCATGGTTATCGTAACCTCGTCCTTGCAATCCGTCATGCACAGCTCGTCAACGCTCGCCGAGGGAATGTCAGGACGCGGATCGTCGACGAAATTGTCCTGGTTCGGTAGCGTGATCGAGGCGAAATTTTCGTTGCTGAGCACGAAATCGTCTTCAATCACGTCGTTCATGTTCAGGATATACGCGGTTACCGCGTAGATTTCGTCCGGTGTCAGCGACTGGGCATAGCCGAACGGCATGGCACGCCGGATATAGTCGAACACGGTGGAGGTATAGGGCCAATAGGAGCCGACCGTCTTCACCGGATTCTCCGTCGGCAGGCTGTCGTGCCCGCCGGCGAGTTCCGGCCAGCGGTCGATGCCTTCGGCGAAGTCGCCGTGGCAGGCCGCGCACTGTTCGGCAAAGAGCTCTTCGCCGTCGAGGGCGGTGCCGCTGCCAACCGGAAGCCCCTGGCCGTCCGGCCTGACATCGATGTCCCAGGCGGCGACCTCTTCCGGCAACGCTTCGCGGCCGATGCCGAGTTCGCCGGCGTTTGCGCCACCGGCGATCAGGCAGAACAGGGCCGCACCCGCGAGTTTATGAAACTTCGACATTTTCCACCTCGCCGGACGCATTTACGTGCCACGTCTGGATACCGTTATTGTGATAGATCGAGTTGAGCCCGCGCACGGCGCGCAACTCGTTCTTGGTCGGCTGCACATAGCCTGTCGAGTCGATCGCCCGCGACTGCAGCAGCAGCGGTTCTCCATTCCAGTCGAACTCGAGATAGAAGCGGTGCAGCGCCTTCGGCAGGCTCAGCCCGTCGATCCTGGCCGTCTGCCAGTTGCGGCCTCCGTCGAGCGAAACGTCGACCCGGTCGACCGTGCCGCGGCCCGACCAGGCGAGGCCTGACAGGACGTTGTGGCCCTTGTGCAGAATCGGCATCTGCGGGGAGGGCGAAGTTATCACCGACTTGGCGTCCATCGCCCAGGTGAACCGGCGGGCGGTGCCGTCTTCCATCAGGTCGGTGTACTTCGAGGTCTCCTCGCGGGTGTGCCAGGGCATGTCGCCGACCTCGATCCGGCGCAACCACTTGACCCACATGTTGCCTTCCCAGCCGGGCACCACCAGTCTGAGCGGATAGCCTTGTTCCGGGCGAAGCGCCTCGCCGTTCATCTTGAACGCGACGAGACAGTCGTCGAGCCCCTTCTCGAGCGGCACCGAGCGGTTCATGCCCGAGGCGTCGGCGCCTTCCGGCATCAGCCACTTGGCGTTGGTCTTGAGGCCGGCTTCCTCGAGAATGTAGCGCAGCGGCACGCCGGTATATTCGACGCAATGGACCATGCCATGCGTGAACTGGCAGCCGTTGAGCTGCGCACCGCGCCATTCCATGCCGGAATTCGCCGCGCATTCGAGGAAGTAGATCCGGTTCTCGCGCGGGAACCGCATGAGGTCGCTCATCGTGAAGACCATCGGCTTCTCGACAAGGCCGTTGATCATAAGCCGGTGCGCGGCGGGATCGACTTCGGCGACGCCGGCATGATGGCGCTCGAAGCACAATCCGTTCGGCGTGATGATGCCGTCGAGCGCGTGCAGCGGGGTGAAATTCACCGAACTTTCGGTCGAAGCCGTCAGCCAGCGGACATTGCGCCGAACGACGTCGGCCTCGTACGGGGATGGCACCCCGTAGGGCGCCGCGTCGGTTCCAAGGCCGAGATACTGGTTCCATTCCTGGACTTCGGTAATGGCAGGATCGGCGCCGCTTGCGTTTGCGGCGCGCCCGGCGAGCGTCGCGCCGGCGACCGCGCCTCCGACACCCAGACCCATCTTGAGAAACTGACGTCTTGATCCGGTTGCCGCGGCAATGCGGCTCGAACCCTTTGCTTCGTTCATCACGAGCCTCCAGAAAACATATTCATTATACTGAATATGTTCAGATTGAAAAGGGCGCAATGCGACCAATTGTGCGTGCTGCGATCAGCTGTCCACGGTCACGGAGCGGTTCGGCTCCAGCCGCACTGTTCCGTGGGCGGCAAGGTAATCCTCGACAACGTCCCAGATCGGCGGGCCCTCCACATCCTCGTTCACGGATGCCCAGCCGGAAACCACGTAGCTCTTGTCGGGGTCGATCGCTTCGCCGGTCTTCAACAACGTCATGTCGGAGATACGGCTTCCGATCTCCTTGTTGATGTCGATCCGGTAGCCCATGCCGCCGACGCGCACCATGTCGCCGCCCTGCTGGTAGTAGGGATCCGGATTGAACAAGTTGTCGGCGACGTCCTCTAGGATGTCCTTGAGAAGCTGGCCGGTCATCTCGGAGCGGTAGGCTTCCGGATAGGTCATGGCGCAGGCGGTATGCAGGTCTTCGACCGTGATCGTCTGGCCCGGCAGAAGGGCGGTGCCCCACCGGAAGCCCGGCGACAGCGCGATGTCCGCTTCCCGGACCTCGAGCAGCGCGTCGCAGATCAGGTCGTCCCAGGTCCCGTTGAAGTTGCCGCGCCGGTAGAGCAGCGATTCCGTCGTGCCGAGTTCGCGCTTGAGCTCATCGGCGTAGGGCGCGCGCACCTTGTCGACGAGGGCGGTCATCGCCGGATCCGGGCTGATGACGTCCGAAAACACCGGGATCAGCCGGTACTGGTAGCCGCGCACGGCACCGTCGGCGACATCGAGGTCCAGCCGCGAAACGAACTTGCCGTGTGAGCCGCTCGCTATCAGTAGCGTCTTGCCGACCGTGACCGGCTCGGGCAGGGCGTCATGCGTGTGGCCGGTGAGGATCACGTCGATGCCCGGAACGCGGCTTGCGAGCTTGCGGTCCACGTCGAAGCCGTTGTGCGACAGCAGAACGACCACGTCGGCGCCGGCCGCGCGGGCCTCCTCCACGTGCCGGGAGATTTCTTCCTCGCGGATGCCGAACGACCAGCCGGGGATCATCCAGCGCGGATTGGCGATCGGCGTGTAGGGGAACGCCTGGCCGATAACGGCGATTTTAGAGCCGCCGCGCTCGAACATGCGCAGGCCGTCGAAGGCAGGCTCCTCCCACTCGTTGTCGAAGATGTTGGAGCCGAGGAACGGGAAGGGCAGGGACTCGACGATCTCGTTGACCCTGTCGGTTCCGTAGGTGAACTCCCAGTGTCCCGTCATGGCGTCGGGTTTCAGGGCGTTCATCGCCTCGACCATGTCGCCGCCCAGCGTCTTCAGCGATGTGTAGCTGCCCTGCCAGGTATCGCCGCCGTCGAGCAGCAGCGTCGCGTCGGGCCGGTCGGCGCGGATCCGGTTCACGATCGTCGAAATACGGTCGAGGCCGCCGAGGCGCCCATAGGACTTGGCCAGCGTCACGAAGTCCTCGGAGGTCAGCGCATAGGCCCAGGGCGAGCCGGGCTCGAGCCCGTAGAGCTTCAGGAAGTCGGCGCCGGTGACATGCGGCGGCAGCCCCGCGACCTCGCCGATGCCGATATTGACCGACGGTTCGCGGAAGTAGACCGGCATGAGCTGGGCGTGGATGTCGGTGAGGTGTATCAGCGTCAGGTTGCCGAACGGGGCGACGCCGAGCAGCTCCTCTTCGGTGAGCCGCTGCTGGGCGGCAAGACGGGAAATCGGCATCGCGCCGCCCGTACCGAGGATCGCCGCGGCTGCCACCGTAGCCTGAAGGAATTCACGCCTTGAGGTCATGGAACTCCGATCCGGCGCTCTTCGGCGCCGGTTCCCTGTTACTCGAATGTGTCAAAAGAGCAGGATGGCCGGGATCACCGGCCATCCTGTAACCATGTCCGGCCGCCTTACTGGCGCACTGCCGGCGTTTCCACCGAAAGACCCGAACCGCGCCAGGTCAGATAGGTCTCGAGCGCCATCGTCTCGTCGCCGAGCGGCTCGTACCACTGGGCCCGCGTATCGCGCACGCAGCCCTTGAAGCGATTGTGCACGGATATGAGCTTGGCCTGCTTCAGCCGGTAGGTCGGGAAACCGTTGATCTGGCCCTGGCTGAGATGGTCGGCGCGGATGTACTTGCCGGAGCTCACCTCATGACAGGACGCGCAGGACAGGTCGAGCTGACCGGTACGCGTGTAGTAGATCTCCTTGCCCTTCTCCCACCACTTCTGCATGTCGCCCTCGGTCAGGTCGATTTCGACCGGCATGCCGAGCGACTGGTGCTTGATGAAGGCCACCAGTGCGATCTGGTCCGAGTCGTCGAACTTGTAGGGCTCAGCCCCCATTTTCTCGACACGGTGATCGTTGATCAGGAGCTCCAGGTTGTAGGGCTTGCCGGCCTTGGCGTTCCATTTCGGATAGTTGGCGCCGACGCCCTTCATGCTCTCGGAGGCGTCGTCATGGCATGATGCGCACGACTTGCCTTCCGAGCCATCGACCGTGTTCCAGATCTCCTCGCCGCGCTCCACGAAGAGCAGGGCGGGATTCTGGAAGGTATCGGTCTCGAGCTCCCGGGTTTCCGGCGTCCGGTAGTGCCAGCCCGATATGACCTCGTCGAAGGGATGCCCCTCCGGCGCCGGCGCAATCGTGATCATTGGCTGGCCATCGATCTCGAGCTTTGCGTCGAGATCCGGTTCGGCCAGGGCGCTGACCACACCCGCGGCGGCAAGGCCGATGATGCTCACTGCGATCGTTTTCGTTTTCAAAGCGTCTCCTCCACAGGCTCGGCGCTGTTTCCGCGCGTGCCTTTGCCGTCAGTTCACTTCTATCGTCTTCTCCTCGGAGTAGACGGAGCCGTCGTCGTCGACCCAGGTGAAC
>Ga0207814_100964_pt1 | contig 11406 bp, 9 predicted proteins | sample TtaePargueraPR_7_FD_187755 | JGI IMG/M metagenome (GOLD analysis project Ga0207814, IMG submission 187755) | Aerobic enrichment media microbial communities from Bioluminiscent Bay, La Parguera, Puerto Rico - Tt and P1 (2) (SPAdes) | ecosystem: Environmental > Aquatic > Marine > Unclassified ... | reverse complement strand
TCGGGTTCGCTTGGCTATGTCGATCCGGCGCTCACCGAGGGACTTGAGCTGAAGCTCTGATCCTGACGGCTATCGCCGACACAAACCGCCCGGGCGCAATGTCCGGGCGGCGCTTTGCGCACACTTCCATTCAAGAAACAGGACGGCCTTGATGCCCAGCCTTGATTTCACCTTGCCGCATTGGGCGTATTGGGTCGGACTGCTGGTCTTTCCCCTGATCGCCATGGCGCTGGCGAGGCGCCCGCGACCGGCCCAGTCGCGTTATTCGATCGGTCTCGGATACATGATCCTGGTGACGGGCGGCATAATCGGTCTGCACCGGTTCTATCTGAAAAGCCTGCTCGGGCTCGTCTACATACCGATCTTCCTCGCCATCCTGATTTCCAACAATCAGGAGAATGCGGCGCGATCCGTCGTCTCCGACATTTCCAACGAGGTTCGCACTGCGGAACGGATGCTTGAACGCGAAAAGCCGCGCGTCGAGGAGGCGAAGGTCGCCATTCCGGACTTGCAGGCCGAATTCGACACGGCCGAGGAAGGTTCGTTCGCCAAGCGCGCCGCCGAGCGGCGGCTGCAAAGGGCGCAGGACACCGTCTCCAAGGGCGAGCAGCGCATCGCCGACGCCGAGGCCGATATCGACGCCGTCGGCAATACGCTGAACGAAGCGCGCGACGACCGGGCCTTCTGGCGCAACGCGGCCGGCTACGCCTTCTACATCATCCTTGCGCTGATGGCGGTCGACGCGATCCTGATGCCGCGGCTCGTCAGGCGCGCCAACGAAACGATCCAGCCGGAGACGAAATCCGATATCGAGCTGGCGCTGGAAAGGGCCGAAGCGAAGGAAGGCGCGAAATCCGATGCGGATCATGCCGAAAACTGGATCGACAGGCTCAGCCTGTTCTGCGGCGAATATGTTGCCTACTGGGCCGTCATCGCCGTCTTCGTCTACTATTTCGAGGTGATCTCGCGCTACGTGTTCAACAGCCCGACAAACTGGGCGCACGAGTCGATGTATCTCATGTTCGGCATGCAATACCTGGTGGCCGGCGCCTATGCGATGCTGACCGAAAGCCATGTGCGCGTCGACGTCTTCTACGCGGAGATGTCGCCGAAACGGAAGGCGTGGACGGACCTCTTCACCTCGATCTTCTTCTTCATCTTCGCCGGGACGCTGCTCTGGACGTCCTACACATTCGCGATGGACGCCCTCGCCGTTTCGACGGGTAACGGCGCGGTGTCCGAATGGGCCCGCGGCGGCACCGGCTTCTTCGAGATGCTGGGTTCGATGTCGCCGGATCAATGGACCGATCCGAACATCCGCTGGGGCGAGATTTCCTTCAACGAGTGGGAGGTCCCGCTCTGGCCGATGAAATGGGTGATGGTTCTCGGCGGGCTGCTGCTCGTTCTGCAGGGGGTCTCCAAGGTGCTGAAAGACATCCAGACGATCATGGGCAAGGACACGCCCGAAACCATGCAGGGGGCGAACTGATGGGTCTCGACATCGGAATCGGGCTTCTGACCCTCATCATGTTCGGCAGCCTGCTGGTGCTGTTGATGGCGGGCCTGCCGCTTGCCTTCGTCACCGGCGGCCTCGCCTGCATCTTCCTGTTTGTGCTCGGCGACGAGCGCGCGCTCAACATCGTGCCGAGCCGCATCTTCCCGCTGATGACCAACTATCAGCTCTCGGCGATACCGCTGTTCATCTTCATGGCGGCGATGCTCGAACGAGCGGGCATCATCAACGACATGTTCGACGTCATCTACCGGGTGCTGGGCGGCGTGAAAGGCGGCCTGGCCTCGGCGACGATCATCGCCTCGACCATTCTTGCCGCCATGGTCGGCGTCATCGGCGCGGCAGTGGTGACGATGGGCATCATCGCGCTGCCGGCGATGCTGCGCCGGCAATACGACCCGAAGATCGCCATGGGCTCGATCATGGCCGGCGGCACGCTCGGCATCCTGATCCCGCCGTCGATCCTCGCGATCATCTATGCGGTCGTCGCCGAACAGTCGGTCGGCGAATTGTTCATCGGCGCGGTCATTCCCGGCCTGCTGCTGTCGGGCATGTATATCGCCTATGTCACCATCCGTTCCTACGTGAACCCGCAGCTCGGTCCGCCGATCCCGGAAGAAGAGCGCGTTTCGACGCGCGAGAAATTCCGGCTGATCGGCAAGATGGCCGCGCCGATCTCGCTGATCGTCATCGTGCTCGGCGTCATTTTCTCCGGCGTGGCGACGCCGGTTGAAGCGGCGGGTATCGGCACGTTCGGCGCCTTCATCGTCGCGGCGATCCACCGAAAGCTCGACTGGCAAACCGTTCGCGAGGCGAGCCTGACGACGCTGAAGGCGTCAGCCATGGTTATCTGGATCATGTTCGGCGCAACGATCTTCGTCGGCCTCTATGTTCTGGAGGGGGGTCAGGAATTCGTGCAGGGCGCGCTGCAGGGTACCGGCCTCGGACCTTGGGGCATCCTGATCGTCATGCAGATCGTGCTGATCATTCTCGGCATGTTTCTCGACTGGGTCGGCATTCTCTTGTTGTGCGTGCCGATCTTCGTGCCGATCATCAAGGCGCTCGGCGCCGCGTCCTTCGGCCTGACCGATCCCGACGATCTCGTGCTGTGGTTCGGCGTACTCTATCTCGTCAACATGCAGATGAGCTTCCTGTCGCCGCCCTTCGGATACGCGCTGTTCTATCTGCGTGGCGTGGCTCCGCCGGAAATTCCCATGACGGAGATTTTCAAGTCGGCGCTGCCCTTCCTCGCATTGCAGATCGTCGGGCTCACAATCTGCATGGTTTTCCCGCATGTGATCATCTGGTTGCCTCGACTGGTATACGGTTAGGAGACATGACCGGCCGATCTTCGCGATTGGCGCTCGACGCTCCGCCGGCGTCGCTGCTAGGCTGGTTCCCGTCTGCATGGGCGGCCGACTGGAGGAGACATATGAATAGGCGGGACGCGGAATGAAGGTGGACTTCGTCGACACGACGCTTCGTGACGGTTCGCAGAGCCTTTGGGCGAGCGGCATGCGCTCGGGAATGATGGAGGCGGTTGCCGACGATCTCGACAAGGTCGGCTTCAAATTCATCGAAATCCCGACGAACTCCATCTTCTTCAAGAAGATCGTGCGGGATCTGAAGGAAGACCCCTGGGCGCTGATGCGCACGCTCGCCGAAAAAATGCCGGACACAGACACGGGTTCGATGAGCGCCAATCTGAATATCAACGCCTTCGGCACGCCCACTCCGCGCGTCGTGGGCAAGCTGTTCTACAAGCTCCTCGCCGAGATGGGCGCGCTTCGACGTTCGCAGATGGTGGCCAACACGGCGGACCAGATCTCGCGCGACTTCGCCGAACTCGAAGAGCTTTTTCGCCCGCTTGGGGTTAAGATGGTGCCGGCGATCGCGTTCACCATTTCCCCGCGCCACACCAACGAATATTTCGCCGAGAAAACGCGCCAATGCGCTGAATTCAAGCCGGACGCCATCTACATCAAGGACCCCGGCGGCCTGATGACCGTCGATCGGCTGCGCGAGCTGGCGCCGGTGATGCTGGAGGCCGCCGGCGGTATCCCGCTCGAACTCCATTCGCATTGCACAGTCGGCGTGGCGCCGCAGGTCTACATGGAAGCGCTAGAGCTCGGCATTCCCGCGCTCCATACCGGAATCCCGCCTCTCGCGGAGGGATCTGCGCAGCCGTCCGTTTTCCAAACCGTCCTGAACGCGCGCGCGCTCGGGCACGAGGTGGATCTCGACATGGACCGGCTGCAGCGGACTTCGGCGAAGCTGACGGGGTTTGCCAAGATGGACGGCATGCCGATCGGGCAACCCATGCCCTATGACCGGGCGCAATATATCCACCAGATACCCGGCGGCGTCATATCGAACCTCCGGCACCAGCTGAAGGCAATCGGCATGGCGGAGCGGGTGGATGAGGTGATCGAGGAAAGCATCAAGGTGAAAGCCGAGATGGGTTATCCGATGATGATCACGCCGTTTTCGCAATATGTCTGCACACAGGCCGCCATGAACCTGCAAACCGGCGAGCGATACAAGATGGTGCTGGACGAGGTGATCCTTTTCGCGATGGGGCGTTACGGAGAGGATTCCGGCTATCAGCACATGGATGAGAATTTGCGGGACCGTCTTCTCGGCAGCAAACGGGCGGCGGAACTGGCCGCGAAATCTGACGACCGGGCCCTGAAGGAAATGACGTCAAAGGAAGCGCGCGCCCTATATGGCGGGCCGGACATGTCGGACGAAGAGCTGGTGCTCCGGGCCATCATGCAGGGCACGACCGGCGATATTGACGCGATGCGGGCGGCCGGACCCTGGCGCCGCTATGACGGCGCCGATCCGGCGCTTACCCGGCTTCTCCAGCATTTTTCGCGAAGCGAGAACGTTCGTTTCATGGAAATCCGCAAGGGAGCCGACGTGGTCTCCATGCAGAGGTAGGACGCTTTAGCGGCCGGCCGCCGCGATCCGGCCAACCAGTTCGGTACTGACCGCTCCGCTTGTGAAATCCTCGTTTTCGACGATCTTGGTGACGAAAGGGATCGTCGTTTCGATCCCGCCGATGCGGAAGTCGGCAAGCGCCGCCTTCATGCGCGCAATCGCGTCGGCGCGGTCGCGGCCGTGGACGATCAGCTTGGCGATCATCGAGTCGTAGAAGATAGGGATGCGGTAGCCTTCGAAACAGTGGCTGTCCACGCGGATGCCCTCGCCTTCCGGCGGCTGCCACCCGGTAATCAACCCCGGCGCCGGGTGGAAATCGCGTTCCGGCGACTCTGCGTTTACCCGGCACTCGATCGCGTGACCCGTGAAGACGATGTCCTCCTGACTGAAAGCGAGCTTCTCGCCATTGGCGACGCGGAACTGCTCCTCGACCAAATCGATGCCGGTGATCATTTCCGAAACCGGGTGCTCGACCTGGATCCGGGTGTTCATCTCGAGAAAGAAGAAGTCGCCGCTCGCCGGATCGACGAGGAATTCGACGGTGCCCGCGCCGACATATCCGATCGCTCCGGCGAGGTCGGTCGCGGCCTTGTGCAGGCTCCGGCGCAATTCGTCACCAATCAGCGGCGCCGGCGCTTCCTCCACCAGCTTTTGATGCCTGCGCTGGGACGAGCAATCCCGTTCGCCCAGATGCACCACATTGCCATGCGTGTCGCCGAGCACCTGGACTTCGACATGGCGGGCATCGGCGACGAAGCGCTCGAGATAAAGCGATCCGTCTCCGAAAGCCGCGGCGGCTTCGGCCGAAGCCTGCCGGAACGTCTCCTTCAGCGTGGCCGGATCGCGAACGATCTTCATGCCGCGCCCGCCGCCGCCCGCCGCGGCTTTCAGCATGACCGGCAGCCCGGTTTCGGCGGCAATCCGTGCCGCGTCCTCCGCCGAGGCTATTCTGTGCGAGCCGGGAAGCGTCGGCACGCCGGCCTCGGCCGCCACCTTGCGCGCCTCGATCTTGTTGCCCATGCGGGCGATGTTGTCGGCTGTCGGGCCGATGAAGGTCAGTCCGTTTTCCGCGCAGGCGGCCGCGAATTTCGCCGATTCCGAAAGGAAGCCGTATCCGGGGTGGACAGCATCCGCTTTCAAGGCCAGCGCCGTCATCAGCAGCGCATCGATATTGAGATAGCTTTTCGCGGCAGCCGCAGGCCCGATGACGAAGGCTCGGTCAGCCATGCGCGCTGGAAGGCTGTCGCGGTCGGCGTCGGACACGACCTGCACCGTCTCCAGCCCGAGCCGCTTGCACGCCCGGATGATGCGCACGGCTATCTCGCCGCGATTGGCGATCAGGACACGCTGGATGGCCAACGGCTCAGGTTCCCGATATCCGGAACAGCGGCTGTCCGTATTCCACGATGGCTTCGTCCTTGACCAGCACCTCGACGATCTTTCCGCTGACGCCCGCGGGCACGGAAGTGAAGGTCTTCATCACCTCGATCAGGCAAACCGTCGTGTCCGGCTGCACTTCCATGCCGACAGCAACGAAAGGAGGCGCGTCCGGCTCGGGCTTGGCGTAAAAGCAGCCCATCATCGGCGCATCGATCGTCACTCCGTTGTTGTCTGCCGGCCTTTGAGGCGCCGCCGGCGCGCCGGCCGGTTCCCGGGGGGCCGAAGGAAGCGGAGCCGGATCCGCTGCCGGGCGTGGCGCGGCAATAGTGGCATCGCTCTCGGGGGCATGCCCGCGCGGATCACCCTTGCCCAGCGTAATGCTCAGTTCGCCGACCTGGACCTTCATGAAATCGACCGAAGACCGGTCCAAGGCGTCAAGCAGCCGCTCGACGCGGACAAGATCCGCGTCGGAGAGAATTTCGTCGTCTGCCATGGTCTTGTCCTCCCTGGTCCCGCGGCCAAAACCAGATAATCGAATTCCACTTCATCAGACAAGGCTGCCGGGGGAGCTGTCCGACAATCGACTGTAAAGAGCGCAACACCAAGAGTCTTATCTCGATATTCGGCCCGCCAATCGCGACGTTTGCTCCGATTGCCAGAAAATTGGGCAGAATCGCATTGCACACAAGAAATGCTGCGCCTGCTCATACGCACAATGGATAATTGCGACCGCTTGGAACAATCCGTTAGTTACGGGCTTCCGGCCGGGTTTTCCCGGAAATTCTTTATCCGGACACAAGTTCACTCTTTGGGAGGAGCCCTATGAGCAAGTTAATCGTCAACCGCCGTTCGTTGCTGAAAACCGGCGGTGCCGCTTCGGTGGCGCTCGCAACACCTTATTTCTTCACCCGCGGCGCGCTCGCGCAGAGCGACATGTATCTCAACGCACCGAAGGGCGACAGCGTCACCCTCGGCTTCAACGTCCCGCAGACCGGCCCCTATGCCGACGAAGGCGCAGACGAACTCGACGCTTACAAGCTGGCTGTCGAGCACCTCAATGGTGAAGGCGATGGCGGCTGCCTGAACACCTTCTCCTCGAGCTCGCTCAAGGGCAACGGAATTCTCGGCAAGAAGGTCGCTTACGTGACCGGCGACACGCAGACCAAGTCTGACGCCGCCCGTGCATCGGCCAAGTCGATGATCGAAAAAGACGGCGCCATCATGATCACCGGCGGCTCGTCGTCGGGCGTGGCCGTCGCTGTGCAGGGCCTCTGCCAGGAAGCCGGCGTCATCTTCATGGCGGCGCTGACCCACTCCAACGACACCACCGGCAAGGACCGCAAGGCCAACGGTTTCCGTCACTTCTTCAACGCCTACATGTCCGGCGCAGCGCTGGCACCGGTGCTGAAGAACGCCTACGGTTCCGATCGTCGCGCCTATCACCTGACCGCCGACTACACCTGGGGCTGGACGCAGCAGGAATCGATCCAGGCAGCGACCGAAGCCATTGGCTGGGAAACGGTCAACAACGTCCTGACCCCGCTGGCTGCAACCGATTTCTCGTCCTACATCGCTCCGGTCCTGAACTCCGGCGCCGACGTACTGGTCCTGAACCACTACGGCGGCAACATGGTCAACTCGCTGACCCAGGCCGTTCAGTTCGGTCTGCGTGACAAGCAGGTCAACGGCAAGCAGTTCGAGATCATCGTTCCGCTCTATTCGGAACTGATGGCCAAGGGCGCCGGCGAAAACATCAAGGGCGTGTACGGTTCGATGAACTGGAACTGGACGCTGCAGGACGAAGGCACCAAGGCGTTCGTCAAGTCCTTCGGCGAGAAGTACGGCCGTCCGCCGTCAAACGCCGCCCAGACCGCCTATGCACAGACGCTGCTCTACGCTGACGCAGCCGAGCGTGCGGGCACCTTCAACCCCTGCGGCATCGTCGAAGCCCTCGAAGGCTACGATTTCGACGGCCTCGGCAACGGCCCGACCCATTACCGCGCCGCCGACCACCAGTGCTTCAAGGACGTGCTGGTCGTGAAAGGCAAGGAAGAGCCGTCCAACCAGTACGATACGCTGGAAGTGGTCGAAGTCACTCCGCGCGCACAGGTGGAGTATGCTCCGGACCATCCGATGTTCGCCGGCGGCGACCTCGGCAAATGTAATCCGGGCGCATAAGACCCCGATTGCCATTACCGCGCCGCCCAGGGCGGCGCGGTTCCTTTCCTGATTTGAGGGCTGGAACCGTTGCGCCGAGGGCGCATGCGGTTTTCGTTACGCGGGCTTCCAGATGGACGCAATAATTCTTCAGATTCTGAACGGCCTCGACAAGGGCAGCGCCTATGCGCTGATTGCCTTGGGTCTGACACTTATCTTCGGCACGCTTGGCGTCGTGAATTTCGCGCATGGCGCGCTGTTCATGATCGGAGCCTTCTGCGCGGTGACGCTGCAGAGGATCCTGTCATTCTCGTTCGTCGTCGAGGACCCGACCCAAAAGGACTTTCTCGGCAATCCGCTTAAGGTCGAGACACCTTACGTCGTCGACTGGTTCGGCGATGCGACAGGTCATGCGATCCTCGACTGGTCCGTGCCGCTGGCGATCATCTTCTCGATCCCGATCATGCTGGCGCTCGGCTATGCGATGGAACGCGGCCTGATCAAGTATTTCTACAAGCGCCCCCATGCCGACCAGATTCTCGTGACTTTCGGCCTCGCCATCGTGCTGCAGGAGATCATCAAGCTCTTCTACGGCGCGAACCCGATCCCGACGCCCGCCCCCGACGCCTTCAAGGGCTCAATCGATTTCGGAGTGATGATCGGCTTCCAGGCGAATGCGATCGTCTATCCCGCATGGCGACTGATCTACTTCGTGTTCGCCGCGATCATCATCGGCGCCGTCTTCGCCTTTCTGCAGTTCACGACTTTCGGCATGGTGGTGCGCGCAGGTATGGCTGACCGCGAGACCGTCGGCCTGCTCGGCATCAATATCGACCGGCGCTTCACGATCATGTTCGGCATTGCCGCGGCGGTCGCCGGCCTCGCCGGCGTGATGTATGCGCCGATCAACTCGCCGAACTACCACATGGGGATGGACTTCCTCGTCCTGTCCTTCGTTGTGGTTGTGGTGGGCGGCATGGGCTCACTCCCCGGCGCCGTTCTGGCCGGCTTCCTTTTGGGCGTCCTTGAGAGCTTTGCCTCCATGAACGAAGTGAAGTCGCTGCTGCCCGGCATCGACCAGATCATTATCTATCTTGTTGCAATCATCATCCTTTTGACCCGTCCCCGCGGGCTGATGGGTCGCAAAGGCGTGATGGAGGAATAATCAATGCTTGGACTGAGCAAGAAAGACTCACTCTTTCTCCTCGTCGTCGTCTGCCTGACGCTTGCGACGCCGATCATATTGCAGCCCTTCCCCGAGGGGTCCGCGCTGGCGCAGTTCAATGCGGGTTATCCCGACCTGATGCAGCGTTTCGCGATCTTCGGCATCTTCGCGATCGGCTTCAACATCCTGTTCGGCCTGACTGGCTACCTCTCCTTCGGCCATGCGGCCTTCCTCGGTGTCGGATCCTATTCCGTCGTCTGGATGTACAAGCTGCTCAACTACAATGTCGTGCCAGGGCTCGTCCTCGCGATCATCACGTCGGGCCTGTTCGCGCTGTTCATCGGCTACATCTCGCTGCGCCGGTCGGGCATCTATTTCTCGATCCTGACGCTGGCCTTCGCGCAGATGTCGTTCAACCTCGCCTATTCGGTGCTGACGCCGCTGACCAATGGCGAGACCGGGCTGCAGGTCTATACCGACGACCCGCAGATCCTGCTCGGCGAGAACCATCCGCTCGGCCCGCATTTCTTCGGTATCGTGATGCAGGAGAGCACGAAAGTGAATGTCGCCGGGTGGCAGTGGACGTTCAACAACGGCTACTATTTCTGCGCGATCATCGCGATCATCGCGTTCTACCTGTCGCTGCGCATCTTCCGCTCGCCATTCGGCACCATGCTTCGGGCGATCAAGACCAACCAGACCCGCATGAACTATACCGGCCTCAATCCGCGGCCCTATACGCTGGCGGCCTTCGTGATTTCCGGCATGTATGCCGGTCTGGCCGGTGGCCTTCTGGCGGCCATGGACCCGCTGGCCGGCGCAGAACGCATGCAGTGGACCGCCTCCGGCGAGGTCGTTCTGATGACGATTCTCGGCGGCGCCGGAACGCTGATGGGCCCGGTGCTCGGCGCGGGCTTCATCAAATATTTCGAGAACATCTTCTCCAAGATCAATGACGGCATCCTGCACAGCTGGTTCTCGGCGCTTCCCGACGGACTGGAAGACTTCCTGGTCTTCATCTTTCATCCGTTCGTCGGCAAGGGCTGGTCACTCACGCTCGGACTGCTGTTCATGCTGGTGGTGATCTTCCTGCCGGGCGGGCTGATCGAAGGCGGCAATCGCTTGTGGAGGCTTTTCACGGGCAAGAGCCGGAAGCCGAAAACGCCGGCCAAGGATCCGGAACACCACCCGAAACCGGCTCCGCACGTGGCCTGACTTCCGGAGGAACAAGACATGGGCATTCTAGAAGTCACCAACGTCAACAAGCGGTTCGGAGGCCTTCAGGCTCTCGGAAACGTCAATCTCGATATTGCCGAGGGCGCGGTCCACGCGATCATCGGGCCGAATGGCGCCGGCAAGTCGACGCTGCTCAACTGCCTGGTCGGCAAGCTGATCCCGGATACGGGCACGGTGATGTTCAACGGGCAGTCGGTACTTGGCCGCAAGCCCTACGAGATCAACCAGATGGGAATTTCGCGGGTGTTCCAGACCCCGGAAATCTTTGGCGACCTGACCGTGTTCGAGAACATGCTGATCCCGTGTTTCGCAAAACGCGACGGCGCCTTCCGCATGCATGCTCTCGAATCCGTGGCGAGCGAAAAGGACATCATCGAGAAAGCGGAGCACATGCTTTCCGATGTGAACATGATCGACAAGCGCACGATGGTCGCCAGTTCGATGTCGCGCGGCGACAAGCGCCGGCTCGAGATGGCGATGTGCCTCGTGCAGGAGCCGAAGCTGCTGCTGCTCGACGAACCGACCGCCGGCATGGCGCGCGCCGACACCAACAACACGATCGAACTCCTGAAGGAAATCCACGGCAAGCGCGAGATCACGATGGTCATCATCGAGCACGACATGCATGTCGTATTCTCGCTGGCCAAGCGGATCACCGTGCTGGCGCAGGGCACGCCGCTGGTCGAGGACACTCCCGAAAACATCAAGGGGCATCCGAAAGTGAAAGAAGCCTATCTGGGAGAGGCCGCATGAGCCACCTCGAACTCGACAACGGTGCCGAGAAGACGGAACGCCCCGACTTCTCCAAACACGCCAACCATGCGGCGACGGCGCCGGCCTTTCTCTCGGTGCATGATATCCATGCCTATTACGGCGAGAGCTATATCGTTCAGGGCGTGAGCTTCAACGTGCACGAGGCGGAGATCCTCGCCCTGCTCGGCCGCAATGGCGCCGGCAAGACGTCGACGCTTCGCGCGATCGCCCAGATCGGCTCGCCGCAGATGACGCATGG
>Ga0207814_100962_pt1 | contig 11432 bp, 6 predicted proteins | sample TtaePargueraPR_7_FD_187755 | JGI IMG/M metagenome (GOLD analysis project Ga0207814, IMG submission 187755) | Aerobic enrichment media microbial communities from Bioluminiscent Bay, La Parguera, Puerto Rico - Tt and P1 (2) (SPAdes) | ecosystem: Environmental > Aquatic > Marine > Unclassified ... | reverse complement strand
CGTTGTCCGGCCAGCGCGCCGGCCTCCGCCGCCTCGCGGTCGAAGCGTACCGTCGGCTCGGGTCGCTCGCCCATCCGCGCCGGGCGGAGCATTTCCTCGGTCACCCTGCGCGGCCGCGGCGGCGGCTCCTCGGTTTCGGTCCGGGGCGCGACCTCGCTGGCGCTGCGCCCGAGCCACCATCCGACGCCAAGCCCGCAGGCGATGACGAGGAGGACCAGGGTCGGGACCGCGCGGGACTTCATGCTGTTCCCCTAAACCCGGGAACCGCGCAGGGGTAGCGGAAAGATGCGCGCTTCAGCGGGTCGGGCCGAGCTCGGCGGGCTTGGCATCCTCGTAGTGGTTGAGGTGCGGGAGCCCCGTGTTGGGATCCTGGTAGGTGATCACCAGGTCCCGCTTCTCCGCAACCGCCCGCCAGGCGTTGTTGTAGAACGGCTCGAAGCCCTTGTCGGTCTTGTAGTCGACCAGCACCGGGTAGCGGTTGAAGTCATCCAGCCGCTGGATCGTCTTCACCAGCTCGGACTTGCCGGGGAGCAGGCCGAAGGCCTTCTGGCCGTTGTGCTCGCCGAGGTGGAAGCGAACCGCGTGCGGGCTGAGGTTGAGGAGTCGCACGCTGCCCCAGGGGAACGAGCGGGTGTCGTCGGCCAGGGCGACCACCTTGTAGGGGTCCTTGCTCTTCTCGGGTGCAGGCAGGAACAGGAACAGCACGCTGGAGCCCGACGGGAGCGCGGCGGCCTTGAGCGGCTTGTAGGGCTGCTCCGGGTCGTCATTGGGCAGCGAGAACACCCCGCCTTCGGCCGACGCGTTCATCTCGAAGGGCTCGGAGATGACCGTGGTGTACAGCGGCACCTCGCTCATTTCTCCGTCCTTGCCGGTCGGCGCGAACACCGACTCGACCTGGTCGACGTAGCTGAAACAGAGGGTGCGGGCGCTGAGCTTGCGGGCATTCTGGGCACTCGCAGCGAGGGCCAGCCCGCTGAGAAAGACGAGGACGCGAAGGATCATGGGTCGAACGTGGGGGAGGCGGGGCGACGGCTCAAGCGACATCGCCTCAGACTTCCTCCTTGCTCAGCCAGCGGAAGCCGGTCATCTCGAAACGCCGGCCGAACAGCCGGTTCGCCTCGGTGGTCGGCAGCTCGTCGACGGCGTCGGTGGCGTCCACGTACTCCGGGGTGCGCTGCACCACCGCCTCGCACCAGGCACGCGCCACGATGCGGCCGCTCGAGTCGGTCGCCTCGCCGTAGGCCCGCACCCGGAAGGTGTCGGAACGCACCGTCATCACCGGGCCGAGCGAGGACAGCAGGTCGCCCTGCGTCAGGTAGCCCGGCGCGCCGGTCGCGTTCGAGCCCGTCATTGCCTCGGGGAAGCCGTAGCCGGCTCCGGAGACATCGGCGTCGGTGAGGATCTTCGAGTCCTCGTCGAAGTCCGCGTTGATGTCGGTGCGGTCGATCGCGGCCTGCAGGGCGCCCTTGAGGGCGGCCTGGGTGTCGCTGCCCGGGGTCCGGTTGACGAACTCCGCGAGCGAGAGGAAGGGACCGCGCTCGCGGATCTCCTCGACGATGTTCTCGGCCAGCTCGTCGATCTGACGGTCGGGAAGGGTGCGGAAGCCGTTCCAGCGAGCGTGCCGGGCGTTGAGCCCGCCCTGGTTCTCCTCGACCGGGCGGCCGCTCGCGCGGCGCATCCGGCTGAAGGGGTTCTCGGCCTCGTCGACCATGCCCGCCATGCCTCCGCCACCCGCCGCGCCGGTGCCGTCGTAGTAGGCCACCGTCTCCTCGTTGAGCGAGGAAAGCAGCGCCTTCCACGCGTCCACCGAGAGCGAGTTCACGTTGAACGGGCCGTCGACCATCATCAGCGAGGCATTTTCGAGGTAAGCCTCATCCTCGGCGGCGAGGCCGGCGGCGGCGGAACCCTCGAGCCGGCCACTCGGGACCAGGCGCGGATTGAGCAGCGGCTCGCCGTCCTCGAAGAAGTCCTTGGCCACCTGGCTGAGCGGGCGGGTCGAGGCCATCGCCGGGCCGTCGTGATCGGCGATGGTCGAGAAGTAGTAGCCGTCCCACAGCGCGTTGTTGGCGAGCCAGGCGTGGTCGAGCAGGGTCTCGCCCGACTTCGGGCTCGAGCCGACCACGGCTTCGGCGGGCAGCAGCGGGTCGGCGAAGGACTCACCCACGGTGTAGGCGGCCCCGCCCATGAAGCCCTGCGGCGAGAGCCCGGCGTGGCGGAGCTGGGCCAGCGACTGCAGCGGCATCGAGGGAATCTCGTACTGCGGTGCAGCCTTGAGGCCCTTCAGCGCGCTGTTGGAGGTGAAGGCGTAGGTCCGGTTGGTCAGCGGGTCGTGCTCGATCGCCGAGTCGGGGCGCCACGGACGCATCGCCACCTCGTGGGTGTGCAGGCCGAAGCCCTCGTTGCGGAGGTCGATGCGGGCCATGTTCGACGACAGGGCCGGCTGCACCCACGGCTTGCCGGGGCTGATAGAGTCGAGGGTGGTCTTCGACTCGAAGCTGAAGATCGCGAAGGGCTTCACACGGGCGTAGTCCTTGATCTTGTCGCTCGGGCGCTGGTAGATCTCGGTCGTCCGGTAGGGACGCTGCAGGCGGGCCGGGTAGCGGACGGTGGTGTCCTTGCCGGCCATCTCCCGCTTGAGGATTTCCTCGCTGGAGTAGTCGAGCTGCAGCAGGCCGGCGCGGGTCCGGCGGCCGCGCTGGACCATCGAGACCTCGACGTCGAGTTTGTTGCCGGAAGCCTGCGAGGCCATCGGGGCGAACTCGACGTCCACGGTGTCGGTCGCCCGCAGCGACATGATGCCCATGCCGTCGTCGTGTCCGGTGAGCAGGTGGTCGGGGGTCAGCCAGTCGACCCAGAAGCCCATGCCCGGAGCGTATCCCGGGGCCAGCGGAACGTCGGCGGTCAGGTTGTCCTGCCAGTCGAACATGCCGCCGGTGTCCCAGGTCCAGTCGCCATTGACCGATTCGCCGAAGATCTTCGCCTCGCCGGGTGCCAGCTCGATCGGCCGCGCGCGGGAGGTGGTGTAGGAACTGCGGACGTTCAGCCCGAAGCTCTTCGGCTGGTTGCTGTTGGAGTCGTGGTAGACGTAGAGCTGGTTGAAGTGGGCCAGCTGGGTGGTCTGGGGCTGGTTGTTGCGGTAGAAACGGAACCCGATCGGCACGTCCTTGAAGTCGACCCGGAGCTCGTCGAAGGACAGCGGCACGTTGTACGGGTTGTACAGTGTGACGATCGGCGAGTAGATCATGTAGAGCATGTAGTTGCGCTGCTGGTCGCCGGTGGTCGACTTGATCGTCCCGCCGCCCCAGTGGCCGTGGGCATCCTTCGAGACCAGCGAGAACTGCAGCTGGACCTTGCTCACGATCGGCATCCGCATCGCGCCGTCCGGCGCCTGGGGCAGGCTGTAGCTGCGGTCACGGCGGTTGTAGCCGGGTCCGCCGTTGCGCGGAAGCTGCGCCTCGATGCCGTAGCCGCCGTCGGCGCTCACCAGCTCTTTGTAGGTGTTCGCATACTCCTGGAGCTGGACCCACATGGGGGCGTTGTCGGCATCCTCGGCATCGGGGTCGTCGTAGATCGGACTCTTCGGGAGATCCGCCGGCATGTTGTCGAACATCCGGCTGAGGTCCTTCTTCCATCCGCCCCGGGCGGAGTCGGTGAGCAGGCCGCGGCTGACGACCGTCACCGCGTGCTGGGCCGGACCGAGGTTCGGCATGCCGGGAATGACGACGGAGGTGGGCAGCGAGTAGAGGCGGCCGCTTTCCTCGCTCCCGAACCAGTCGTAGTCCTTGAGCTCCTCGATGCGCTCCAGGCCGAAGCGCGAGGCGGCGCCCATCAGCGCGTGCTCCGCGTTGGCCAGGGTGGTCGGCTCCTCGCGGACGAGGTCGGCCTTGGCCTTGACGCTCTCGTCAAGCGCCACCCACGAGTAGGCGCCGGACAGGCCCTTCTCGGCGGTCGGCACCGGGATGCGCTGGCCGAACACGACGTCCTCGAGCTCGCCCGAGTTCCCGAGGGAACCCTCGGCGAGCAGGCGGATGTCCTCGGCGACGGGCGGCGAGGTCGCGCCGTCCTCCGCGCCGGCGGCAAGGAATCCGAGCAGGCGGCTGGACGCTTCGGGATCGGGCTCGTTGGCGGTGGCGAGCGCACCTTCCCAGGCCGCCGCCATGTGACGCGGTGCGGTGTCCGAGGCAAAGCGGGCCGGCGCGCTGATGCGCTGGTCGGCACCCAGATTCGACTGCAACTCGCCGATCGCCATCATCAGGGCCAGGCGCGCGTTCGACCGGGCCACCTGCATCGCTTCACCCTGGGTGGAGGCGCGCAAGGTGACCGTCGAGAGGCTGAGGAGACCCACTGCCAAGAGCGACAGGAGCACCATCATCGAAATCGTGATGATCAGCGAGAAGCCTCCCTGACGCAACTTGCCCCGAACCGGGGAAAAAGTCCGGTTTGATGTAGAAATGGTTTTTTGCATCGCGATTTTTGAGGAAAATAACCGCCTCAAACGGCTTGTAAATACAAAAGAAGGGCAAAATGGCGATCGTTGCCCGCGGGAAATCCCTGGCTGTTCCCCTTTATGCCGGAAAAGGGGGAAAGTATTACCGTCGATCATCCGTTTTCACCTCCTTCGGGACAAGTTCCCGTTTCGGGTAATGCATCGTCCATTCGGGTGAAGCGAGGGCCTATCGGTTCGCAGCGACCTTCCGGGACCGCCCCGCGGGAGCCCGCGGAACCGCAGGGAATCTTCGCCCTGATCCCAAGAAATCGGCTTGCGCAAAAATACGGTTAGGTCCCAAGCAGGTGGGGCGCATGCGGGACCTGTTCGCCCATCCAGCCCACCAGGAGAAGGATCTGGGGTTTCCGATCCCGGATTCGCCGCATGCCTGTTCGGTGTGCCTGCCGACCTGGGCCTCGGTGGTCGGCTACGAGGAAGGCCGCGACAAGGTGATGCGCCGGCTGCGGGCCGGCTACCCCCGCTTCGTGCGTCATCCGCTGGTGGCCCGCGCCACCCAGCTGGCCGCGGTGGAACTGGCGGGCGACGGGGACGAGGTGTTCCTGTTTCCCACCCGCCAGTCGGCGCAGCGCGGGCAGCGTTGGATCGAGCGTCGCGGCGAGGTCGCCGCACGCTCGGCGGGTTTCCAGGGCCTCCAGGCCCTGATCGTGCCCAAGCGGGGCGCGCAGGCGGCGGTCGACTATCAGCGCTTCACCGGTGAGCTAATCAGCAGCCGGATGGCCGCGGACCTGGTCGAGGGGACGCTCCGCTCCGGCAGCAAGCGCCACTTGCTGCAGCGACGCCTTGCCACGCTCTATCGCACCCAGGCGCCCAACGTCTCGGTGTTCGGCAACGGCATGGCCGCGGTCACCGCGGTCCTCCGGTCGCTGCCCGGGCTCGCGGCGGGCCGGAAGACGCTGCAGGTGGAGTTTCCCTACGTCGACTCGCTGAAGGTCCAGGAGCTGATCGGCAATGGCGCGGTGTTCCTCGGCGAGAGCGAGGGCGAGTCCTTCGACGAGGCGCTCCGCCGCATCCGTCGCGGGGAGTTCGCCGCGGTGTTCACCGAGGTGCCGAGCAATCCGCTGCTTCGCTGTGTCGACCTGCCGGCCCTCGCCAAGGCCTGCCGCGAGGGCGGAGTGCCGCTGGTGGTCGACGACTCCTCGGTCGGACCCGCCAACGTCGACGTCCTCGGCTGGGCGGACGTCGTCACCTGCAGCCTCACCAAGTGGCTCTCGGGCGAGGGGGACGTGATGGGCGGCGCCGCCGTGGTGCGGCCGGACTCGGAGTTCGCCGGCGAGATCGGGTCGGCGCTCCGCCAGGAGTCCGAGGAGTCGGCCCCGATCTACATCGGCGACGTCGAGGTGCTCCTTTCCAACCTGAAGGGCTACAGCCGTCGCGTGGCCACGCCCAACGCCACCGCCCTCGCCCTGGTGGACCTCCTGTCCCAGCACCCGGGCGTCGAGCAGGTCTGGCACCCGTCCCGGACGACGCGCGCCCGCTACGAGTCGGTGATGGCGGCGGGCGGCGGCTTCGGCGGGCTCCTGTCCTTCACCCTGCGCACCGCCAAGAAGGCCGCCAAGGTCTTCGATGCGCTGGAACTCACCAAGGGACCGAGCTTCGGCACCCGGTTCACGCTGGTCTGCCCGTACGTGATGCTGGCCCACTATCGGGAGCTCGACTGGGCCAGCGCCTGCGGCGTGCCGTCCCACCTGCTGCGCGTGTCCTGCGGAGAGGAGCCCGTCGAGAGGCTCGCCGAGCGTTTTGAGAGCGCACTTCGGTTTGCGTGATCTAAAGGAATCAGTGGATTATTGGCAGAAGGGCTCGGCATTTTTTGGTAAAAAAACTGCCGATAACTGCATCCTTAGCAAATAAACTTGATTGCACCTGATAAATGGCTGCAATGCCCGTGCCTTTGGCGGAAAAGATTACTTTCTCGGCAAACGGGGCTCTTTGACGCAGGGCAAACTGGCAACGAAACGCATCGGAATGCATGAAAAGGAAACCCAAGCTCGCTCTTCGAGTTAACCATGAAAATCCGAATCATCACCTTTGGAACAACCGCGGGGTCTGGTGGTGTCACCTGACCGTCCACAAGCCTGACGCGACCGCCGAGCGACTGCGATTTTCGCTCAAGACGCGGGACGTCGAGCAGGCGCGGGAACGGCGTGATCGGATTTTCCAACAGATCGCGGAGCACTACGAAATCGCCGCCTGAGCCTCGCGCCCAAGCCGATTTCAAATGCGACGACTGCCCGCGCAGTCGTCGTTTTTTTTGCCTTGGGAGCGCCTCCTGGAGCCGGGAGGCGGCTGGTCGGAACCGGGGGGGTGCCGTTGACATCGACCGATGGCCCCCTAGGGTCGCGGCGCCATGATCGAACCCACCCCGGTCCTCCGCCTGGCCCGCATCCTCCCTTCGCTGGCGGCGACGTCGCTGCTCCTGCTGGTCGGGCCCTTGGTGCGGCCCGCTTCCGCCGAGGCGTGGAACCCGCCGCCGCCACCTGCCGACGAGTTCGACTGGATCCAGCTCAGCTCGGGCGAGTGGCTCAAGGGCGAGTTGAAGGGCTATCTCGACGACGAGGTCTACTTCGACAGCGACAAGCTCGACCTGCAGGTGATCGACCGCGAGGACGTGAAGTTCCTGCGCACCGCCAAGCCGGTGCGGGTCGGCTACCAGGCCGATGAGGTGGCCGGGTTGACCGGTGCCTTCGGCGACGATCACATCGAGGTGGCCGAGGGGGCCGTCGAGGTGAAGGACGGCAAGCTGCGGATGCGGGAGTCGGGAGAGACCGTCGCCGCGGTGGACGAGGTCATCACGATTGCCACGGGGGCCGAGAGCGAGTGGGACAACTGGTCGGGAAAGGCCTCGGTGGGGGTGGACTTCCGCGAGGGCAACACCAGCCAACTCGACTACAACGCCGCGCTGGAGCTGGCGCGGATCACGCCGACCAGTCGCTTCAATTTCAGCTACCTCGGCAACTACAGCGAGAGCGACGGGGTGGAGTTCGCCAACAACCACCGGGCCGGCTTCAACTTCGACCTCTACCGGACGCCCCACTTCTTCTACCGCCCGGTGTTCGGGGAGTACTTCCGGGACACCTACCAGAACCTCGCCCACCGGGCGCTGCTGGGTAGCGGCCTGGGCTACGAGCTGGTCGACACGCCCAGAACCACCTGGGAGTTGAACGCGGGCGCCGCCTACCAGTTCACCGAGTTCGACACGGTGCCGGTGGGCCAGGAGAAGACCGAGGGCTCCGCGGCGGCGGTCTTCGGCAGTGTCTACGAGACCGAGATCAACGACCACGTCGACTTCATCAGCCAGTATCGGGCGATCCTCACCCGCGAGGAGGCGGGGCTGTACTCGCATCACTTCGTCAACACCCTGTCGTTCGAGCTGACCGACGACCTCGACTTCGACTTCTCGCTGATCTGGGACCGCATCGAGGAGCCGGCCCGTGAGGCCAGCGGGCTGACCCCGAAGAAAGACGACTTCCGGCTGATGTTCATGCTCGGGGCCGAGCTCTGAGCCGGTCGCACGGCCCGAGCGGACCGGTGCTTGTCAGCCGTCTCCGGAACCCTCAGCTTCGGGCGTTCCGGAGGAAACGTCTTCAGGGCCTGTAGCTCAGCGGTTAGAGCAGGGGACTCATAATCCCTTGGTCGCGGGTTCGAATCCCGCCGGGCCTACTTGCTTGCGGCCTCGGGCGGGGAACCGGGAACTCCGCTCCAGCGCGTGGCTGAGGGGGGCGTTCGGAACCAATGGCTTGGGACATGAACCAAGCTCGGGGTGAGCCGCTCCACGAGGTCGAAGAGAGTCTCTAGGTACCCGGGACTCCCTGTTTGAGGAGGGGCGGGCAAGGGGCCCTGTGACCGAGAGAATGTCCGCCCTTCCAACCCGGACACGCGGCCGGTGAATCCGGGAACACGGCCGATGTCAGCTCATTGTATAAATGCGCTGGTGCGAATTTCGATGAGCCGATGGAGGGAACAACGAATCTAGGGCCCAGTGACGGACGAGGCAGGACCGGGTCGGGTCGGCGCTCGGGCGCCGGAGGCCTCCCGGGGAGGGGGGAATGCTTGCGCAAATCAGAATGCAATCTGCGCATATGGAAGCTTGGGCCGGAGCGGGATTCGTTCGACAACTACCGCTGACAAGAGGGAATGAGACGGACCGTCGATTCCCTGCCAAAACCCAACACCAAGCCAATCCATGATCAGCAAAAGCCCAGTGAAGCTCGCCGCCCTCCTTGGGGGGATCGCCTTCGGCATCTCAGGCGATCCGTCCTCCGCGGCGAGCATCGCCATCATCAACGGTGATTTCGAGACGGGTGCGGACAACGACGCCCCCCCGACCGGCTGGACCGACAACACGCCGACGAGCTTCTGGCTTGGCGTCGTGGATGAGACCGACAACCCGACCGCCGCCGAGGGTGCGCTGGCTCCCGGCGCGGGTCTTGGCAATTTCTTCCTCACCACCGGTCGTCAATCCGCGGGTGCCGGGTCGCAGCCGAACGACGGCCAGCTGGTCCAGACCGTCGGGCTTGCCTCGTTCGCGAGCGAGATCGACAACGGCGACCAGCAGATGACGGTCGGCTTCATCTACGCCAGCGACGATGACCGGGACACGGGCTCGTTCAGCCTGCACTTCTTCAGCACGACCGACGGGTCGGGCGCGGAGCTCGGCGCGGGCTACAGCGTGGCCCTCGACGCGGGAACGGGATTCGAGTTTTCGGGTTGGCAGGAGCCGACGGTCGGAGGAGTGGTTCCGGTGGGAACGCGGAGCGTGACCCTCCAGATCGACACCACCCGCTCGGGCGGCTCGGCGAGCAACATCTGGATCGACAACATCACGGGCGATATCAGCACCATCCCGGAGCCCTCCGCTGCCTTGCTGGGTGGTCTCGGGCTCCTCGGCCTGCTGCGTCGTCGCCGCTCGAGGTGACGGCCGGGCCCTGCCCCGGGGTGAACGGATTCCGGTCGGGCTCCGGAAGCGAGGAACGCCTGGATTACCGGCATCGCGGGACCCGGGTCGCGTCGCGGTGCCCGCACGGCTGCGCCACCCGATCCACCCCGCGCGGAACCCCATGGCCTTGAACGCACACCGAGAGAGACAGCGCGTCCTCGCCCTCATCCTGGGCCTTGCCGGCATCGCGGGCAGCGCGGCCGGGGCGACTTTGCCGATCGCCAACGGTGACTTCGAGCTCGACGCCGCCGACAACGCTGCGCCACCCAGCGGGTGGACCGATGAGACCCCGACGAGCTTCTGGTCGGGGGTGGCGGGCGAGACAGGGAATCCGACCCCCGGGGAGGCCGCCACCGCTCCCGGCGGCCTCGGGAGCTACTTCCTCACCACCGCCCACCAGTCAGCCGGCGCGGGCTCCCAGCCGGTCGACGGCCGGCTGAGCCAGGTGGTGGACCTTTCCCCCTTCGGGACCGCGGTCGACCAGGGCGGCCAGACGGTCACCATCGACTTCATCTACGGGAGCGACGACGCGCGCGACACCGGATCGGTCAGCCTGCACTTCTTCGGCACGACCGACGCCACGGGCGACGAGCTCGGGTCCGGCTTCCGCGTGAATCTCGATGCCGGCGACGGCTACACCTTCACCGGGTGGCAGCACCTCAGCGTGGGGGGGATCGTGCCGGTGGGCAGCCGCAGCATGACGCTCCGGATCGACACCACCCGGTCCGGTGGCTCGGAGACGAACCTATGGATCGACAACTTCTCGGGCACGATTGGCAGTGGCTCGGGCGCGGACTCCGATGGCGACGGGCTCCCGGACGACTACGAGCAGAGGATCATCGACTTCGACCCCGCCGACGCCGTGATCGACTTCTCGCACGTGGCGGGTCCGGGCGAGCTCCCGACCACCACGGACTTCGACGGCGACGGATCCAGCGATGCCGAGGAGCATGCCAGGGGGACCGACCCGACGAATGCCGACAGCGACGGAGACGGACTGTCCGACGGGGTGGAAACGGGAACCCATGTCGACGGCGGCGCTCCCGGCACCGACCCGCTCAAGGCGGACAGCGACTTCGACGGCTTTGGCGACGGCAGCGAACTTGAGGCCGGCAGCGATCCGCTCGACTTCGCCAGCGTTCCGGCCGCGGTCACCGAGAATCCGCGCTCGCTTCCGGGTCTCGCCGAGGCCGCGTCCGAGGGGACCTTCCCCGTCCATCGCGAGGGAGTCGCCGCGACCATCGTCCACGACGCCGCCGACGCCAAGGTGGTGGAGATCGCCGCCGCCCTGCTGGCGGATGACATCGAGGCGGTGGCCGGCACCCGTCCGCGGGTGACCGACTCGACGGTGGGGCTCGAGGGCCCGGTGATTCTCGCCGGCACTGTGGGCGGCAGCTCCTTGATCGACGCCCTGGTGTCCTCGGGGAAGGTCGACGTGTCCGGGATCCTCGGGAACTGGGAATGCTACCACCTCGCCCTCGTGGCCGATCCGCTCCCGGGGATCGACGAGGCGCTGGTCGTGGCTGGCAGCGACCGGCGGGGAACCGCCTACGGGCTGGGCTCGATCAGCGAGGCGATGGGTGTCTCTCCGTGGACCTGGTGGGCGGACGTGCCGCCGCCGCAGCGGGCGTCGATCCACCTGGCCGGCCTGCCGCTGGATTCCAGCCCGCCGAGCGTACGCTTCCGCGGGATCTTCATCAATGACGAGGACTGGGGCCTGCAGGAGTGGGCGGAGAAGAACTACGAGTCGGGCCCGGGCGAGGCGAAGGACATCGGGCCGAAAACCTATGCCAAGGTCTTCGAACTCCTGCTTCGCCTCCGCTCGAACTACTGCTGGCCGGCCATGCATCCGAGCACCCGCGCGTTCCACCACTACGCGGACAACAAGCAGGTCGCCGACGATATCCTGAGCGGCCTGGAACGGCAGGAATTCCTGCCCTTTTTCCAGCCCCAGTTCGATGCCAGAACGCTCCAGGTCACCGGCGTCGAGGC
>Ga0207814_100960_pt1 | contig 11459 bp, 10 predicted proteins | sample TtaePargueraPR_7_FD_187755 | JGI IMG/M metagenome (GOLD analysis project Ga0207814, IMG submission 187755) | Aerobic enrichment media microbial communities from Bioluminiscent Bay, La Parguera, Puerto Rico - Tt and P1 (2) (SPAdes) | ecosystem: Environmental > Aquatic > Marine > Unclassified ... | reverse complement strand
CAGACCTTGTTGTAGAACATGCCGGGACGGATGAAAGCCGTCGACTTGGCGGGCTTGACGGTGACGTTGAGCGTTTTCGTGGACATGATCGGTCTCTCCTAAGAAGTGACGCTTGATTGCGGCACAATCGAAGGCTAGAAACCGTAAGCTATTGATTCAATTACTATATACGAAACAAAATCCGCGCTAATAGGAACTCTCTTCCTGTAAAGCCGGGCAACATTACACGCTCATAGGGTAGATAAACGAGCAAAGGCTACTTAAAGAGGACTTCCTTCAAGCAATCTTCTGACGTCCTCCGTTATGATCGGGGCATCGCCGGGGAAAATTCGCGCCATCTTCACGGCGCTGCGAAGCGACAGGTCGGCGGGCGCGCGTTTGAGAACAGCGTCGATGACCACGGGCCCTTTCTCGGTTGCGACGGACGCCTTACCCGGCAAGATATCCTCGTCGCCCATGATCCAACGGAACATGACAAGGGATGGTTCGTATTCCGGCACCATGTTGACTGCGGAGAAATAGAGCCATTTGTGGCGCTCGACGATGAGCCCGCTATGCCGTCCCCGGAAATAGGCGCCACTGGAATAGCGGTATTTCGAGTAGCTGGTGAGCCGCACAAATCCGAGATTGTCGCCAAGAGGTTTGACGATCACGATTGAACACATGACCTGGCTGAGGTCCGATAGCAGCTTGTAGAACTGGAAGTAGATACCGGATCGGAACCGGGGGGCGGGAAGGTGGGTCAAGTTGCGCAGCCCTTCCTCGAATTCCGTTGGGATATTCACGTTTGCCCGAAAGCCGACCTGAAACAGGTCGACTTCGGCAATCCGGAAGAAATTGGCGATCGTCTTGGCGGTGCCTTCGGTCGGAAGGTTCTCGGCCGACAGATAGCGGTCGAATTGCGAGCGCGAGATCCGCATCGCCTTGCAGATATAGGCAATCGAGCGCCCGTCGTTTTCACACAGGCGGCGCAGATTGTCGGCCACGACCTCTTTCAGGGTAAGGTTTGCGCGTTCACCAAACCGCCGCACGTTTGTTCTCCACAAATCTTCTGCGGGCGGAGATTAGAAGTCCGCCAAATTCCAATCAACTATCCTGTTCAAACCCACCGGCTTCCACTGCATCGAGTAAGTCCAGGCAGCACTGCCGGGCATAAAGTGCAAAGTGACTATCAGGCTCTGTCTCGGAAACCGATGCCAGTACCTGAAACTCTTTCCAGAACAATGCCACGAAACGCGCGGCCATTTCCAAATCGGCCAGGTCGACAGCGGCTTTCAGCGCCAGACGACGGATAAGGCACTCCAAGGACCCCTGCGGGTTGTCGCAAATGTGGATGCGCAGGATATCCCGCGCGTCCTTTGCGGTGAGCCCTGCCAAGGATGAAATCCCAGTGCCATGAGGTTTCGGCAAGGTATCGTCCGAAAGACTTTAAATACGGCATTGAAACACATTCGCCTTTATTGAGTAAATTGATAAAATATAGCATATAAAACATACTGCCAAAGTGCGCGCGCCGTCGAATGACAGGCGTCACCTGGAATTTACCCTAATTTAGTGTATTCTCGAACCCGGCTTTTGGGTGATTTATGCGTGAATCGATTCAACGAAGCATAACGGATGATTTTCATGGACAGTGCCGAGGCCACCGAACGGAAGACTGACGATAACCTTTACATGCAAATGACTGCCGAAGTGGTTTCCGCTTACGTCGAAAACAATCCCGTTCCGGTGTCCGACTTGCAAAAGCTTATTGCCGACGTTCATCAGGCGCTCGTTAAACTCGACGGGAAGTCTACGGAAGCTGAGACCGAAAAACCAAAGCCCGCCGTCAACCCCAAGCGCTCTGTCACTGACGACTACATCATCTGCCTGGAAGACGGACAGAAGTTCAAATCGCTGAAACGGCATCTCATGAGCCATTACAACATGACGCCGGAAGAGTACCGCGAAAAATGGGGCTTGCCCGCTGACTATCCGATGGTTGCTCCGGCCTATGCCGCGCAGCGATCCAAGCTGGCTCGTGAGATGGGCCTTGGGCGTAAGCCGGGCCAGAAGCGCGCCAAGAAAAAATAATATACCAACGCGGGGAGCAGCGGAACTCGAACGCCTTCGTCAAGTCCACTGACGGAGAGTGTCAGACGTTCCCTTTTCCTCTAGTTGGATAATCACCCTATCCTAATCGTAGCCGAGCGGCGGTAGTATCGATGGCGATAGCGCTCTCAAGCGCTTCGCCGAATGCCGTAGCGCCGCGATATGGTCATCGCGGCTGAACGATAGCCGAGTTTGCGATTCCTGAAGGACGCTCACATACTCACCTGCATCCACCATAATTGCTTTAACTCTCGAAATATTATACATAAGAAACTCCCTATACAGTAAGAGGGCTTGGCCGTGCCATTACTGTTCGACGCGACAAAATTGTTGGCTTTGATAGCTTCCTTTATTATGCTATTCGGGCCTAAAAAACTCACAAATACAGAAGGTGTATTTATATTACTTAGTTTAAGCGAAGTAAAGTATTTTGTTATAGGGTTTCTTGTTATTGTATTGTTTTACAGTCGGATATTCGAATTAATTCATGCGGGCTATCGTCAATTAAATATATTAACGCAGTGTGCATCTGCTCTTATAAATCGCCGTTCGCGATGGCATGCCGCATATCTGGTCGGCTCCATAGGATTTTTTTCACTGGCGATCGGGATATTTTTCACTAGTATTTCACAACTAGCCTATACTCAGGCGCGTGCAGCTAGCTATCTGTACGACGGCAATTATACAATAATCCAGCGAAAGCTTATTAAAAGTGTAAATCAAAGCATCGTAGCCGGGACTACATCCAACGCCGTCACGAAGCTCGACAACATGATAGCTCTATTCCCCGACGATACGATAACTACCTACGCCGAGGATTTACGGCTGAAATTGAACGGACTGAGGAAGCTGTCTGCTACACTCACGCAAAGAGGCCGCGATCAACTTGAACGGGGCCTGCTGAGGTCTGCGGCTCACTCTCTGGAGTATGCTTATCTAGTCGACCCAGACAATGACATCGCAAGGCAGCTCCATGAGGATCTTATAGAGTCCGTTGATACAGGTGAAATTCGAGAATCGGCTTCGCAGTTGAAGCAGATCTGCGGTGCAGATCAGGCGATTTCAAATGAAAATAATCCGGATGTCAGAAGGGCATTAAACCCTATAAGGGCGTACTACGTTGAAGATCACGGGGCGCGATTTCCATTGACGATTGTGTCCATATGCGAACGAGGAATTGGTAATCTCATAGAACACAAGAGGCTCGGTTCTCAACCGCCCCAGACCATCGTAAAAGGGCTTATTTATTACGATAGCATCGATAAATACATTGCGGATCTTCAGTCTTCACTACGAACATATTCTCGCGTGCATGCGGAAAGAACATGAAGAAGCCCTTACAGAAGCATAAATCTACGGCCTTAGGATTATATATGATGCTGTTCACTTTTATAATCGCCTCAATGCCAATGGTATATCTAGGTTTCAAGCCGGGTGATATTGCTTACAATGTAATTAGCGCTTTTACGGGTTCAAAGTAGGTGCAACGCGGTCTTGGAATATTGGAACTTACGCGTTCGGCGCAAAGAGCTGCAAATTTAATAATTGCAGTTGCTATCGCCGTCATACTTTTGTCATGTGCCGTCTTCTATGTAGCTGAAGTATCTTACAAAGAACAAAGCAATCTTCTGGATCATGCAGTTTTTTTTAGTTCCAATGACACAAGCGATGAAGCTCTACAGTCTGATCAAAATTTGGATTTACTCATAGAGAACAACTTCTTTTCTGCTTTTACAGATGAATCGAGTGCTGTTTTCGAAGCAAAGGAAATATTAGAAAGGCGCGGCCAAAAAATTGATGGAAAATATTTTTCAAGCTTATGGGAATTTCTAGATTACCTTCACGCAACAAATCAGCTTGAAGCCGCAGCGATCATAGAAAAGCATTTTGGGGAAAGCGGCTCCCTATGGTCGCTTTCAGATTGCATCGATGAAGATAGCGATTCTGATCGGTGTAATGTCGATTATGCTAATCAGATAAATATGGTGAATTTCTTTCAGCATATTTTAGATGCCTATATATATCCCGCCATCGAATACTTTTATACCGGAAGAAGTGGAGATGGTTATAATTTGATTAGAACATCGGATTCAATCGTAAGATCCATTGATATAGAAATAGGGGCGCCCTTTAATTACGAGAATCTGAATAAGGTGTATGTATTAAATGATATTGTAAGGGATATGTATGAGGGTAGTTTGACGCTGCAATGGCGTGATATCAGCTATATGCTATCCAGAATGGATTATGCTGCGGATGGAGTACCTGAAGATAATCCCCCCAGTAGCCTCCTCGCTTCTTATGTCGAAGGAGTTCGGTTACTCCACAGGCGATGTTTCTCGGAGGCGGCTTCCGGTTTTACTAAGGCAATTGAACTTCAGCGCGAGACCTCGCAATCTGGCGGGAGGTTCCGCGAATTGCTTTCTTATCTTGTTGTTCGATCGATAAGCGAACCATTTTACGACCTTGAGAATCTATCTTTAGTCGTCGATTGGTCTGGAGGGACGCCCATCAGTCCTGAAGCATACCTTTCGAGGGTATACGTTCGCGACTGCGGTAATCAACTCCCCGCGTCTCAATACGTAAGAGACATAATCCCGATCCTTAAAGGAAACCTTGGACAAGTGTCCCGTAAGGGGCTTCGCCGAGATATTTCCGAGCTCGGGAATCTGCTCCCTAACTCTCTGTCCGCGAGACTGGAGTTTGCGAAAAGGCATACTTACTATCTTTGTCATACAAGCGAAACTCTGGTCGGCCAGCCAGGGACATTCGTAAAAGATAACTTGGTGATAATGAAAAGCACGGTGGGCAATATCCGTTTGGAGCTATGCGGGCTAAATGAGAAGTTCGAGCGGCCGGAGGCGGCGGACGGGCAAAGCTTTGGCGCTTCAATGAATATGTCGCCGTCTCGTGCCGAAGATATTGAAACTGAAAATTCCGATTTGTCAGATTTTAAAGCCGAGGAAGTTGATCAGGCACAAGCCTCAACTGACCTAGAGATGCTCGGGGAGTGGATCAAGGTTGAATCGGTCGTTAGTAATTCGAACGCTAGACAATTAGCGTCGAATTACAGCGAAGCAATTAGCGAAGATATTGCCGTCTTTAGAGATACGTTAGGTACATATGCAATCGCGCTAGGACCTTTCGCTACCGGAAATGCAAAGCGGTGGCGCGACGAGCTGGTGGCTCTGGGCAAAATCCCGACCGATAGCAAGGTTAGCAACGCGGAAGGTTTTGTAGATCTGGAATGGGGCGGAGACGGTCTTCTAGCCCTGAATATTCAGAACCAACTCGAGCGCCTTGGATGCTCGCCTGGTATAAAGGACGGAGATTGGGGGCCGTCGACAAGCGCGGCCTTCATGCGTGCAATGAAGAAAATTGGACCTCCTGGGTTCGCACCTGGGCCAACACGCGGCGCTTTAGAGAAATTGAGAAAAGCCAGAGGCAATCTCTGCGGTTTGTCAAATGGCGGGCGCGATCAAAACAGCCAGCAAACACGTGAGGCGTCTAAGCTCGATGTTCTCGGACATTGGATACAGATATACAGCCGAGAGCAGCTCGACGAAGCGTTAACGCTCGCAAAGGAGTACCAGACGTCGCTATCAAGTGATGCCAGCGTCTTTTTACATAAGTCTGGTCTCTATGTTGTGGCGATTGGTCCGTTTTCTAATGAGTCAGCCGCTCATTGGGCGAGGGAACTGAAGAATGACGGGAAGATTCCTGGCGATAGTATCGTAAGAACCGGCCAAAACCTGGGTTCAATAGTGTGGGGAGGAGAGGGGCTTCTTGAGCTTAATATTCAAGTGCAACTTTTGCGCTTGGGAATTGATCCCGGTGTTCTCGATGGAGACTGGGGAACGAGGACTCAGGAGGCTTACTCACGTGGGCTGCGATGTGTTGGTTCGCCGGCATCCACGAGTTTGCCAAGTTTCGAAGGGTTGAATGATCTGGCCAGTTCTCCCGATCGACATTGTTTGTGATTTGAGGTTTCGTTCTCGCTGATTACTCGATGGTCGCTCCTCCTTAAGCAGCGCAGCGTTCCGGGCTGGCCGCCAGATGGACCTCAGGCGCAAGCCGAGATCAAAGATGCCAAAGGCAAAAGCAAATAGTCTGCTGATCGTTGTAATGGGTGCTGCTCCTATCCAAGGAGCAGCACATCCCGCTCGATCTCGACGACCGAGCCTTCCAGGACCATGTCCCGGCCGAGCCGTTCATAGTCGATGTAGCGCCCCAGATTGCCCGGAACCTCGTAGCACTCGTCCACGATCTGCTCGGCATAGTCTGCGGCGGTCCCGCGAAAGACACTGAAGTCGTCCCACTTCGCCGCAAGCTCTGACATCGCGTAGCCGTCATCGGCCAAATGACAGGCGATCAGATAACGATCGTCATCACCGTCTAACTCGTCCAGCAGCTCGAACCATTCAGGCAGACCGGCCTGATTGACGCCAAGCGCGTTGAACAGCTTATAAAACCCGCCGTCGATATAGTGGAGTTCATACTCCTCGACGGGACCGCCGAAGCGGTCGCGGTTGGCATCAGCTTTTCGACGATACTCCTCCAGGTCGGAGAAGTAGAACCCCGTCGCATCGAGGCTGTAGGGCTGGGCGAAGTACTCGGACTTCGCCCCGGCATTTGAACCGCTGGTGACCATTACTCCGCCTCCTGCAGGGTCTTGATCCGGCGGACCACGGTGCGGCCCTCGATCAGCGGTGTGTAGTTGATGACGAGGTTCATGCCTTCGCCGTCTTGATGTTTCCAGCCGATCCCGATCTTGGTCCAGCGGGCCTTGTCCTTGTCGCCGACCACGTGGAAGACCTCGTGTGTCGGGGTTCTGGTTGCATTGGTTTTTGCCATTGGTGTTTTCCTTCGTTGGTTGTTCCGGCCACCCCTTGCGGCCGGTCGCCAATCGGAAGGACTGATCTTCGAGGGACAGACGCATGGTCTTCTCGGGAGACCGCCTGCGGCGGAAGACCATTGCGCGTGGCCCGGATCAGGCCACTTTGGCGAACGTTACGGCCGTGGGGAGAGCCGGCACCCCGCGAAAAGGAAAACAGCGGCAAGGCCGATGCACCCACCCGGGACCGGTGTCAGAACACCGGCGACATACGGGGCACCGATGGTTGGTCTGAAATGGTCTGGTGACCAGACGGCTCGTGAATATGATCTCATGTCAGCACTAAACTCCCCCGCGGCCTAAGCAACGGAGCTCCGAGAGTCAGAGATATTTCCTGCAGGTCGCTGTGATGTTCATCCCGCTCTGAATGCCGCAGTGGAAAACGGCCCCGGTTCCGGGAGCCCTGTTTTCGCAAGAGGCGAACGCTTCCGTTCGCACGATCAGGAAGGCTGCGCGAGATTTTTGCCGACACCTGCGCACCGCGCGTGTTCACGCTTGGGTCGGCGCTTCGGTGAGGCCCGTCTGGCCGGGTCGGTTCCGTCCCGCTGCCGGGCGGGATCTGACGCGATGACGTAGGGGCAAGTATTCAAGAGGTCTGAAAGGTCAATGCGGTGGATTACTACTTGCCTTTTGCTCTGCGGCAAATGAATATCGGACAGGGACTTGGGGGAATTGTATGGGGAACAGTTTCGATCCGCTCGGTGACGCGAAAAGCGTACTCGATATCTTCACGAAAACAACAAAGGCAACCCGCGCCGCGACGCGTATTTTCGACGCCGAACGTGCCCGTCGGGAGGTTGAGGATGAGCTCGGCACGGAGGTGGCAGAAGCTGTTGTTGCCGCTATCAAGTCCGGTCGCAATCCGAACGCGATCATCGAACGCGCCCGCAAGGAAAAGGCTGCGCGCGAGGAACGCGAGCGGCTGGTGCGCGAACCACCGGATATCTACGGTGCGGCCCGTTGGGCGCGCCCGGACGATATCGCCGGCCTGCTGAAAGGCAGGGAGGCATTCGACAACCCGCGTTCGATCCTGCTCGGCTCGATGGAGCCGGATGAACTTGGTAACCAGCCCGGCTTTATTCACTGGGATGGCGACGGTCACCTGATGACTGCTGCCTATTCCCGTCAGGGCAAGGCCATCACCACTATCGTGCCCAACCTGCTGCGCTACCGAGGCAGCGCCATCGTGCTCGACCCGAAGGGCGAGTTGTATGAGATGACGTCAAAATGGCGCGCCGAGAACGTCGGCCCGGTTTACCGGCTCGCACCCTTCTGCGATCGCAAGGGCGACAGGGCGAGCTGGGCCAGTCACGGGTTCAATCCGCTGACCCAGGTTAAGCTGCAGTCCGACGCCCGCGATCTCGCAGCCCAGCTCTTTCCAAGGGATCCAAACTCGTCGGATTTCTTCATGGACGATGCGCTCAGCATCGTGACGGCCACCATCCGCTACGTTCAGGAGGAAGCGCCGGCACACCGGCGGACCCTTGCCGAGGTCCGCAAACTCCTTTCTCTGGCCCCTCACGATTTCATCGCCTTCGTCTCAGAAGGTCTGGCCACGTCACGGCTGGAAGCCGTGCGAGAGGCGGCGCATGCCGTCATGGGCAAGCATCCGGCGCGCAGCCTGCCGACGTTGCGTGACACGCTCAATGCCAAGCTCGCGCTCTGGGGAGACGAGGAACTGGCAGCTTCCCTGCGCCGCGACGATGTCGACTTTGAAAGCCTCAAAGACAGCCCGGCCACCGTCTACGTCGAAATGCCGTTTCACCTGATGCAGTCCTACTCCCCGTGGGTCCGCGTGGTCTTTCTGTCAGCCCTCAAGGCGATGCTCTCAAACCGGACAGTCCCCGAAATCCCGGTGCTGTTCCTGCTGGACGAATTCCTACAGCTCGGGCCGTTCGCCGAGATGCGTGACGCCATCCGCTCCCATGCGGGCGCGGGCGTGCGGCTATGGTTCTTCCTCCAGGACGTGCCGACGCTCGAAGCGTTCTACCCGAACAAGGGCTGGGGGACTTTCATGACTTGCGCGGTCAAGCAGTTCTTCGGCGTCAACGACATGGAGACGGCGCGGCTCCTCAGCGAGAACTGCGGCGATCGGACCCACGGCTATCTGACGACTTCGGGTAGTGGCAACGTATCCGCCCAGCAGGGCGACATGTTCGGCGAAGGCGGGGGTGCTGGGGTCGGCGTTTCCACCAGCGAAAGCGTCAGTTTCATTCAGAGACCGCTGCTTTCACCCTACGAGGCCAAGGAGCTGCTGCAGAACTGGCAGGGCGACGGCTGGCGCCATCAGGTTCTGTTCGCATCCACACCACATCCGATCAGGGGACGATTGGCAACCTGGGACAAGAGCCCGTCCTGCGCCGGCCGGGTCGGCGCATTTCGGCTGTCCGATTCCGAAACTCGCGGTGCTTAGCAATGTTGGCGTTTTTCTTTCCTCTCGACCTGCGCGTGCTTGCCTTCCGTTATGTGGCCGCGACCGCGGTGCGTGTCTTCTTTCTCTGGTTGTACGGGGTTCGGATCGGTGAAGTGTACGCGGCGGTCATGCCCAACCCGTTCGCTTTGATCAGACTCTCCGGCTATGCGTTGGATGCCGTTATGCCTTTTGTCCTCGGAGAAGGTGGCATCGGCGTCCTCACAATTTTCGCCGCAACGCTGCTTCAGTTCGGGTTTTTTCTCGGCCTTGTCCGTTACGCGGTATGGCGATTCCGGCCGCGACTGCTGATGGGTCTCCCCGTGATCGGCATCCAGAGTGATGCCGGTTTGCTAGACGGCCAGCGTCTCAGACGACCGTGGGGGATCATTCCTGCCGCGATGATGTTCACCACGATTGTCGCCGCCTATCTCATATCTGGCGGCTTGATGTTTCTGTTCCAGGGAGGCGGGCGGTGGAGCCGCGCCCGCTCCTGGGCCGGAAGTATGGAAAGTGCCGGATCATGGCCTTTGTGGATCGCAATCGGTTTATCGATCCTCGGGATCATGTGGGGATTTCACTACACAAAGCGCCTCAAGCTCACACTCGGTGACGGATTTGGGGTGCAATATCTGCCTCCGGACCACCGGCTTACCCAAAGGGTGGCAAGCCTCGCGCGGAAACTCGCCTTGCCGCCGCCGGCAGTGGGCGTCACCAGAGAGGTGAACGCCTTTGCCTGCGGGCCGAACCCGGAAGAAGCCGCCGTGATTCTCGGTATTCCGCTCATCAAGGCCTACACGGCTGAAGAGCTGGATGCCGTCATCGGACACGAACTCGGCCACATTGTTTCGGGCGATATGCGCCAGATGCAGATCGCCGAAGGTTTCCAGTCAATGTTCGGCAACGTGTTTGGCGTCTTCATGTCGGTGGTGGGAAGTCTCGCAGCTTCGCAAATCCGCGACCGTTCCGCCAATCTGCTGGCGCGGAACGCGTCAGGTGCTTTCAACGCCCTGGGTCGCTACAGTATCGCCATCGTCAGCGAGTTGATGGTGAAGGACCTTTCAAGAAGCCGCGAGTTTCACGCGGACGCCGTTGGCGCGGCCCTCTCGTCTCCCGCCGCGATGGCGAGCGCGCTCGAAAAGATCGGAAAAATACGGAGCGAGCCGACCAGGCTGGAGTCCGCATACGGCTATCTGATGTTTCGCGGCAGCAGCTTCGGCAATCTGTTCTCGACGCATCCGACATTCTCGCAGCGAAAAGCCGCGCTGGAGAGCAGGGCTTATACGAGCCTTCTTCCCAGGGCTCCCCGGTCCGGCTGACCAACACATGCCGGCTGCCGCGGCACGCACCGTACCTGCCTAACGGCCGCGGTTGCGCTCGTCGTCCCTGTCCCATTCGAGTTCTTCTTCGCGGGTTTCCTCCGGCTTGCGGTCCCGGCGCCACCAGTCGTCATCGTCGCGCTCCTGGGACGGTTCACGTGCTTCTATACGCGGCTCCGACTCGGGCGGCTTACGCCGTTCGGCGCGCCACCAGTTGTTGTCATCGCGCTCTCTTTCGTCCGGCGCGTGCATGTCAGCCAGGTAGCGGTTCTGCGCCTCATCCAGTTCCCGTTGGGAAATGGGATTTCCCTGAGGATCCGGCACAGGCACACGATCAATCCCGTCGAGGCTCTGTTGCCGGCTCCACTCTGCGAACACGCGGCGATAGCGCGTGTTTTCTTCCTCCATCATGCGAATTTCCAGCAGCTTCTCGTAAAAGCCGTCCATGGCGTCCCGCACCTCACGCCATCCAATTTGAGAATCCATCGCCATGCGGTTCTCGATCTTTCGTTCAAGTTCAGCCCACTCGCGCAGCGCGCCTCTGCTTTCATCATAGCGAATGCGGTCGAGCCCCCTGATATTCTCTTCCTCCAGGACGCGCTCAGCACGGTGCCGATCGACGCTGCTCTCGGCGAGCCGGCGGGCATCCAGCCGCTCAAACAGTTCGCGGTCCTTCTCCACCTCCCTCAGATCGACCTCCGAACGGTACTCCGGCGGGGTATGCACAACGTCCAGCGTGCGTGAT
>Ga0207814_100958_pt1 | contig 11472 bp, 10 predicted proteins | sample TtaePargueraPR_7_FD_187755 | JGI IMG/M metagenome (GOLD analysis project Ga0207814, IMG submission 187755) | Aerobic enrichment media microbial communities from Bioluminiscent Bay, La Parguera, Puerto Rico - Tt and P1 (2) (SPAdes) | ecosystem: Environmental > Aquatic > Marine > Unclassified ... | reverse complement strand
CGGTACGGCTTCGCGCACACCGGCAATCAGTTCATTGAATTTGGACAGGCGCTTGGAGCCTTTGCCGTCGAGTTCACGCACATGCAGATGCAGTACCGTCGCGCCCGCTTCATAGCAGTCGACGGCTTTCTGGATCTGCTCTTCCATGGTCACGGGGATGTCTTCCGGAAAATCCTCCGGCATCCACTCCGGTCCATAGGGTGCTACGGTAATCACTACTTTGTCCTGGTTCTGCGGGTCCAGGGAATCGTCTAGAAACTGCATACTGTTTTCCTCATCTTTCGCAAATTATTTTTGTTCGAGTCGGTGTTAATAAGGCTTGTCGCCCACGATGCCGGCGCGCTCCATCTTGCGGTGGCATGCCGGATAATCCATTACCGCGTAGTGTTGTGTACTGCGGTTATCCCAGATCGCCACACTGTGTGGCTGCCAGCGCCAGCGCACCTGATATTCAGGAATGGCGGCCTGGCTGATCAGATAGCGCAGCAGATCCGCAGCGCCAGGATTCGCATCCTGACCAAAGCGCACCCGCTCCGGGGTGTGGTAGTTGGTGAAGTGGGTGGTAAACGCATTGACGAACAGGATCTTCTCGCCGGTGTCCGGATGCGTGCGCACCACCGGGTGCTCGGCATCGGGAAACTGTTCCTTCAATGCCAGGCGCTTTTCGATCGGCATCGTCGCCCCAAAAGACGCTTCAATGGAGTGCCGCGCGCGCAGTCCTTCAATCTGGTTTTTTACATGCGCGGGCAACATTTCGTAGGCCTTCACCATATTGACCCACATGGTGTCCCCGCCCACAGGGGGGCATTCGATACAGCGCAGAACACAGCCAAACGGCGGCGCCTCGCGCCAGGTCGCATCGGTGTGCCAGGCATTTTCATAGCGGTCAGCGGGCTGGTCCGGGCTTTTGTAGATCCGCACCAGACCGGGGTGATCCGGGTCGGAGCCCGCCACCGGGTGATCCTCCAGCGGCCCGAAGCGCTCGGCGAACGCCACATGTTCTGCGCGGGAGAAATTCTGGTCCCGCAAAAAAAGCACCTTGTGTTCGACCAGCAGCTGCCGAAGTTCCGCGAACAGCCCATCGTCGCGGATTGCGTCAGCGAGGTCGACGCCGGAGAGTTCGGCGCCGATGCTGCAGGTAAGCTGTTCTACTCGCATAGTCCCCACCTCAGATAATGAAAATGGACGAGCCGGTGGTCTTGCGCGCTTCAAGGTCCCGGTGCGCCTGTACAGCATCCTCCAGCGCATAGTGCTGGTTGATTTCAATCTTGATGCGACCACTGCCGACGAGATCGAACAGCTCTCCCGCCAGCGCCTCTTTCTCCGCCGGGTCCGCGATATAGTCGGCGAGTGCCGGGCGGGTCATATACAGCGAGCCCTTCATTGCCAGCAGCTGCGGATCGAACGGGGGAATGGTGCCCGACGCCGTACCCACGCAGACCATCAGGCCGCGGCGCTTCAGCGAGTCCAGCGATGCCATAAAGGTGTCCTTGCCCACACTGTCAAACACCACATCAACACCGACACCGCCAGTCAGGTCACGCACGCTGGTGACCACATCCTCACAGCTGTAATTGATCACGTGATCGCAACCGTGCGCGCGCGCGACCTCGGCCTTGGCTTCGGAGGAAACCGTGCCAATAACATTCAGTCCCAGCAGCTTGGCCCACTGGGAAACGATCAGCCCCACGCCGCCCGCTGCCGCGTGCAGCAGGATGGTGTCGCCGGGTTTGAAGTCGTGAATACGCCGCATCAGGTAAGCGGACGTCAGTCCGCGCATGGTCATGGCCGCCGCCGTTTCATAGGCGATGGTTTCCGGCAGTTTGATCAGTGGCGCAGCGGGAATCAGTCGCTCGGTGGCGTAGGCACCCAGGGTATTGAGAAAACCGGTATAGGTAACCCGGTCGCCCACCTGCACACTGGTGACGCCCTCTCCAACCTTGGTCACCACGCCGGCCGCCTCCACGCCAATGCCATTGGGCAGGGGGATGGGATAGGTGCCGTTGCGGAAATAGGTGTCGGCATAGTTCAGCCCCACCGCGACGTGACGCAGACGGACCTCACCGGGCCCGGGATCTCCCACAGTCACATCTTCGAGACGCATTACTTCGGGGCCCCCGGCTTCATAAAATCGAACCGCTTTGACCATCTCCAGGCCTCCTGTATTGCTTGTTGTACGTTGATTACTTATTCAGCTCTGTCACTAATGTAAGTTTTCCCTCCGTGTGTATCTTCACCTGGAGCGACATATACTTTTCTTTTCATGACACACTAAAATGGGAGAAAAACCGTCTGAGGATGGATAATGACAAGCCAGATTCGCGCCGCGGCGCTGAATGACTATGCAGAGCTTGCCCAGCAACTGGGGCTGAATTACCAGCGCTTGATGCACGCCGTGGGATTGCGCCCCTCGGTGCTGGGGCAGGCGGACACTCGGATTCCTGTGGATGCGGTGGTCGAATTACTGGAGCTTTCCGCCGAAGAAAGCAACTGTCCTACCTTCGGGCTGCGCCTTGCCGAGTTCCGGCAACTTTCCGATTTCGGCGCCATCAGCCTGCTTCTGCCACACCTGCGCACCCTGCGAGATGCGCTGAATACGACCATCAAGTACCGCCACCTGATGAACGATGCACTGGTCATGCATCTTGAAGAAGCGGGCAAGGTGGTCATCGTCCGCGAAGAAGTGGTGACCAGTTCTTCGCGCCCATCGCGGCAGGCCACGGAGCTGGCCATTGGCGTTCTGTTCCGCCTGTGTGGTGCACTGCTGAGCGGCCAGTGGCATCCGGTCAGTGTCAACTTCACCCACAGCGCACCGCCAGACCTGCAGGTACACAAGCGGATATTCAACTGCAAAATCGAGTTTGGATCGGACTTCAACGGCATTGTGTGCCCGGCTGTAGACCTCGACAGCCCGAACCCCACCGCAGACCCGGCGATGGCAAAATATGCCGAGCAGTTTATCTCGACGCTGCCGGGCTCCAAGCAGAAGCCCTTCTCCTATGAAGTGCGCCAGGCGATCTATCTTTTTCTGCCCATGGGACACGCCAACATCGAGGAGATATCCCATGCGCTCGGGGTCAATGTGCGGACCCTGCAACGGAAACTCGAAGAATCCGGGGATACCTTTTCAGACCTGATCAACGAAGTGCGCCGCAATCTGGTGATCCACTACATGGAGAACCCTAACTATCCCCTTGGCCGAATAGCGGATATGCTCGGCTACTCTGTAGCGAGTTCTTTTACCCGCTGGTTCTCCAGCCAGTTCGGCATGTCACCGGCGCGCTGGCGCTCGGAGCACGGCACCGAAGAAAGTAAGCCGAAGAAGTAACCGGCACCACGCCACTGAACCATCAACGGAAGGAATCGATCCGATGAGCACGCACAAACTGCCGGGATTGAAGCAACAGTTACAGCAACTGGTTGCCAGCCCCAGTGTCAGTGCAACCAATCCCGAGCTGGACATGGGCAACCGCGGCGTGATCGATCTGCTCGCCGCCTGGCTCGACACCCTGGGTTTCCGTGTCGATATCATGCCCATCGAAGGCCAGCCCCACAAAGCCAACCTGATCGCCACCCTGGGCCAGGGCGACGGCGGTCTGGTGCTGGCCGGGCACACCGACACCGTGCCCTACGACGACGGCCGCTGGCAGTCGGATCCGTTCAAGCTGAGTGAGCGCGACAACCGTTTTTACGGACTCGGCAGCACCGACATGAAGGGCTTCTTTCCCATCGCCATCGAGGCGGCGAAGCGCTTCGTCGACAGGCCGCTGCAACAGCCATTGATCATTCTCGCCACGGCGGACGAGGAGACTTCCATGTCCGGCGCCCGCGCGCTGGTAAAAGCCGGCCTGCCCAAGGCCCGTTACGCGGTAATCGGCGAACCCACCGGGCTCAAACCCATCCGCATGCACAAGGGCATGGCAATGCACGCCCTGCGCATTACCGGCCAGGCCGGGCACTCCTCCAACCCCGCGTACGGCGCCAGTGCACTGGAAGCCATGCACGGTGCCATGGGCGAGATTCTCAAACTGCGCGGCGAGTGGCAGGAACGCTACCGCAATCCCGGTTTCGCCGTGCCGGTGCCGACGCTGAATCTCGGTTGCATCCACGGTGGCGACAACCCCAACCGCATCTGCGGCCACACCGAACTGCAGTTCGACCTGCGGCCACTGCCGGGTATGCCGATGGACGAGCTGCGCGGGGAATTGCATCAGCGACTGCAAAACTGCATTCACGGCGAGAAGATATCCTTCGAACTCACCCCGCTGATCGGTGATGTGGAAGCCTACGAGGAATCCGCGCAATCGGAACTGGTACAGGCGGCGGAGAAGCTGACCGGCCACACCGCCGAGAGCGTGGCCTTTGCCACCGAGGCGCCCTTTCTGCAGAAGCTCGGTATGCAGACCATTGTGCTGGGCCCGGGCGATATCGACCAGGCACACCAGCCGGATGAGTATCTGGGGTTGGAACGGATTGATCCGATGGTGGAAGTGCTCACCGGTATGATCGGTCGATTCTGCTTGTAAAAGGAGAACACGAATTCCGCAGAAAATACGGTATATTACGCCACATTCCGATCCATCTTTTGAACACCAACACCGTGAATACAGAAACCACCACGCTCAACTGGTTCCGAAACGCCGCGCCTTATATCAATGATCTGCGCGGGCGAACCCTGGTGGTTGCCATTCCCGGCGAAGGCTTCGAGCACGAGAATTTCCGCAACCTGGTGCACGACCTGGCCCTGTTTATCAGCCTCGGGGTCAAGCTGGTGCTGGTACACGGTGCGCGTACACAGGTGAACCGGGCCCTGGAGATGGCCGGTATCGAAAGCCGGTTTCACGGCAATACCCGCATTACCGACCGCGAGACGCTGGAGGTGATCAAGGCCGCCGTGGGCAAGCTGCGCTTTGAGATCGAAGCGGCGTTTTCCCAGGGGCTGCCGGACTCTCCGATGGCGCGCTCGGCACTCAAGGTGGTATCCGGCAATTTTGTTACCGCGCGTCCCGTGGGCGTCATCGACGGTGTCGATATGCGCTGGACCGGCCAGGTGCGGCGCATGGAAGTACAGGCCATCGGCCGCGCGCTGGACGAGAGTTCACTTGTGCTGCTGTCCCCCTTTGGCACGTCACTGACCGGCGAGCTGTTCAACCTGAATTACCTCGATCTCGCCGCAGAGGCCGCCAGGGCACTGAAGGCGGAAAAGCTGATTCTGTTTCGCGACCTGCCGCAACTGGAAGTGGACGGTGAACCGGTGTACGACCTGAGCATTCACCAGGCGGAAGACATCGCCGACAGCGTCGACAGCGAGACACTCACCTGTGCCATTCGCGCCTGTAACGCCAGTACCCAGCGGGTGCATCTGCTGAGTTATGCGGACAACGGCGCCCTGCTGCAGGAGCTGCTCAGCCGCGAAGGCGCCGGCACCATGATTTACCGGGACAGTTACGAGGTGATCCGGCGCGCGCGCATCAACGACGTGGGCGGTATTCTCGGACTGATCCGGCCACTGGAGAAACAGGGTATTCTGGTGCGCCGCTCGCGGGAAAAGCTCGAGGCGGAGATCGATCATTTCACCCTGGTGGAAGTGGACGGCACTCCGGTGGCCTGCGCGGCCTTGTACCCGATCCTCGATGAACAGGGCGATACCATCGCCGCGGAGATCGCCTGTGTGGCGATTCATCCGGAGTTTCGCGGCGGCGGCCGGGGCGCCAAACTGTTGCAGCATCTGGAGCGACAGGCGCGGGCTTTGGATCTGTCTGAGATCTACGTGCTCACCACCCAGACCGAGCACTGGTTTATCGAGCGCGGCTTTACCCAGGTGGATGTGTCGGAGCTGCCCACCAGCCGCAAGTCCCTGTACAACATTCAGCGCAATTCCCGCGTCTTGCGCAAGCCGCTCCTGCCGAAATGATTTTGCACGTTGAAGCGAACATAACGGACAACTATTGCGCGTAACTTCGGCGATTACGCCAGGCGCGCAAAATCCCTCCCGTTTTGCTAACCTGTCGCGCTCCCGGGCACCTTTTCCAGCCCTGCCCTGATGCGGGCAAACCATCGATTTCCGAACCACGTTTTAAGAACTGCTATGCCTCAGTATCGCTCTCGCACTACCACCGCCGGCCGCAACATGGCCGGCGCCCGCGCCCTGTGGCGCGCCACCGGCATGAAGGATGACGACTTCCAGAAGCCGATCATCGCCGTGGCCAACTCGTTCACCCAGTTCGTGCCCGGTCACGTGCACCTGAAGGACATGGGTCAGTTGGTCGCACGGGAGATCGAACGGGCCGGCGGTGTCGCCAAGGAATTCAACACCATCGCCGTGGACGACGGTATCGCCATGGGCCACGACGGCATGCTCTACAGCCTGCCCAGTCGCGAGATCATCGCCGACTCGGTGGAGTACATGGTGAACGCCCACTGCGCCGATGCACTGGTGTGCATCTCCAATTGCGACAAGATCACCCCCGGAATGCTGATGGCGGCACTGCGCCTGAATATCCCGGTAATCTTCGTTTCCGGCGGCCCCATGGAAGCGGGCAAGACCAAGCTCGCGGATCACAAACTGGACCTGGTGGACGCGATGGTGATCGCCGCCACCGATGACGCCAGTGATGAGCAGGTGGCGGAATACGAGCGCTCCGCCTGCCCCACCTGCGGCTCTTGCTCGGGCATGTTTACCGCCAACTCCATGAACTGCCTGACCGAGGCGCTGGGCCTCTCATTGCCCGGCAACGGCACCATGCTCGCCACCCATGCGGATCGCGAAGAGCTGTTCCTGCGCGCCGGACGCGAAATCGTCGCCCTGGCCAAGCGCTATTACGAGGAAGATGACTTTTCCGCGTTACCGCGCAGCATCGCCAACCGCGCGGCCTTCAGCAACGCCATGGCGCTGGATATCGCCATGGGCGGCTCCACCAATACCATCCTGCACCTGTTGGCTGCCGCCCAGGAAGGGGAAGTGGACTTCACCCTGGCGGATATCGACCAGCTTTCCCGCAAGATTCCCCAGCTGTGCAAGGTGGCGCCCAATACCCAGAAGTACCACATCGAGGACGTGCACCGTGCCGGCGGCGTGATGGCGATTCTCGGTGAGCTGGAAGCGGGCGGCCTGCTCGACGCCAGCCTGCCCACGGTACACAGCAGCTCCTTCAAGGAGGCGCTGGAGCAGTGGGATATCCGTCGCACCGACGATCCCGACGTGCACAAGTTCTTCCGTGCGGGTCCCGCCGGCATCCCGACCCAGCAGGCGTTCAGCCAGGACTGCCGCTGGAATAACCTCGACGGCGACCGCGAGCAGGGCTGCATCCGCTCGGTGGAGCACGCTTACTCTTCCGAGGGCGGCCTCGCAGTACTGTTTGGCAACCTGGCACCGAACGGCTGCGTGGTGAAGACCTCGGGCGTGGAAGAGGAGTTGTGGCACTTCGAGGGCCCGGCGCATATCGTCGAGAGCCAGGAAGATGCCGTTGCGAATATTCTCGAGGGCAGGGTGAAAGAGGGCGAGGCGGTGATCGTGCGCTACGAAGGCCCCAAGGGCGGCCCCGGCATGCAGGAAATGCTCTACCCCACCAGCTACCTGAAGTCCAAAGGCCTGGGTAAATCCTGTGCGCTGATTACCGATGGTCGCTTCTCCGGTGGCACCTCGGGCCTCTCCATTGGCCACGTTTCCCCGGAAGCGGCGGGCGGTGGCAATATCGCCCTGGTGCAGGACGGCGACCTGGTGCGTATCGATATTCCCAAGCGCCTGATCGAGATCGATGTGCCGGAAGCCGAACTGGCCCGCCGCCGCGAAGCGATGGATGCAAAAGGCACAGACGGCTGGAAGCCGGTCAAGCCGCGCCCGCGCAAGGTGAGCCGGGCACTGAAGGCCTACGCACTGCTCGCCACCAGTGCCGACCGCGGCGCCGTGCGCGAAATCGATTGAGTACCGGTGGTCTCAAAAAAATAGCGGGCTGATGCCCGCTATTTTTTTGCCTGCTCCCGTCTATTCGGCCATCTTAAAGGTGATGCGGTTGCGCACCCCGTGCTTCTCCACCGGGTTGCCATCGATCACGGTGGGGCGGTACTTGAACCGCTCGACCGCACTCAGCGCCGAGTGATTGAACACTTCCGTGGGCGCGCCGCTGAAGTCGTATCCGCCGACAACGCGCGGGTTTTTCACACTGCCGTTTTTGCTGATGGTGAACTCCACCACCACATAGCCCTCCAGTCCCCTCGCCAGAGCGCGGCGTGGATAGCGCGGCGCAGGTTTGTAGATGGGTAGCGGGTCGGAGTCGACAATTCCCGGATCTATCTTCTGCCCGCGGACCACCGGCGGTGCAAACGTCACCGGCACGACCGCAGGATCGACGTTGCGCTCCACCGGCACCGGTTCGATCAGCGGGGGGAGGTCCTGGGGCTTGCTGACCGGTTCCACCTGCTGCACCGTGGGCGTCATCACCGGCATGTGAATGGCGGCGACTTTCGGCGGCAACTCTTCCGGTGGAGCCCGGTAATCGGTGGCGATGAGTTGTGTCATCCCCAGCAACAGCAAGCCGGTGACCCCCAGGGCGAATGCGCCGCTGCGTGCCACACGTGCGGATCTGGCAGGAAACGAGAGTTCGAAGTTGGAAAATTGCGAGATGGAGCCCGGCGGTTGATAAGCCTGTTCCATAAACACCTCTCCTTTTTATATTCAGGTGTTGATTGAGTCGCACCGTACAACCTGGCCCGGTGCGTTGGAAAAAGCTGATCAGCTACTTTCAGTATTTAGTTGATTCTGGCGAAAGTGCAAATAATTCCCATTTATTGATCAATGTTGCGCCACATTCACCAAATTGCGCACAAAAAAAAGCCGCACAATGTGCGGCTTTTCCGGTTCGAGTGAGGCACCCGGCTTACATCGCCAGTTGCTTCTCCCGATCCTGCTCTGCTTTGACGAAAGCGATCCACTGTTTGGCAAACTTTTCGGAGCGTTTGTCTTCCAGGGCCTTTTCGAAGTATTTCAGAGAGGCGTCGTACTTTTTCAGGTTGGCGTTGGCCATGCCCAGCACGATGTACAGCTGATCCGGGCGCTTGATATCGCCTTTTTTCAGTGCCTTCGCGCCCATATCAACGGCTTTCTCATTCTTGTCCAGGTCCAGGTAAATACCGGCCAGACGGGAATAGAGATCACCCTTGTCGGACATGCTGGCAGCCGCTTCCAGTTCGGGAATCGACTTCTGCAGTTCCTGCGCCATCTGGTACGCCTGAGCCAGGGTTTCCAGATTCTTTGAAGTACGCTTGATTTTCTTTTCTTCGATGCCTTTGTCGATGACTTTGGCACCTTTGTACGGCATTTCCGCACCCATGAAGAGATAGGCCATGTTCAACAGCTCTTTCTCTTTCTGCAGGGCACCGGCGATGTAGGCCGCTTCCATCATGTGAAGCATATCGTCTTCACGCTTCAGCTCGCCGTACATACCTGCCAGCTGCTTGTAGTACTCACCTTTCGGGTAGTGCTTCACCAGCTTCTCGAGCACCTTGGCTACGTTTTTGTAGTCATTCTGCTCATAGTAGAAGTAGCGCTGCAGCTGGAACCAGTTTTCCTTCGGCGTTTTGCCTTCTTTCTCGTACATGCTGATAGCAGTAGAGATGTCCGACATCGCGTTTTTCGCATTGCCCACCTGGTGGTAGGCCTGTGCGCGCAGGGCGTAGGAATCCGCAGTAACGTTGTCCGCTACCTTGAACCACTTGTTCAGGTACTCCAGCGCCTGCTTGTAGTCTTCCTGTACGAAGTACAGCTGTGCCACGGTCAGCAGGGTGCCCACTTCCAGTGCTACCGGCAGGTTGTCTTCACCCTGCTGCAGCACTTTCTTGTAGTAGGTAATCGCTTGCGGATACCGTTCCATGCTGTAGTAAACGAAGCCATAGAAGTAGTACATCTGGGCGGTTTCATAACCGTTGTACTTGTCCTTCCCGGCTTCCATTTCCTTCAGCGCGGCCAGTGCCGCCGGCCAGTTCTGGGCATCGGCAGCTTCCTGCACTTTGCCCAGCTTCTTGAACACGTTCTCACGCATGGCCGGTACTTTACGGGTCTTCTGCTCGCTCTGGGCTTCCGCCTGAGCGAAGGAAGCAGACACGCCGGCAGCTTCGAGTACGGTAACGCTGACTGCTGGTGCCAGTACCAGGGGCAGCGCTACGGACGTGCGCAGGACGAATCTGGACAGGCCTTTCGTCACGGTCGTCATATTCATATGCGTCCCCTATTAATTCGCCATGTTGAAGCTGATCTTGGTTTTTACACCAGGCACTTCAATCGGCTCACCATCAACAACCCGCGGCTTGTACTTGTACTTCAGCGCAGACTTCACCGCAGCGCGGTTGAAGATTGTGGTCGGGTTACCATCTTTAGTGAAGGCTTCCACCACACGCGGATCGCGTACAGAACCGTTCTTGGTCACCGTGTATTCCACAACTACCCAGCCTTCGATGCCACGCTGCAGCGCGCGACGGGGGTACTGAGGCTGAACCTTCACGATTGGCAGGTAGTCACCTTCGGAAGCAAAGCCACCGATACCACCCACTTTCAGGTCGGCGTTTGCGGCAGGTGCAGACATGTTCAGAGCATTGTCTACATCCGGCTGGTCAAACTCCGGCTCCGGCATATCGGGTGGCGGCTGCTCGGGCTCGTCGGGCTTATCCGGTTTGCTGGTGTCGTATTTGGTTTCGATCTTCGTCTCCGGCATCACGACGTCGGCCACTTTGATCGGCTCCTCTTCATCAGGAGCTTTCATGTTGGCTTCGATCAGCTGATGCATGGTGAAGATCAGGGCAAAAGTCGTGGCTACCGCCAGCGCACCCGCCCCTGCTAGTCTTACCGGGTTCATAGCTGTTAACTCTTCTCTGTAGCGACCGACACTTTCTCGATTCCGATCTTCCTGGCCGCGTCTGCGATCAGGGCAACCTTCTCGATACTCGCCTTTTTATCGGGCTGAATTACCAACCACCCTTTCGGGTTTTCCGCGTAGAGACGCTCCAGGGTGTTTTTCACCAGGCGGTCGTCTACCTTCTCTTTGGCAATCCAGATTTCGTTGTTGTCGTTAATCGCTACCAGAATAGAGGCGGCTTTGAGATCAGCGGTTGTCGCTTCCGGCTTCAGTACATCGACACCCGGCTCCTTGATAAAGGTCGCGGTGACGATGAAGAAGATCAGCATGATGAACACCACGTCCAGCATGGGCGTGAGGTCAATCGCTTGCCCTTCTTCTTCCGCCGTATTCTGTTTTCTGCTCATTGCAACTCTCTCTAGCGAAATGCTAATAGCGAGATTTGGCCCTGTGGAACTTCCACTTCAACACGAAATTGATAGTGAAAGTTCCGCGAATTGGCTAAACCTTCTCGGCTTCCGGCAGCCCCTCAGGGACTGGCCGGTGGCCTCAACTGTGGTGCCGTCAGTGATCCATCGTCAGATGGTCTTCCAGCAACTGGGTCTCGCGCTCTGCAGTACGGGTG
>Ga0207814_100957_pt1 | contig 11475 bp, 14 predicted proteins | sample TtaePargueraPR_7_FD_187755 | JGI IMG/M metagenome (GOLD analysis project Ga0207814, IMG submission 187755) | Aerobic enrichment media microbial communities from Bioluminiscent Bay, La Parguera, Puerto Rico - Tt and P1 (2) (SPAdes) | ecosystem: Environmental > Aquatic > Marine > Unclassified ... | reverse complement strand
GGGAACCGCGATCAGCCACGGCAGGAACGGTGACGCCGTCCCGCCGGTGAAGGCGGATACGAAGATCACGAGGCCAGACAGCGTCGATGCCGACATGACATGGGCAATGCCGAGCCGGCCGGTACGCGACAGATAGAGGGCGATCCCGATCGGCGCGGCGAGCCATGCGAAACAGATGACCGCCAGCGGATCCGGCGCGCCCCACAGTGCCAGATAGACCGGCAGGGCCAGAACGGCGAGAGCGCCGCCGATCAGACGAGTCGCTATAAACGTCGCATGGAAGGCGGCTAGCATCGGGTCGCGGCGCGCGCTGGCATGAACCATCGACGCGACCACCCCGGCAAACGGTGAACTCAACTCGAACAGACGCACACGCTACTCCGACCGCCGCTTGCGGACGACCCGCCCTTCCGGGGACCGCGCCCGCCGCTGAAGCGCCGTCATTCAAGGGCGTCAGGTGCAAGGCTGTCCCCCAGTAAAAACGGGGGTTGAACTGATACGCAGCGATCATTCCAGCCCTCCCTTAAAGGAACGCTAAGCGGCACCGCCCGCCCGGATTAAATCGCGACCAAATTTTTCAGGGTTAACAACAAGATAATTCCAGCGGGGCCCGCTCTGCCGCAGCGTCACGCCCCAACCTTATTCAGTTATTCGGCAAATAGTTCAAATTTTCATTTTCCGGAAAATCCGATCTCAAGCCTTGTGCGCTAACGTTCCGCTCAACCGGCGCGAAAAGCGTCGGATGCAACGCACCAGCGTTGGAGACCAAGGGCAGAACCATGTTTCTTATTCGGACCGCATTCTGGCTGTCCCTGATCATCCTGCTGATCCCCACCGGGGAGGCGGACAATCAGGGTGTCGCAAAGCCCGACCTGTCGGCGTACGAGGCGATCACGGCCGCACGTCACACGGTGTCGGACCTGGCCGGCTTCTGTGACCGCAATCCCGATACCTGCGAGACCGGCACGACAGTTGCCAAAACGTTCGGGCAGAAGGCCCAACGCGGCGCTCAGCTTCTCTACGAATATCTCTCCGAGACCGATTTCGGCGGCGCGGCGACCCGCGAAGACTCGGTACCCGGCGTCGACACGCTGCAAGCAATCGATCGCGACATTCCCTGGCAGGGCACCGTGGAAGGAACGGTCCGGGGCATTCAGCAGGTCGCGGGCGCGCAAGGATAACTTCGTTTCGCCCGGCTTCGGCCGGGTGACTCGGCCGCAGGCGGTGTACTGCCCTTCATCGCCTGCGGCTGAAGTCCTTTCCGGCAGCCACGTCGGTCATCATTTGGCGTTCACGCCGCTCGGCGCTATATCCGGGCCATGACCGACGCGCCGCCGACCAGTTCTATCGAAACGATCCTCGACGACTTCTCCTTCATGGACGACTGGGAAGACCGGTACCGCTATGTGATCGAGCTCGGCCGTACGCTGGAGCCGCTGACCGACGACGAGCGTTCGGCGGCCAACAAGGTGGAGGGCTGTGCCAGCCAGGTCTGGCTTGCGACGCATTTCGCGGAAGACGGAGATCCTCGCCTGACCTTTCACGGCGACAGCGACGCCCATATCGTGCGCGGACTGATCGCCATCCTGCTGGCGCTCTACTCGGGCCGGACGGCCAGCGAAATCCTTTCGATCGACCCCTCGGACGTGTTCGACAAGCTCGGCCTGCGCGAGCATCTGACGCCGCAGCGTTCCAACGGCCTGAAATCGATGGTCGAACGGATCCGCCGCGATGCGCGGATCGCCGGGTCCGGCGCCGAGGAAACACAGCCGGCGCTCAACTGACGCCTGTGGCGCCTTCTCCCGCCGCATCCGCCGATCGGACTTCCAGACGCGGACGGTAGTCCGCGTCGCCCCAGTGCAGGATCCGGCGTGACCGGTCCGCGCCCCGGGCAGCCTCGGACAGCCCGTAGTGCTCGGCAAGCCGATCCAGTGCAATCGCCAGCACCACCTTTGCGGAACGTCGCGGCCAGCTTCGCCGTCGCTCGGCATCCTCCAGTCCGACGAGAAAGCAGCAGACATCGAGAAGCAGCGATCCGAGGTCGGGGCCAAGCGCGCGAACGGCCGCATCGACCCGCTGCCGCGCCGCGACCGCGGCATCGAGCAGGTCTGCCGGGCCGCCGCCGCCGGGACCGCGACGGTTGCGACCGATGGCGGGCTGCGTCCAATCGGCGGTCACCCGGGGACCAAGGCGGCCGCGCTCGAAATCGGCGCGCAGACGCTCGCCGGCCCGGAACTGCAACTCGCTGACGAGCGGGCGCCCGTCGGTCCCGCGCCGGCGCCGCAACCAGGCCAGCGGGCTTTCATTGGCGACTACCGACGCCTCGACCGGCGGACCGGACTCCGGCTCCAGTTTGGCGGTCTCGGTGACGAGATGCTGGCCACGCCACGGGTCTTCGGGCGCATTGCGGCGGCGCAGCCAGGCCAGCCCCGTGTCCGTCGGGCTCACCGAACCATCCGTTCCGGCGCAAAGCCAGTCATTCCTGCGCATCCTGCCGACAAGTTCGGCTTCGGCGACGAGCCGTGGTCCGCGCTCGTCGGCCATGTTCAGTTCATAGCGCCCGCTCGTTCCAGGCGTCAGCCGCCCGCCCGTCGAAGCCAGCGCCGACAGAATGCGCGCAGCACGGTCGGCGGCCTGCCGCTCACGGCGCGCAGGCCCGCTCATCGATGGTCTCCACAAGCGCCGATGGCCCTTTCGAGTCGCGCGACCCGCGCGTCGAACAGGCGATCGTCACGGCGGTCCTCGATCTTCGCGCATGCATAGAAGACGCTGGTCCTGTGGCGGCGGAAGTACGCCGCCACCTCTGCGTAGGTCCGACCAAGCGATACGTGCATGAGATACATGGCCGTGTGGCGCGCCAGCGATTCATTTGCCGAGGCCCGGGTGCTCGCAAGAAGCGACGCTTCGCTCACCCGGAAGCTGCGTGCGACCCGCCGCGTGAGATCGGCTTCCGCGTTTTCCGCCCCGCCCCGAGGGGACGGGTTGGGGAAACTCCGTGCGGATCGCCCGGCGACCGTTTCGTTCTCCTGCGTATCTTGTCTCATGTCTCACTCCGCCGGATCCGAAATAGGAATATTTTCTTTATTCCTACCCTATCCTGACCAAGCGTGAATAGATTCAGGATTGAAACTCCGATTAATCGATATTTTTCAGCAAGTTACGCAATTATCTACTAGGAATTTTTTCACACTACCGTTGGCCAACCCTAATCTCGACCGAGACGCGACAGGGAGATCAGCATGGTCGACGAGTGCCCGAACCGGGCTTGGGAGAAGCAACCGAGTCCCGATAGCCGCCAGTCGCTCCGAGTCGGCTCGGTGCGGCGGTCAATGATATCGGAAAGTGCCGGAAACGCAGTCGCGGCCCTGGAACGCGCGGGCGCGGAAAACTACGATCGGGTCCGCCACCTGCCCTGGCTGGCTCGCGCTACGCCGGACGAACTCGCCAGCCGCGATCCGGCCGTCACCCGCATGATCGTGGCGCGACTTTCCCGTGCCCTTCGTGCCGAACGCCGGCGCGGACGCGCCGGACACTGGACCTATGACCTGAATCGCCACATCGCCCTGTCACAGGCGCTCGCAGCCGAACGCCGGCGGCTCGGTCATTCCTAAAGCCTCCAAACGACAAACACCCCGGACGCGGCTTGCGACCGGGGTGTCGTAGATCCGTGATTCTGGCGTCGCGCCTTCGCGTCCCGCTCACCGCAGCGGCGGCAGGGCGGCGATGGCATGGGGTGCCGCCAGCCGCCCGACGATCACTTGCGCTTGCGGCGCTGACCGAGGCCCATCTTCTTGGCGAGCGCGGAACGCGCCGCAGCGTAGTTCGGAGCGACCATCGGATAGTCCGTGGCGAGACCCCACTTCTCCCGGTACTCCTCGGGCGACAGGTCGTAGTGGGTGCGCAGATGGCGCTTCAGCGACTTGAACTTCTTGCCGTCCTCAAGGCAGACGATGTAGTCCGGAGTAACGGAGCGGCGCACCGGAACAGCCGGCTTCAGCTCTTCCTTGACCGGCTCGAGAGCGCCCGTCGCGGCTTTCACCAGCGCCTGGTGCACATCTCCGATCAGGGCAGCAAGATCGCTGGTCGGGACAGTATTGTTGCTCACGTAGGCGGAGACGACGTCGGCCGCCAGGTCGATGAGCTCAGTCTTAGGGGTTGCCTGTTCCATTAGGTTCTAAACTCTTTTCGTATTGCGTTTGATTACCGGTTCGAGACTGAGCGCCTCAGAAAAACCGCAACGCACGATTTCAACCGGCCGGGTGCCGGAACCTGCCTCGAATCAACGGCAGATCCACCAGACAGGCGGATACATAATATAGGTATAAAGTGAAGGCAACTGCAGATTGCCATAATATTTTAGTTATTCGAAGATGAACTTTATTTATTCTCTTGATTAACGCTTTACGTGACGTTAGCCGGCAATCGGCCCTGCTTTTTGCACCGTTTGATTAGTATATACCCCGACCTGCTACTAGACGTAGTAGATAACCAACCATGCCGCGAGAAGCAGCGTCGCCCACAGTGCCATCGACCCTGTCGGCCATGCACGCGCCAGCACGCCCTGGGGCCCGTGGTGTCGATAAACCCCCGCAACGAAGCGCTGAGCGGCCTGCAGGACGCGTCCGGCAAAGCGGTCCCAGGCAGCCCCCGACAGGCCGTCGAATTCGCGCCCCAGCGCCCGGCCAAGGCCACGCCAGAACCAGTCGAAGTCCAGCGTGATCGTTTCGGTGCGCTTGAGCTGCCTAAGCAGCAGGAAGAAGGCGAGGCCGGAGAACAGAAGCAGTTGCAACTGGAACACCACGTGGGACCACGTATAGGGCACGTAGTCGACCGGATAGGGCAGGATCGCATAGAGCGGACCGGGGAACATGCCAAGGCCGATGCACAGTGCCGACAGGAACCACATTGCAGACGTCATGTTGGCCGGCGGATCCGGCGGGCGCAGGCCTGAGTCCTTCTGGAAGAACACGAACCACGGGAACTTGATGCCGGCGTGCAGGAAGACGCCGGCAGACGCCGCAGCCAGGGCGAACCAGACGAACGCCAGATGGGCATCGGCCGCGCCCTGACTGATCATAGACTTGGAGATAAAGCCGGAGGTCAGCGGGAAGGCGGAGATCGACAGCGCCCCGATGATCCCGCAAATGGTGGTCACCGGCATGGTGCGGAACAGACCGCCGAGATCGGTGCACTTGCTCTTGCCGGTGGCGTACAGCACCGAGCCGGCCGACATCAGCAGCAGCGCCTTGTAGATGATATGGGCGAAGGCGTGGGCGGCCGCGCCGTTCAGCGCCATCTCCGATCCGATACCGATGCCGGTCACCATGAAGCCGACCTGGTTGACGATCGAATAGGCCAGGATCCGGCGCATGTCGTTTTCCAGGATCGCGTACACGATCCCGTAGAACACCATGTAGAGGCCGATCCAGATCAGGATCTCGCTGCCCGGGAAGCCACGCAGCAGGACGAAGACGGCGGTCTTGGTGGTAAAGGCCGACAGGAACACCGTTCCGCTCCAGGAGGCGGCTGGATAGGCGTCCGGCAGCCAGGCCGAGAACGGCGGCGCCCCGACGTTGAGCAGGAAGCCGAGCAGGATCAGCCAGGTGCCGATAGAATCCAGTTCCATGGCGGTAAAGGCGATCGAGCCGGTCGTTGTCACCTGCGCCGCGATACCGGCCATCAGCACCACGCCGCCGAGCAGGTGGATGACGGCGTAGCGGATGCTCGATCCCCAGGCAGCGGGACCGGCGCACCAGATCACCAGCGTTGAGGCGAGCGCCATCAGCTCCCAGAAGATGAACACGGTCAGCAGGTCGCCGGCGAAGACGACGCCGACCGCGGAGCCGGCATAGGCATAGGCGGCGGCCAGCTCGAAGCGGTACGGCTGGTGCAGCGCGAACAGGCCGCCGGCGAAGGCCATGATCGTGAAGACGGTGGCGAACAGCCGAGACAGCGCATCGCCCTGCACAGGCACCAGCTCGTAGCCGAACCAGCCGACCGTCAGCGCCGGCCCGTCGGGCACGCCCCAGACGAGGAACAGGGCAACAAGCGGCAGCGCCAGCGCCACCACGTTGCGGATATGACCGGTGAGGAACGGCAGCACGAAGGCGCCGAGCAGAAGGACCAGTCCGGGCGGGAAGGCGTTGTCAATCATAGTAGTCGTCCCGCCGCTTCAGGAGCGCACCCAGCGCCTTGGAAAAGAACACCAGCACGATGCAGGACAGAAAACCGTACCAGGCGCCGAATCCGAACGTATCCTCGATGCCGAAATGGCCGTGGTGATGGACGAAGAAGTCGGCGAGGACCGTCACCGCCAGAATGGCGACGAAAATCCACCACATCAGCCTGATCGATTCCGGTCGGACCAACCAGTGATCCTGTTTGTCGTTCATTGCTCGTCCCCCGTCGCCGTGCCTGCGTCAGGCATCTCGGGTGATACTTCCGGCGTCGTCTCCGGCATCATGTCCGACGCGACATCGGGCACCGCGTCCACCCCCATGTCGACCATCGCCTGGGCGAGTTCGACCAGCGGGCCGGGGAACAGGAACAGCGCGACGGTGCCGATTGCCGTCAGGGTCAGCGCGATAACGATCGGCAGCGGCGCCTCGCCATGATCGCCGTGGTGCTTTGCGTGGCCCTCGTCCTCCTTCCGGAAGAACGCCGAATAGACGATCGGCAGGAAATAGGCCGCGTTGAGCGCCGTCGACAGGATGATCACGCCGACCGCGATCCATTTCTCGGTCTCATAGGCGCCCGACAGCATGAACCACTTGCCGAGGAAGCCGGCCGTCGGCGGCACGCCGATCATCGACAGTGCGCCGATGGCGAACGCGCCCATGGTCCAGGGCATGCGCCGGCCGATGCCGTTCATCTGGCTGATCTCGGTGACGTGCGCGGCGGTGTAGACGGAGCCGGCCGCGAAGAACAGGGTGATCTTGGAAACCGCATGCGCGGCGATGTGGACGGCAGCGCCGACCAGCGAAATCGGCGCCAGGATGGCAGCGGCAAGCACGACGTAGGAGAGCTGACTGATGGTCGAGAAGGCGAGCCGCTTCTTCAGGTTGTCCTGCCTGAGCGCGACGATCGATGCGACGATCACCGTGAACCCCGCGACCCACAGCATCCACCCGGTCGTTCCCGCACTGGCCAGCAGGTCGATGCCGAACACGTAGACGACGACCTTGGTGACCGTGAAGACGCCGGCCTTGACGACGGCGACCGCATGCAGGAGCGCACTGACCGGGGTCGGCGCGACCATGGCCGCCGGCAGCCAGAAGTGCACAGGCATCACCGCCGCCTTGCCGATCCCGTAGACGTAAAGGAACAGAAGGACGCCGATCAGCGCGGGCGATGCCTTGCCCTCAAGAATGCCGCCAGGCGCGAAATCGAGTGTGCCGGCGAGCGCGCCCGTCCAGACGATGGCCGGGAGCAGCAGCACCATGGACGTGCCGATCAGCAGCATCAGGTAGACGCGGCCCGCCTTGACAGCGTCCTCGTTGGCCTTGTGCGTGACCAGCGGATAGGTCGACAGGGTGAGCAGTTCGTAGAACAGGAACAGCGTGAACAGGTTGGCGGCGAACGCGATGCCGATGGTCGCGCCGAGCGCGACAGCGAAGCAGACGTAGAACGAGGTCTGCCGCGGCTCGTTGTTGCCGCGCATGTAGCCGATCGAATAGATCGAATTGACGATCCACAACGTCGAGGCGACGCAGGCGAAGATCATGCCGAGCGGCTCGACGAGGAACGCGATTTCGAGACCGGGAACCACTTCGAGCGAACCGGCAGCGGGCCGTTCGCCGGCCATGACCCGGCCCAGGATCGTCATCACGGTGGCGAACAGGGCGACGGCGCCGAGCAGCGTCGTCGCCTCGCGTACATTCGGCAGGCGATGGAACAGCGGGATCGCGAGCGCGGTTAGGAACGGGATCGCGAAAGCCAGAAGGACGAGATCGGCGGACGTCATTGCACGAGCCCCGCGAAAAGAGCGTCCGCGGCGCGCGCGGCGACCCCGGCGGTGAGTTCAGCGTCCAGACCGAACGCGATGCAGGCCGCCGCCAGCAACCAGGTCGGTATCAGCATCGAAAGCGGCGCTTCGGTCGCCTCGGCCGTCGCGCCGGTCGGCGCCCGGAACCATGCGATCTCGATGACCCGGCCGATATAGACGACGGCGAGCAGCGAACTCGCGACGATCAGGAACGCCAGCCACCACCAGCCGTTCTCGATGGACGCCAGCGCCAGGTACCACTTTGAAACGAAGCCGACGGTGCCGGGCACGCCGATCAGCGACAGGCCGGCGACCACGAAGGCGCCCATCGTCAGCGGCATGCGGCGGCCGATGCCGGCCATCGTATCGATGCGGCAGTTGCCGATCCGCAAGGCCACGCAGCCGAGCGCCAGGAACAGCGCGCCTTTCATCAGGGCATGGTTGAACAGGTGGACGATGCCGCCGGTCAGGCCGATCGGGGTGGCCAGCGCGATACCGAGCGTGATGTAGCCGATCTGGGCGACCGACGAGTAGGCCAGCATCCGTTTGACGTTGTCCTGGAAGATCGCGACGGTAGAGGCTGCGAACATGGCCGCCAGCGACAGGACCAGCAGGATCGGCGTCACCGGCAGATCGCCGAAGACGAACTTGGCGCCGTATATCGAGAAGTAGTAGCGCAGCAGCAGGTAGACGGCGACCTTGGTGGCGGTCGAGGCGATGAAGGCCGTGGCAACCGACGGCGCGCCGGTATAGGCGTTCGGCAGCCAGACGTGCAGCGGGAACAGCGCCAGCTTCAGGCACATGCCGACCGTAATGAACGCAAGGGCGGCCATCACCGACCGGGTCTGCTCGACGGCGACGATCCGTTCGGCCATGTCGACGAAATTGAGCGTGCCGGTCATAGCGAATAGCAGGCCGACGCCGATCACGTACATCGTCGCACCGATCGTGCCGAGGATCAGGTACTGGTAGGCGGCGACCAGCGCCCGGCGGTCCGATCCCATCGCGATCAGCACGTACATGGACAGCGACGAGACTTCCATGAACACGAAGGCGTTGAAGGCGTCACCGGTGATCGCCATGCCCAGAAGACCCGCAAGGCACAGCTGATACATGCAGTAGAACCAGGCCTGCTTGTTCTCCGGGATCTCGGCGGCGACGCTGGCCCGCGCATAGGGCATGATGATCGCGCCCATCACCGAGATCAGCACCAGCAGGAAGCCGTTGACGACGTCGATGCGGTATTCGATGCCGTAGGGCGGCTCCCATCCGCCGAACGCGTAGGACACCGGCCCGCCATGCAGCACCTGCAGCAGCAGTGAGACGGCGATGACCGGCATCGCGAAGCTGACCAGGGTGGAGATTGCCCAGCAGACGTAACGGCGGTCGATCAGGGCGCAGAGCGCTGCCCCGGCAAGCGGCAGGGCAACCTGTAGTGCCGGCAGCTGATCGGCCAGCGACGTCATCTGACCGCCGCTCATTCGCTACCGCCCTTGTCGAAGATCTCGTCTTCCTCGACCGTGCCGTAGGCCTCGTTGATGCGCACGACCAGGCCGAGGCCGAGGGCCAGAGTGGCGACGCCGACGACGATTGCGGTAAGGATCAGAACGTGTGGCAGCGGATTGGAATAGACCGCGAAATCGTCCGCGAGGATCGGCGGGGTGCCGCCGAGGATCTTTCCCGGCGAGATGTAAAGCAGATACACGGACGTCTGGAAGATCGACAGGCCGACCAGCTTCTTGACCATATTGCCGCGCGCGACGACGACATAGAGCCCGGCGACCATCAAGAAGATGGTGATCCACTGGTTATAGTGGTCGACGACCTCGCTGAGGTACTCGCTCATCGTCCCCGCCCCGCGAATGCATAGAAGATGGCGATCATGGTTCCCGCGACCGTGACGAGGACGCCGAGCTCGATCAGCGTGATACCGAGATGCTGGCCGCCGATGGGATCGTGTTCGAGGACCGAGTAGTTGAGGAATTCGCCACCCTTGAGCATGCCGACGAAGCCGGTCCCGAGATAGAGCAGAACGCCGAGCGAGATCATCTTCTCGACCACCGAAACCGACAGGACCCGCATGGCCCGGTCGAGACCGAACATGATCGCGTAGAGGATCACGGCGGCGCCGATGATGACGCCGGCCTGGAAGCCGCCGCCCGGGCTGATCTCGCCGTGGAACTGAACGTAGAAGCCGAACACCACCATAAACGGCAGAAGCAGTTTGGTGACGACACGAAGAACGACATCAAGACGCATCGGCGGCCCTCATTCCCCGGTCTTGCCGCGACGGTTGCGCCGCAACAGCAAAAGCACGCCGATACCGGCGGTAAACACCACCACAGTCTCGCCCAGCGTGTCGAAGCCGCGGTAGCTGGCCAGCACCGAGGAGACGACGTTGGGCACGCCCGTCTCGGGTATAGAGCGGTCGAGATAGCCGGACCCGACATGCGTGTTCATCGGCGTATCCGGCGATCCGAAGGGCGGCATGTCGATGGTGCCGTAGACCAGTGCCGCGCCGATCACGACGGCGACGAACATGGGTAGCAGCGGCGTATGGCGCGGTGCGGCCTCCTCCGACTTGGTGAGATAGAGGGCTGCCAGCATCAGAACCGTTGAGACGCCGGCGCCGACGGCAGCTTCCGTCATCGCCACGTCGACAGCGTCGAGCACAATCAGGACGCTCGCCATCAGGAAACTGTAGATGCTCGACAGGATGACGACCGCGAACAGGTTGCGGAGCCTGACGACACCGATCACCACGGCGGCCATCATCGTCAGGAGCACCATGTTGATCAGCGCTTCGATGACGAGCCTCCCTTGCCGCGGTTCGACACGGGCTTGCGACGGACCGGGGCCTTCTTTGCCGATTTCTTCGCCGTCGACCGCTTTGCGGCCGTCTTCTTCGGCGCGGCCGATCGTCCGGGCGGCGGCTCGAGGCGCTGGGCGGAGGTGAACTCGCCGATCAGTTCGAGTTCCTTGCGCCGGCGCCGGCCGTTGCGGTCGAACAGGACCGGCTCGAGGCCGACGGCAAGCGCGGCACGGGCCATCGCGTGCGTGGCCAGCGGCCCGGTGAAGAAGAAGATCGCCAGGATGATCAGCAGCTTCACCGTGACCAGCGTGAAGCCGGCCTGGACGATCATCCCGAGCACCAGCAGCCCGACGCCGAGCGTGTCGCTGACGGACGCCGCGTGCATGCGGGTGAACACATCGGGCATGCGGATCAGGCCTATGGCGCCGATCACCAGGAAGACGCTCCCGCCGAACAGAAGGACACCGCTGACGATGTCAATGATGAGATCGGGCGTCATGAGGTCGGTTCCTCGCCGCCGCGATGGCCGAGATCGCCGAAGCGGAAGTATTTCAGAACCGCAATGGTGCCGATGATATTGAGCAGCGCGTAGAGGATCCCGATGTCGAGGAACTCCGGCCGCCCGGTCAGGAAGCCGAACAGCGCAAGCAGCAGGATGGCGCCGTTGCCGATCGAATTG
>Ga0207814_100956_pt1 | contig 11489 bp, 9 predicted proteins | sample TtaePargueraPR_7_FD_187755 | JGI IMG/M metagenome (GOLD analysis project Ga0207814, IMG submission 187755) | Aerobic enrichment media microbial communities from Bioluminiscent Bay, La Parguera, Puerto Rico - Tt and P1 (2) (SPAdes) | ecosystem: Environmental > Aquatic > Marine > Unclassified ... | reverse complement strand
GATGGGCGCGATCAGCATGTTCGCCCCGGTTCGCAGTTCGCGGGAACGCCGCGCCGAGCGGTCGCAACTCTCCACCGCTGATCTGGAGACCGCGCGGTCGCAGGCGGTGATCGACAGCCTGCCCAATCCGGTGATGCTGCTCGACCGGCGCGGCTCCATCCGCCTCGTCAACCGCGCCTGCCTTCGCTATTTCGGCGATACGCTCGAACACGGCGCGTCCGTGCTGTTGCGGTTTCGAAGCCCGGAACTCCTGTCGATGATCAACGAGGCTTTGGCCGGCGGCGCGCCGCGCCCGGTCGAGGTCGTCGAGCGCTATCCGATCGAGCGCTGGTTCGAGGCAACGGTGGTGCGGCTTCCCGCCGAGGCCGCTGGCGAGGCGTCTTTCCTTCTGCATTTCCGCGACTTGAGCGAAATCCGCCGGATCGACCGCATGCGCTCGGATTTCATCGCCAATGCCAGCCACGAATTGCGCACGCCGCTGGCGTCGCTGTCGGGTTTCATCGAGACCTTGTCGGGGCCCGCCCGAAACGATGCCGCCGCGCGAGACCGCTTCTTCCCGATCATGAAGGAACAGGCCGACCGCATGTCGCGCCTGATCGACGATCTGCTCTCCCTGAGCCGGCTGGAAACCGCGCTCGCCAATACCGAGTTCGAACCCGTCGATGTCGCCGAGGTCCTGCGCCATGTCCGCGCCTCGCTCACCCCGACAGCCGAGGAGGCGGGCGTCGAACTGGTCGAGGACTTTTCCGGCATCGATATACGGAATTGCCGCGTGTGGGGCAGCCGCGATGAACTGATCCAGGTCTTCGCCAACCTGATCGAAAACGGCATCCGTTATGCGGCGACCGGAAAGCGGATCGACATCGTCGCGGAGAGACTGCCGGTTTCCGGCGTGGACAGCGTCCGCGTGACGATCCGCGATTACGGTCCGGGCATCGAGGAGGACCATATTCCCCGGCTGACCGAACGCTTTTACCGGGTCGACGTCGAATCCAGTCGCGCCAAGAAGGGCACCGGCCTCGGCCTCGCCATCGTCAAGCATATCCTGACCCGCCATGTCGGCCGCCTTTCGATCACGTCAGGTGTCGGCGAAGGGGCGTCCTTCATTGTCACAATTCCGGCCTGGTCTGAGAAATCCGCCGCATCAGGCTAAGATAGTGAAAATATATCAGCCACTTAACCTGTCACAGAACTGTATTGTTGCTGTCATAAAAGCTCTATCGAGAGGGCGATAGAACGCCCCTGTCCGGCGAGCGCCGGTCAGAGCTCACACATGCCCAAACGGGAGAATTCCATGAAAACCCTCAAGATTGCACTCGCTGCCGCTGTCGCCGCGTCCGCACTCACGACCGCTGCTTATGCGCGTGACCAGATCCAGATCAAAGGCTCCTCGACGGTGCTTCCCTACGCCACGATCGTGGCCGAGGCTTTCGGCGAGAACTTCCCCTATCCGACCCCGGTCGTCGAAGGTGGCGGTTCTGGTGCAGGCCGCAAGGCGCTTTGCGAAGGCGTGGGCGAGAACACCATCGACATCGCCAACTCCTCTTCGCGCATCAAGCAGTCGGACATCGACAACTGCGCGTCCAACGGCGTCAGCGAAATCCAGGAAGTGCGCATCGGTTATGACGGCATCGTCTTCGCTTCCGACATCAACGGCCCGGAATTCGCCTTCACCCCGTCTGACTGGTTCAACGCCCTGGCCGCTGAAGTCGTGGTCGACGGCGAAGTTGTCGCCAACCCGAACAAGTCCTGGCACGACGTGAATGCCGACCTGCCGGACCAGGAAATCCTCGCCTTCATCCCGGGTACCAAACACGGCACCCGCGAAGTCTTCGACATCAAGGTGCTCGAAGATGGCTGTAAGGAATCCGGCGCTCTGGAAGCCTTCGTGGCAGCCAAGGGCGAAGAAGACGGCGAGAAGGCCTGCGTCGCGCTGCGCACCGACGGTGCTTCGGTCGACATCGACGGCGACTACACCGAGACGCTCGCCCGCCTCGACGCCAACAAGCAGGCGATCGGCGTGTTCGGTCTGTCGTTCTACGAGAACAACACCGACAAGCTGCAGGTCGCGACCATGAACGGCGTCACCCCGTCGGTCGACACCGTCGCCAAGGGCGACTATCCGGTTTCGCGTCCGCTCTACTTCTACGTCAAGAACGCGCACCTCGACGTTATTCCGGGTCTGCAGGAATATATCGAGTTCTTCGTCTCCGACGACATGGCCGGCCCTGATGGCCCGCTGGCCGCTTACGGTCTCGTTCCGGATCCGGAACTCGCCAAGACCCAGGAAATGGTCAAGAACCGCACCCCGATGGGTCCCTTGAACTAAGCTCCTGACCGAACGGGGCGGCGCGTTCACGCGCCGCCTCTTTCTCCAATGATGGCGGACCTGGCATGACCCCTGGCATACTCGCGTTAATCGTGCTGGCACTGACCGTGGCAGGCTATTTTCTGGGGCGGCAGCGCGCCGTGTCCAAGGCCGCGCAGCAGAACGTGCGCCTTCATTCGCTTCCCGGTTACTACGGCCAGTCGGTCGCATTGTTCACGGCCGTTCCGGCATTCCTCCTGATGGCGGCATGGCTGTTCCTCCAGCCGATCCTCATCGAAAGCCAGATCAGCGACCAGATCCCCGACCGTGTGGTTGAGGAAGCCGGTGCCAGAAGCCTCGTGATGGCGGATGTTCGCCGCATCGCCGACGGCCTGGACCTCGTGGTCACCAAGGGCGGCGTCAGCGAAGACGAGCTTGAACGCATGCGCGCCGACCTGACAAACATCAGGGGCCGCCTTGCCGATGTCGGCATCGCGCTCGGCTCGGATGTTTCTCCGGCCGTTTTCGAAGCCGCAAAGTCCTATCGCGATATCGGCAAGACCGCTTCGTTCCTCCGCAATATTCTCGTGCTTCTCGCCGCGATCGGCTTCGGTGCGTGGACCTGGAACCGCATCACGCCGCAGATGAGGGCGCGCAATACGAGCGAAATCTTCATCCGGACGCTGCTCCTCGGATCGTCGCTCGTCGCCATCCTGACAACGCTGGGCATCGTCCTTTCGCTTCTCTTCGAAACGATCCATTTCTTCCGGCTTTATCCGGCCTCCGAATTCTTCTTCTCGACGGTCTGGAACCCGCAATTCCGCGGCGGTTCGACGCTCGGCATCATTCCCCTGCTTTGGGGCACCTTCTACGTGTCGCTCGTCGCCCTGGCGCTGGCGGTGCCGATCGGCCTGATGATCGCGATCTACCTGGCGGAATACTCCGGCCGCGCGCTTCGCAGCTTCGCAAAGCCCGCCATCGAGATACTCGCCGGCATCCCGACCATCGTCTACGGCCTCTTTGCCCTGATCACCGTCGGTCCGCTCCTGCGTGACTGGATCGCCCAGCCGCTCGGCCTCGGCAATTCCTCGTCGTCGGTCATCACCGCCGGTCTCGTCATGGGCATCATGCTGATCCCCTTCGTTTCCTCCCTGTCCGACGACATCATCAATGCCGTGCCGCAGTCCATGCGCGACGGTTCCTACGGTCTTGGCGCGACGCAGTCGGAGACCATCAAGCGGGTGATCATGCCCGCCGCCCTCCCGGGAATTGTCGGTGCCGTCCTGCTGGCGGCGAGCCGCGCCATCGGCGAGACCATGATCGTCGTCATGGGCGCCGGCGCCTCTGCGCGCCTCGGACTCAATCCCTTCGACGCGATGACGACAGTGACGGTCAAGATCGTCAGCCAGCTGACGGGCGACACCGAATTCGCGAGCCCGGAGACGCTGGTCGCTTTCGCGCTCGGCCTGACGCTTTTCGTTTTCACGCTCGGCCTTAACATCCTCGCGCTCTACATCGTGCGCAAATACCGGGAGCAGTACGAATGACCGACGCGACAACAGTGTCCGCAGATGCTGCCGTCCAGAAGAAGGGCGGCTCGCTCTTCGAGGTCGGCGAACGGACAAAGCGCCGCCAGGCGCAGGAGCGCCGGTTTCGCATGATGGGTCTCGCCGCGGTTATCTTCGGAATCATCGCGCTTTTCGGCCTGCTCGGGTCGATCCTGTCGAACGGCGTGTCTTCGTTCCGGCAGACCTACATCACGCTCGATATCCATCTCGACCCTGCAAAGCTGGACAAGTCCGGCAATCGCAACCCGGAAGAAATGGCCAAGGTCACCACATTCGGTTACGCGCCGCTGATAGCTGCCGCGCTCGTGGAGCAGATCAAGGCAAAGGGCATCAGCGTCGAAGGCCTGAGCGACAAGGATGCCGGAGACATCATCTCGAAGGAGGCACCGGCCTCGGTCCGAAACTATGTGCTCGCGCATCCGTCCAAGGTCGGCGAGACGGTCCAGTTCGATATTCTCGCCGACGGACGCATCGACGGATACTACAAGGGCCGGGTCACGATGGCGACGGCCCAGTTGGACCGCAACGTGTCGCCCGAGGAACTGATCCTCGCCGACAAGCTGAAACAGGCCGGCGTTCTGACGACCAAGTTCAACACCGCCTTCTTCACCGCGCCGGATGCGTCCGACACGCGGCCGGAAGCGGCAGGTCTCGGCGTCGCGATCATCGGCTCGACCTACATGATGATCATCGTGCTCGCCTTGTCGCTGCCGATCGGGGTTGCCGCCTCGATCTATCTGGAAGAATTCGCGCCGCAGAACAGGCTGACCGACATCATCGAGGTCAATATCGCGAACCTCGCGGCTGTTCCTTCGATCGTGTTCGGTATTCTTGGTCTCGCGGTCTTCATCAACTGGGCGGGATTGCCGCAATCCGCGCCGGTCGTGGGTGGGCTGGTCCTGACCCTGATGACGCTGCCGACGATCATCATCGCCACACGCGCCGCGCTGAAGGCGGTGCCGCCCTCCATTCGCGAAGCGGCGCTTGGCGTCGGCGCATCGAAGATGCAGACGATCTTCCATCACGTCCTGCCGCTCGCCGCACCGGGCATCCTGACCGGCGCGATCATCGGCCTGGCGCAGGCGCTCGGCGAAACCGCGCCGCTGCTGCTGATCGGCATGGTCGCCTTTGTGCGCGAATTTCCGGGGGCGCCTCCGGAAGGCTTTTTCGACCCGGCCGCCGCCCTGCCGGTTCAGGTTTACAACTGGACGACACGAGGCGACCCTGCATTCGTGGAACGCGCATCCGGTGCAATCATCGTGCTGCTGATGTTCCTTGCCGTTATGAACATTACGGCCATCATCCTGCGCAGGCGTTTCGAGCGGCGGTGGTAATCCCATGGAGAAGAGTGACATGAAAGTTGAGGCGGATCAGGTTATGGCGACCGGCGTGCAGATTCCGACTGCCACGAAGACTGGCGAACTGCTCACCAAGATGAAGGGCGACAAGGTTTGTGTCTTTTACGGCGCGAAACAGGCGCTGTTCGATGTCGATCTCGATATCTATGAGCGCCAGGTCACCGCGCTGATCGGCCCGTCGGGCTGCGGCAAGTCGACATTTCTGCGCTGCCTGAATCGCATGAACGACACGATCGATATCTGCCGCGTCACCGGCACGATCAGCCTCGACGAAGACGACATCTATGCGCCGCGCGTCGACGTCGTCGAGTTGCGCGCCCGCGTCGGGATGGTGTTCCAGAAGCCGAACCCGTTCCCGAAATCGATCTATGAGAATATCGCCTATGGTCCGCGTATCCACGGACTGGTCAAGTCGAAGGCCGATCTCGACAACCTGGTCGAGCAGAGCCTTCGCGGTGCCGGTCTGTGGGAAGAGGCGAAGGACCGCCTGCAGGAGCCCGGCACCGGTCTGTCCGGCGGCCAGCAGCAGCGTCTCTGCATCGCGCGCGCCATCGCCGTTTCGCCGGAAGTGATTCTGATGGACGAGCCCTGCTCGGCGCTCGACCCGATCGCGACCGCAAAGGTCGAGGAACTGATCGACGAACTGCGCGAGAATTACACGATCGTCATCGTGACGCACTCGATGCAGCAGGCCGCCCGCGTGTCCCAGCGCACGGCCATGTTCCATCTGGGCGAACTGGTCGAGGTGGACGACACCAAGACGATCTTCACCAATCCGTCCGAAAAGCGGACTCAGGATTACATCACCGGCCGCTTCGGCTGATCGCCGCAAGGCGAAAGTCGAAAGTGGACGAAACAATCAAGGGAAGGACAGACCGATGGTGCCAACCAGCCATACGGTGACCGCATTCGACGAGGACATGAAGTTCCTGTCGCACAAGATCGCCGAAATGGGCGGTCTCGCCGAGCGCATGGTGGAAAACTCCATACGCGCGCTGGTCAAGTCCGACATTCCACTTGCCCAGAAGGTCATCACCGACGACCTGATCCTCGACGAGGCGCAGGCGATGCTGGACGAGAAGGTCGTGCTGATCATCGCCCAGCGCCAGCCGGTCGCGAGCGACTTGCGCGAGGTCTTCTCGACCATCCGCATCGCCAGTGATCTCGAGCGCATCGGCGACCTCGCCAAGAATATCGCCAAGCGTGTCGTCGCCATTTCCGAGCGTGGCCATTCGGTCAGCCTGGTGCGTGGCATAGACCATCTCGGCGATCTGGCGCTCGCCCAGCTCAAGGAAGTGCTGGACGCGTTCGGCTCGCGCACCGTCACGCGCATCAACATGGTTCGTGACCGCGACGACGAAATCGATGCCATGTACACGTCGCTGTTCCGCGAACTCCTCACCTACATGATGGAGGATCCGCGCAACATCACGACCTGCACCCATTTGCTGTTCTGCGCCAAGAACATCGAGCGCATTGGCGACCATGCCACCAATATCGCCGAGTCGGTCTACTATATCGTGACCGGCGAACATCTCGCGGCCTACCGGCCGAAGGAAGACAAGACCCACAAGATCGTCGTCGACACGACGGATGAATGACGCACGGGAGCATGGGCATGGGCAATCAGCCACGGGTTATGGTTGTCGAGGATGAAGAAGCGCTTAGCGTCCTGCTGAAATACAATCTGGAATCCGAAGGATATCGGGTCGACACCGAATTGCGTGGCGACGAGGCCGAGATCGCGCTTCGTGAATCCGTTCCGGATCTCCTTGTCCTCGACTGGATGCTGCCAGGCCTGTCGGGCATTGAGTTGTGCCGCCGCCTGCGTGCCCGGCCCGAAACGCAACGCCTGCCGATCATCATGCTGACGGCGCGCGGCGAGGAATCCGAACGTATCCGCGGCCTGTCGACCGGTGCTGACGACTATGTGGTCAAGCCGTTCTCGACCCCGGAACTGATGGCCCGCGTCAAGGCGATGCTGCGCCGCGCCCGGCCGGAAATCGTCGCCAGCGTGCTCAAGGTCGGCGAATTGGAACTCGACCGCGAAACCCATCGCGTCTATCGCAACGGCCGCGAGATCAAGCTTGGCCCGACGGAGTTCCGCCTGCTGGAATTCTTCCTGCAGGCGCCAGGCCGCGTCTTTTCGCGCGCGCAGTTGCTCGACGGGGTCTGGGGCGAGGACATCTATGTCGATGACCGCACCGTCGACGTCCATATCGGCCGGCTGCGCAAGTCGATCAATATCGGCAAGATGCGCGATCCGATCCGCACGGTGCGCGGCGCCGGCTATTCGCTGGAAGCGATCTGAGACAACGAGATTATGTCACTGTAGAACGAACAAGGGCGGCCGAGGCCGCCCTTGTTCGTTCCGGAAAGGCGATTTCGATCAGCGTGGCCGCTTGCGCTCGGAGGAGGGCTGGAAGGCGAGGCGGGCGTGATACTTGCAGTAGGGCGAGTTTTCTTCCGAGTTATGCCCGCAGAAATGGAATTCCTCGGACAGCGGGTCGCCCTGCGGCCATTTGCAGGTATTTTCGCTTAACTCGACCAGCGTCAGCTTCTTCGAGATCGGAACGACGATGTCCTCGATCGGGCGGAGATCCGCTTCCCTGAACGCGACGACCTCGTTCTTCATCACCGTGGCGCCGACGGCATGCGTGACGGTAGTCATCGTACGGCTGCCGCCGCCGCCGCCGCCACCGCCACTGTAACCGCCGCCGCGCGGAGACGAGGAACGCGGCGCGGAGGTGCGCTTGCCTTTCGGGGCCCCCGAGGAAACCGATTTGGCGCGGCCCGAGAGCTTCAGCCGGTGCACCTTGCCGATGACGGCGTTGCGGCTCACCCCGCCGAGCTGCGCTGCGATCTGGCTGGCGCTCAGACCGTCCGCCCACAGTTTCTTCAGCATCTCCACGCGCTCGTCAGTCCAACTCACGTCTGTCTCCATCTATTGTCTTTGGCGCAGAATCCTCCACCGTGGCTCGGTTTTCCAAGAAAAACCGGCACCCGAACGCGATACTTGGGAGTTAAACTCTGCGCGGTTGTCCCGCCACGAGAGGAATCTACTATGGCCGTTGACTCGCTGACAAGAGTCGCGGCCACTCCTCGAATCGGATTTCACGGTTTTCAACAACTTGCATTTTTTGCTTCTGCGCCGCCTTTCGGCGGCCGGGAATCGTGCGCGTGATTGACGAACAGCCGGGCAAATCATAAAAACAAGGCGCCGCCGCACCAGGCGGCTTTTTTCTTTTGCACACCGTGCGGGACAGCCAGATGACCGAGCATTCGCCGCTTTTTGATACCTATGCGCGCGCGCCAATCGCCTTCGACCACGGGGAGGGCTCCTGGCTCGTCGACACGCGCGGCGAACGATATCTCGATTTCGGCGGCGGTATCGCGGTCAGCGCGCTCGGCCATGCCCATCCGCACCTGGTCGAAACCCTGCGCGAGCAGGCCGGCAAGCTCTGGCACACCTCGAATCTGTATCAGGTTCCGGGTCAGGACAAGCTCGCCAAACGCCTGACCGAGGCGAGTTTCGCCGACCGGGTGTTCTTCACTAATTCCGGCGCCGAGGCGATGGAATGCGCCATCAAGACGGCGCGGCGCTACCATTTTGCCAATGGCCATCCCGAGCGGTTCCGCATCATCACATTCGAGGGCGCCTTCCATGGCCGGACACTGGCGACCATCGCCGCCGGCGGTCAGCCGAAATATCTGGAGGGGTTCGGCCCCAAGGTCGAAGGCTTCGACCAGGTGCCCTTCGACGACCTGGATGCGCTGAAGGCCGCGATCACCGACGAGACGGCGGCGATCGTCATCGAGCCGGTGCAGGGCGAGGGCGGTATCCGGCCGGTGCCGATCCGCTTCCTGCGCGAATTGCGCGCGCTTTGCGACGAAAAAGGCCTGATGCTGGTCTTCGACGAAATCCAGTCCGGCATGGGCCGTACGGGCAAGCTCTTCGCTTATGAATGGGCCGGCGTCGAACCCGATATCATGGCTGTGGCCAAGGCCATCGGCGGCGGTTTCCCGATGGGCGCCTGCCTCGCCACCGACGAGGCGGCGAAGGGCATGGTTCCGGGCGTCCACGGCACGACCTATGGCGGCAATCCGCTCGCCATGGCGGTCGGCAACGCGGTTCTCGACGTCATGCTGGAGGACGGTTTCCTGGAAGCAGTGCGCGACAAGGCCTTGCGCTTCAAGCAGGGCCTCGCCTCGATCGTCGACCGCTACCCGGATGTGCTGGCGGAAATCCGCGGCGAAGGCCTGATGCTCGGTCTCAAATGTGTCGTTCCCAACACGACCCTTGTGAAGGAGCTCTACGCCAACCATATGCTGACGGTTCCCGCCGGCGACAATGTGGTGCGCCTCCTGCCGCCGCTGACCGCGACCGACGAGGAAATCGCCATCGCGCTGGAGCGTATCGAAAAGGCCGCGGAGAGCCTGTCCGGCGGCGATCGCGCTTGACCGACGCAGCCTGCGCGCCTTCAATGGAAACCCTGTTTGGATCCTGAGTTATGAGTGTTCGTCATTTTCTCGACCTGGCCGCCGTTCCGGCCGGCGAATTGCGCGCCATTCTTGATGGCGCGAAAACGCGCAAGGCCGCATTGAAGGCCGGCGGACGCGATAAGCCGCTCGAAGGCAAGGTGCTTGCCATGATCTTCGAGAAGCCGTCGACGCGCACCCGCGTTTCTTTCGACGTTGCGATGCGCCAGCTCGGCGGCGAGACCATCATGCTGACCGGCACGGAGATGCAGCTCGGCCGCGACGAGACCATCGCCGACACGGCGAAGGTCCTGTCGCGCTATGTCGACGTCATCATGATCCGAACCAAGGAACATGAGCGGCTGCTCGAACTCGCCGATGCGGCGACCGTGCCGGTGATCAACGCGCTCACAGACGACACGCATCCCTGCCAGATCATGGCCGATGTCATGACCTATGAGGAGCATCGCGGCTCCATCGAGGGGCGTCGCATCGCCTGGACGGGCGACGGCAACAACGTGCTGCATTCCTTCATCGAGGCGGCGCCGCAATTCGGTTTCGATCTCTCGGTCGCCGTGCCGGAGGGCAACGAGCCGCAGGAGCGATTTGTCGACTGGGCACGCGGCCATGGCGGCACGGTGGAGATCGGCAACGATCCCGAAAAGGCCGTCGCCGGGGCGGACGCCGTCGTCACGGACACCTGGGTGTCGATGGGCCAGGAGGAAAAGGCGCGTGGCCACAACATCTTCATGCCCTACCAGGTCAATGAACGCCTGATGGGTCAGGCGAAGAGCGACGCGCTGTTCATGCACTGCCTCCCCGCACACCGCGGCGAGGAGGTGACGGACGGCGTCATCGATGGTCCGCAATCGGTCGTCTTCGACGAGGCCGAGAACCGCCTGCATGCGCAAAAGGAAATCATCGCCTGGTGCCTCGGCGCGGGGATCGGCGCATCATGAGCGAGCACATGGCCTTTTCAAGCATGCGCGATACCGATCCGCTCGACGCCGTCGTGCCGTTCCAGGTCGACGCGCTCGATGCGCGCGGACGCGCCGTCATGGTCGGACCGATGCTCGATGCGATCCTCGAGCGCCACAATTATCCCGAGCCGGTTGCCCGCCTGCTCGGTGAAATGGTCGTGCTGACCGTCCTGCTCGGCACCTCGCTGAAATTCGAGGGCAAGTTCATCGTCCAGAGCCAGACCGATGGTCCGGTGTCGCTGCTGGTCGTCGAGTTCACGACGCCGGACGGCGTGCGCGCCTACGCCCGCTGGGACGACGACGCCGTCAACGCCGCCGTCGAGGCGAGTGCGGCCGATCCGGCCGCCCTGCTCGGCAAGGGCGTTCTCGCGCTGACCGTCGATCAGGGCAGCTATATGCAGCGCTATCAGGGCATCGTCTCCCTTGACGGCTCGTCGCTCGAAGAGGTGGCGCGGAATTACTTCCGCCAGTCGGAGCAGATCCCGACCGAGCTGCGCCTTGCAGTCGGCCGGCTGACAGTGCGCGGCGAAGAGGGCGGCAGCCACAGCCATTGGCGCGCCGGCGGCATTCTGACCCAGTTCCTGCCCGACGCGCCCGAACGCGCGCGTGGCGCCGACCTTCATCCCGGCGAAGCGCCTGAAGGCGCGGAACTGCACGACGTCGATGAGGACGATGCCTGGATCGAGGTGAAGGCGCTACTCGACACGGTCGCCGACGACGAACTCGTCGACGAGGATGTTGGCGTGCACACGCTGCTTTACCGGCTCTTCCACGAGCGCGGTGTCACGGCCTCCCA